>Ga0307509_10004518_pt1 | contig 20003 bp, 18 predicted proteins | sample 10_EM_MG_FD_202245 | JGI IMG/M metagenome (GOLD analysis project Ga0307509, IMG submission 202245) | Populus trichocarpa ectomycorrhiza microbial communities from riparian zone in the Pacific Northwest, United States - 10_EM | ecosystem: Host-associated > Plants > Roots > Unclassified | place...
GGAAATTGTTGATCTGCCGAGAGGACGGACTCCAGTAAAATGCCGGTGGGTATTTAGAGTCAAGCGTGGTGCTAATAGCGAAGTTGTTCGGTATAAGGCTCGCCTGGTTGCGAAGGGATTTACCCAGCAGTACGGAATTGATTACCTGGAAACCTTTGCACCGGTAGTTAAGCTCACATCCCTCCGCATTATCCTCGCTCTTGCAGCTGCCCGGAATTATCAAATCGATCAGACTGATATTCAGAGTGCATACCTGCTCGGAAAATTAGAGGAGGAAATATACATGGAGTTGCCGGAGGGCTTAGAAATTGGAGAGGAGAATAGTAGCTGTTCGCGGAGCAGACAGGTGTGCAAACTGCTGAAAGGGTTGTATGGACTGAAGCAGTCCGGGAGAATTTGGAATCAAGAGTGGGACAAGCATTTGGTCGGCACATGTGGGTTCACAAGGAGCAAGGACGATCATGCAGTATATTTGAAGAAAGATGAGAAGAGCGATAACTATTGTTGGGTACTAATCTGGGTGGACGACGTACTCTGGGTAGGACCCCGGACTATGGTTGACGAAGCGAAAACTTTGTTAGCAAACCAATTCCCCGTCACGGATTTAGGAAGAGCTCACTATTTCCTCGGTATTGAAATAATTCAACTACCTCGCCAGATTACCCTAAACCAATCCGCCTATATACAGAAAATCCTCGAGCGCTTTAACATGACCAATGCCTATACAGTATCCACTCCGCTATCACCAGGCACCAAGCTAGAGGGTTCATCTACCACGCAAGGTCAGGAAGGGGAGCCGGACCTCGAAGACTCGGACGCCGATGAAAAAGAATACCGAAGCATGATCGGAAGCCTGATGTACCTCATGTTGTGTACCCGGCCTGATATCGCATTTGCAGTGGGAGCGCTGAGCCGATATAATAATGCACCGAAGAGTAGCCATATGGTGGCCGCTAAACACCTACTCCGTTATGTTAAGAAAACCTCCCACATATCCCTCAGACTCGGTCCCTTCGTCACCAAAGATCTCTACCCTGTGCTTTATTGCGATGCTGACTGGGCCAGTGATGTGGACACACGGAAAAGTACTGGAGGATATGTGTGTGTTCTGACCGAGGATAATCCGCTCAGGGAGGAACCTAGACGGTCAGCAGTATCGTGGTCCAGCAAAAGACAACCCACTGTTGCGCTATCCTCCACCGAAGCTGAATATATAGCGCTCACCCAAGCCACCAAAGAAGCCATCTGGGTATCACGATTTATCGCGGAACTTCAAACTGTTCCCATAAACCTTGCCGCCGAAGACCCTGCTGCCGAAGACCCTACCACCGAAGACCCTACCACTGAAGACCCTACCACTGAAGACACTACCAAAGAATCTACACCTCAGAAACCTGCGACAAAAATATTTGTCGATAACCAAGGAGCCATCGCACTCGCTCACAACCCCGAATTCCATGCCCGGACCAAGCATATAGCCATACAGGAGCACTATGTCCGGGAGAAAGTCACTACTGGGGAGATCGAGCTGGAATATCTCCATACCGGGGATATGATCGCTGACTGCCTCACAAAGAACCTAAGCCGGGACAAGGTCAATAGGTTCCGGGCCGAGATGGGCTTGCATTGAGTGGGAGCGCGGGAGCGGAGGTTGGAGCAGTGGATATGGGGGGAGCGGCGGAGATGGGAGAGCGATGGAGATGAGATCGGCGGAGATGGGAGAGCAGTGGAGATCGGAGAATGGTGGTTCTAGGAGGATTAGCAGTAACGGGCACAATAGAAAAGCACAGGCATGGGCACGGGAGCTTGGAGATTGTTTTTTTTTATTATTTTCTATATTTTTCATGTTTTTTTTTATTGAGCATGGCTCGCAGAGTGGGAGTGTTGGAAACCATGCTGCTCGCCATACTCTCAGGATACTTCCTTTGTCTTTCGATAGCTTCCAGGAACGCGCTTTGCCTTGGGGCATGAGGAGGCTTCGGGTTCGAGCGTGTGTTAGTACGGTCAAGGAAAGCATTTCCTAAGTAGGAATGTCACGATCGGACAGGAGGCGGAGAGGCTGTAAGAAAGGCCGGAAACGAAGAGAGGTGGGTGTGAGAAGGTTTAACACCCGGAAAATGGGTATGAGGATGTATGAACAACGGTGTTTGTTCATACATGAGAGTTCGGAAAAAGAGCGGAGGTTGTATGCAGTGATGTTTGTATCTGCATTTTGTTAGCATGAGATTTCGCACAAGTTGAGAAAAGTTGGGAAAGGATGATATATACTTATCCTTTTGTCCTTAGTTAGATGGTTGTTGTTGAGTATCGTGGATGCGAGAGACTGTTGTTGTTAGTGAAGAGATTTTTCCCCCTTTCCTGTGTGCGATCATTTAGTTGTGAGTTCCTTCGCGTTTACCGGTTTGTTCCGTTGTCGCCATACTGTTGTCGCCGTCGATGCTAGTTTAATACCCATACTCCTCTTATATATCCTGCGAACGACATTCGGTAGGACGGACGGTGACGACTTATCCAGTGTTATGGCAGCTCCTCCAATGACTTCAATTTACTAGCAAATGAGCAACTACGCAGCCGTGTGCCTATGACGGGCCATCCCAGTGCTGGGGCCAGAGGTGGGTGTTAGCTAAACCTGTCCAACTTCAATAGCATGTTCGGACCACTATTACTCAGGCATGGGACTTCCTCGCGCAGATTCGTGCACACTCATGAACATCTAAGAGCCCATAGAATGTGAGGCAATCGACCTCTAAGTTCTAGGATGACTTTGCCGGTGAAGGTAGGGTAACTTGGACACCTGAGTAGGGTAACTGGGGTACATGGGCATAATGACGACATTCCCAAGGTAGGGTAACTTTGCCCGCTTATGCCATTAACCACTCTGGAAGTCCTCTAGTTGACCACAAAGGTCAGCTCGGAGGTCCGCGTCACATTCCCATACTTCTCTTGACCTTATGTGAATGTTCTCCTGAACGGTTACCCTGCCTAATAGAGTACCTAAGGCTACTTAACCATTCCCTAGACTTTGTCCTAGGTTAACCAGCTATTTGTATACGAGACCATACCACCACGGGTTACCACTCGGTATACCATTTGGGCTAAGGTGGTAATTATTGTAGCTACCTATCGTAGGGTCATTACACTCAATATGAAGCTAGCACAGGAGAGCACACAGTTGCAGGACTCAATTGAAAATTCGAAACCTATTTCCTCCCATCCACGTCTACAGATACGATCTATGAGCAATGGCAAGCAGTTAAACAAACTGTCAATAGCAAAATAGCGCATATCACAAACAGCATTATAAACCTCGAAAAGCTCAGAGACAGCATGCCAGAAGGAACGATTACAGACTACATGGCAAAACAGAGACTCCTTGATGCTCTGGACATCAAACTGAAGTGAGATGTCAAACCCCATATTACCCATAATTCCTCCTTTGATGAACCTGTTGAAATTGCAGAAAAACGAGATGCTATTGCCCACTCTACAGGAGTATATGGATCCAGAAACCCGCATAGCCATGCTGTATCCAACGCTGTCACTCAATCAAATCCCAGGCGCCCCCAGAACCAGAATAACCAGAGATACACAAACAACACATTCCAAAACCACAGGGTTTCACAGACAGAACAAGACCGGTGCAAAAGAGAAGGATGTTGTTTCTACTGTGGAAAGAAAGGTCATTTCTCCAATGATTGCTATGAGAAAAGAGAAGCCCAGAAAGGCGATAGGAAGTGGAACCAGCGAGGCAATGGAGGACCAGGAGGAACAGAAAAACACAGAGAATTTCGAAGATCCTACCACACCAAAGAGAACCACCACTAGCGCAACTCCAATACCATTATCAATACCTCCAACCATCCAGGACCAGAAGGGGTACAGTCCAGAACTCTCGAAGCCAACATTACAGTCAATGGACACCAAGCAAAGGCACTCTTTGATACAGGAACTATGGGAGACAACCTCATATCTGCGAAATTCATCTCTACCTACAACATTTCTACAAAAAACCTCAACACCCCTATCAACCTAAAGATGGCAGTCAAAGGGTCTCACTCCACAATCAACTACAACTCTTAGCCAGTTATCCAAATTGGAAAAGAAAGTGGAGACATCACAGATGCCCTAGTCTGTTCCTTAGACAACTATAACATCTTCCTTGGAATGCCCTACCTAGCCGCACACAGTGCAATAATCGACTGTGGAAAAGCCATCATTAGCTTCCCAGAAATGAATGTGACCTTGACATGCAAGAAAGCAAGCAACATTCGATTTTCCGCCATAGCTATAACAGACCCACCAGACTTCATTTCCGAGTTTCCTGAAGTATTTCCTCCAATCAAGATCACAGAACTGCCGCCCCTGCGAAAGGTTAACCACCACCTTAACCTCATGGATAAGGAATTGGACCCCAGCCCGAAATTGTACACTGTCCCAGACAAGATAATCCCAGCATACTGTCAGATAATTGATGACTGGAAAGCAAAAGGAATTATCTACTCAAGCGAAGCCAACAACCCTGTCAATGTGTTCCCTAAACCGAAACCGAATAGCCAAATCTGCCTCCTTGTAGACCTATTCCCCAGGAACGCTATCACAATCAAGGACAGAGGACCGATTCCCAACCACTCCATGATCCTCAGGGCAGTAGCCAGGGCGAAATACAGATCCACTATAGAGTTATCGAATTGGTACTTCCAGGTCCGAGTTTCCCCAGAAGACGCAAGACACAACACCATTAAAACACCTTTTGGATCCTTTGCATGCAGAGTAATGTTACAAGGAGACACCAATGCGCCAGCCACTGCCATGTGAGTTATAGAAAATGTACTCGATGGCCTCATCGGAAAGAATGTATGGGCATACCATGACGATATCAGAATCTTCCCAAACACACACGAAGACTACATCCCAGATGTCAGAGAAGAGTGCCAGAGATTGCACCAGCACAAAATCTGCGCCTCCCCTAAGAAATGCAACTTCTTTGCAAAGAAACTCGCTCTCCTTGGCCATGTGATCAATGATCAAGGAATTGATGCCGCCGCTGAAAAGATTCGAGGAATCCAAGACTGGTTTACCCCTAAATCTAAGAAAGAGTTACAGAACTTTATTGGTGTGGTAATTACTATGCACAATTCCTCCCACACCTCTCTACCGCCCTCGTCCCCCTATCGGACCCGACTTCCCAGGAAGTGTTTTAATGGCGACCCCTGCATGAAGAAGCATTCCAACAAGTCAAGCGCTGAGCCAGTATAACTATCCCACTTCGCCCAGACAACTATTCTTCCCCTGAAACAATCTATCTCATAACTGATGCCTCTAAAGTAGGAGCTGGAGCATGGGTTGGACAAGGACCTTCGCCAGAAAAAGCATACCCTGCCGCATTTCATAGCCGAAGGTTCGCCACTAGCCAGCTATACTACCCTGTCCATGAACTTGAACTCCTTGCAGTTGTGGATGCCATGCAGGCCTTCCATCCGATTCTATACAATACCCAGTTCACTGTTGTTACAGACAACAAAGCGCTATCCTATTTTCTCTCTCAGACTAACCTCCCCTTTCGCCAAAGAAGATGGAGATTGTACCTGCAGTCCTTTGACTTCAACATTATCCACATGCCAGGAAAAGACAACATACTTGCTGATGCACTATCCAGGATCTATGAGGAGCGCCCAGCTGATTCAGACCAAGTCCTAGTTGATCCTACTGAGAAAGAATCTATAAGATCCACCTCAACTGCTATGACCAATACAACAAAGCACTACCTTGAACTCACTGATACTCTCGACCCCACCTTGCACTCTACTCTTCTCATCCCCTTCCAAGCCAACCCAACTGCTCCAGAATACCTATCGATGTGGAATAGCGCAGATGGCACCACCCCTCTCTTCAGGCAAGAGGCGGACGAAGACCGTCCAGTTCTCTTGAACAAAGACTGGTCCAAGTGAACACCACCATCCAACAAGCTACCATCGCCATTCAAGGTTGCGAAATCACATCTGAAGCATCAAACATCCATGATGATACCCCAAAGACCGCTGAAATCACGCTACTCCTTCAAGAAGCTCAAAGCCAGCTGTCAGGACTTGTGTTGAGAATTCACAGCCCTGCTCACCACATGGAACGAGAACTTTACATGGAAACTACCACCAATTGCTTCAGCAGAATTCATTGATCTCTCACCAAACTCGAGGCTATCACTATCGCCAATCATGGATACAGTGCCCCTGCACCTCTAATCACCCCTATTCCTCTTTGAAACAAACTTGACACTTTTCTTCACTCAGCTAGCCACAGAGCTAAACACTGGACATCATGTGTATGGGACGAATGCGATGCACATATGGAAGGAAAAGACCGACACTACTACCCTTCAGGACCCAGAGACATTCCATCTAGGAGACCCCTCTACTCAACCTTCAGCTATGTCTCCCCTCACTATCCAAAGCAAAGATTTGAACATCTGTGGGCAGAACCACCCCCCCTCAAAGATAACGATGGATGTCCAGTCTTTCACACTGTAATTGATTCTGGGGACCTACCTGTCGCTTATTCTGCCTCTAGCGAAGAGGGCCTACCTACCCCTAATGCCCCAATCGACTACAGTGATCCTTTCCCTGATGAGCCCTCCAAGGCACTCGATGTCCACGCCTTCCAGCTCACAACGTACCTTAAAGGCAAGTGGTACAACAGTATCAGGAAAGCCACCCTGTCTGATCCCCTCTTCGATATTGTTAGCAAGAACAATAAGCACCCTGATTCGATACTCTGTGACAGAATTCTGATAAAAAGGGGGGAGGATGACAATAGAGATTGTCCATATGTCCCTTACAAAGCCGCCCACCAGGGACTCATCATCAGAAGCGAAATTATTTGAATTACCCATGAACAGATGGCACACATGGGAGCCCAGAAGTGTTACAAGTACGCCTCCAAACACTTCTACTGGTTCTCTATGAGAAACGATTTTAGAGATTATGTCCGCAGATGCTCCCTTTGCCAAATGAACAAACAAATTACTAGTGTCCCTGAGGGATCCGTCACCCCTCTCCCTGTCCCCAGAGAACCCTTCTCCTCCTTAGCTATTGCCTTTGCAGGACCCTTTCCCCATGACAGGAACAAGGACCTGATCCTCATTGTCCTTGACCGATTTTCTGGATTCACCTACCTTATTCCAGTTTCCAAGAACATCACAGCTGTCGAGACAGCCACCCTCCTCATTGAAAGAGTCTTCTCTATCCACGGTTTCACTACCTCTATTGTGTCTGACAGAGACCCCAAGTTCACCTCACGCTTCTGGATTCAACTTATGGCCAGTATAAAAATCGCTCTTAATATGGCTACAGCATATCACCACCAGACCAATGGCCAGACTGAACGCAGGATAAGAACAGTCTGCCAATGCCTTAGGAACTACATAGGACCAAAAAGATCACAAGGGGTTGGCCACCTACCACATGTCCAGACTGCCATCACTGCCGCCCCCAGTGATAGTACAGAACTATCCCCTTTTGAGATTACCTTTGGACGAATCATGAACCTTCTCGCAAGCGCCAAAGTCTCACCCACAGCAGTCCCTTCTGGGGATTAACTCGCCACACAAATCACTAAGAACCAGCACCTCGCAAGAACAGCACTAAAGAAATCCAGAGCCCGCCAAACTACCACTAGCGAAAACAGAAGAAAAGATGGACCTCCTCTCATCCCAGGCACTACGGAAGTGTAACGACCCAACAATAGGTAGCTACAATCACTATCATCTTAGCCCAAATGGTATACCAAGTGGTAACCAGAGGTGGTATGGTCTCGTATAGTTAGTATATACATAAGCTGGTAAACCTAGGGTAAGGCCTAGAGAATAGTTGAGTAGCCTTGAGGTACTCTACTAGGCAGGGTAACCTTTCAGAAGAACGTTCGCATAAGGTCGAGAGAAGTATGGGAATGTTACACGGGCCCCCAAGACGACTTTTGTAGTCGACTGGAGGACTTCCGGAGTGGTTAATGGCATAAGAGGGGAAAGTTACCCTACCTTGGGAATTTGGTCATTATGCCTATGGACCCCAGTTACCCTACTGAGGTGTCGAAGTTACCCTACCTTCACCGGCAAAGACATCCTAGAACTTAGAGGTCGATTGCCTCACATTCAATGGGCTCTTAGATGTTCTTGGGCGCACACGTATCTGCACGGGGAGGCCCCACGCCTGTGTAAAGGTGGCTCGAGCATACTATTGAACTTCGGCGGGTTTTGCTAACACCCCTCTCTGGCCCCAGCATTGGGACGGCGCGTCATAGGCAGACAGCTGTGTAGTTGCTCGTTTGCTAGTTAAAAGAGGTCATTGAAGCTGCTGCCGTAACACTGTATAAGTCGTCGCCATCCGTCTGACTGAATGTCGTTCGCAGGATATACAAGGGGAGTATCGGTAACCACCAAAATGTAGGTCGCCCATATATGGTCTCTCGGGCATCTAGGAGTCTATTCTAGCCTACGGGTTGTAGGGTAGTCTTCCTAGTGGTACTCAGGTAGTCTCAGAAGACCTGGGTGCTTACGAGACAAATACCTCAGTAACCAGCCCGGACCTTCTCCCCTTGATTTCTAGCATTACTATGGGTTGTTGGAGTCTTGAGGTATGAGTCTTATCACCATAGAGTATGTTCCCAAAGGCTGGCTATGGGTAGCGCCCACTTAGCCAACCATCTGCTACATCTCACCGGGGGAGCTTGCATGTCAATTTATCACATTGGATAGTCGCGTAGATTAAATGATGGACTGCATAGCTTGTATAGAGGAAACTACCACTGGGCCAGTGAGTCCACCACCAAGGTATTGATTCCGGTTGTTGTCATAACAGTTAGCCAGTGGTATGACTTCTATAGGGAGAGTTTTTCCACCTGTGGTTGTATTGGAGATGCATTGCAGAAACTCATATCCTATTGACGGAGTTAAGTGTATCCGAGTTGGTCCGACACTTCCGGCAGGATAAGTCCTGATGGTGGGTAAACCTCGGACAAACCCTGAGCAGGACAGGGTGCTCGCACAAGGCTCGGAAGTAGTGGTGAATGTCAAAGGCTTAAATCTGATATTTACTTAAGTTTAAGTGTTTGGCATTCTACTTCGACAACCAACTTTTCCTCGAGAGACCTAAATTGAGTGAAGCTTCGAGCTTAACTATATTAGGTTTTACGGTTGATTCTTCTGAATTATTTTACCTCATCTTTATCTTCTACTTTGAGTATTTGGTGCGGTCGCAACCTTAGAGTTCACCTCTCTACAGGGTGCCCCCGTTACAAGAAGTTACCGTAAAATCTTCCCCATATGTACACAAAATAGGACAAAACCATAAACTAGTTGGACCATGGCTAAGACCCTTCAATGTTAGCGAAGGACCAGACAAACATAACAACTTCAAGCTCGTCCTCCCAGAAATTATGAAAGGTATTCACCTATGGATACATCGAAGCCACCTCACGATATACCTCATACCAAACCTCGAAGCATTCCCAGGCCTTCCTACACCACACACTCAACAGCCAGTCACCATCGATGCCTCAGGCAATGAACTATAGGTAGTTGAAAAAATCCTCAATGACAGAATCTGCCGCAGGAAGCGTCAATTCCTAATCCACTAGAAAGTATATGACAAAATCGAAGCCACTTGGGAACCACTTGAACATCTCAAAGCCATCAGAGATGCCATTAGAACCTATTGGTTTAATACCTGCAACCATACCATCCCCTTCGAAGTCCCCTGGACCTATAACGATGTATGGTCTGCCTGGACTCTCCAAGACCCCGAATCTATTCCGCTTTCCCGTGAACTCGATCCTGACGGATTTTGGAACCCCATACAAGACTCAGACTCCTCTGAGAGCGAAGCCAGTACCCAACCACCTCTTGACGAATCCGAGATGGAAACCTAGCAGGAATACTGATTTCTGTTAGGGGGAATGTAATGGAATCTGCCTATTGTTCTCGCTACTGTACCTACCTGAGGTTGGATGTTTCCTATTTAGGTTCTACAATAGTAGTGCTGCTCTTCTTACCTTGTACTTTCCTTATTTGTTATAGTTTCCTATTGGGTTTTATATCCTTCAGTTCGCTTATAGCACCCTTTGCTTGCCTTGTACCCTTTAGGCAACCTTATGCTTTCCTACTAGTACTACTAGATTAGTACATTAGTAGCGATCCCTTATTGTTTGATTCCATTACTTGTTTGGTTAGTTACATCCTGTGGCCTGTATACCTATGTTCTACCACTTAGTTGTTTGCTTCGATACTATCTCAGCTTAGTAAGTTTTTGCGTTAGGCACAGGATATTTGGTTATGTTTTATTTGTTTTTAAAGAGCCTGCGATCCCCTAAGGATTCAGACTCCCAAGCCTCACAGGAATGCTCTTCTTTAATATACTACAAGTTGAACGGTCACTCTATTAGTCCCTCATCATTGTTATATCTCTTGATGATATTCCACTGAGACTTTCCCTTCTATCCTATTAGTATCTCCAGAGTTCCCCTTGAGATTCTCGAGATACTTAGGAGTAGGTTACACCTGGGGTGACGAGGGTAGGGTTTTTGTTGGCCATATCGTTAAGATCCATGCTGTCTTTGTACCTTAATAAAACAAACCAACTTGATTCAACAAAAAAAAAAAAAAAAAGAAGAAGAAGACAGGTTGGTACAACATAACTCCAATTGGACAAAGCTCACAAAATGTGGCTTGGCAGGAAGCTTGGTTGTCTCAGAGTGGCGCGGAGAAAGGTATAGCCGGTTGCCCAGCCAGTGCGGGGTCAAAGCCCAACAACGCCCGGTCCCACGAACCACTACTACAGGAACCCGTTCTCCCTCTCCCTGAATCCCCCAAGTCACCATCCTTCCTACACTACAAGTTCTTCATTGTTCGCGTTCTTTATTGCCCACCCGCCCTCCCTAGCAAATGCCCCGGCGCTCCCATTGCCAGATGCGGGACACATTGGCGGTAACGATCTCTCCTGGCAAGGGCAGCGACAACCCCAGCAAAGCCTCCCTCAGTGGAACTTCGCCTGCCGTGGATGGGATATTGGCTTTGTATATTCCTTAATTTGTTTTTCTCTCTCTGGGTTCCTCTTCCCTTTCTTTTCCTTGCTACACTTAGTCACTTGTAATCTACTTGGTGAACTTTGGAAAATTGGGTCACGGTAATTAGACATCCTTTGCCTCCTCTACACCTCCGGCGATTGAAATCTGAACACCATGAGAAATCATCGTCACCTCCATCCTTCCCCTCTTCTCAGATACGCCACATTGCCCCTGGCTGACGGAAGCCATCTCCATCGCCTCCTGCTTTCCTTTCGGATGGTCAAGCCTGGCGAGCCTGTTCCTAGGGGTTGGTTGAGTGTGCCTTCTCCCACCCCCTCTCCAGGCTCGCTTAGGCAGCCCTCCACGGTCGGCTATCCCTCACCTGTCAGCCATCGGTTTTTAGTTTCAAATGATCGGTAAAGTAGTTGTCCCCGATGGCACTGCTCTCTGGTATTGCACTATCACCTTTGTACTCTGCTGGTACCGACGGACGTTTCGAAACAATGTGACCCGTTTCTGTTGCCCTTCCCCTTACTGCTTCTTGTCGCTTAGCCCTCCACACTCCACCTCCCCTATGTTTGGATCGGCTGGCACCCTACTGCCTGCGGCTCTACGCCCACACACAGCCTCTGTCTCCCTTCTGATGTCCTCGGACTAGGGGACTCATGTTATCCTTTCTTTCCCGGCTCCGTTTCCCGCAATAGCCGACCGAATCTTCCTCTGACTGCCACGAGTCCTCCTTCGCTCGATGTTCCTTCCCTCAAACTCAGATGCTCTTGCTGAGCCTTGGCTGACAGTGCTGTATGCCCCTGGGAGCTTTTATCCCCTTGTTGTGTCCCCGAAACCTGTCCTACAGGAGTCCTTATTCCCTCAGGAGCTGGGCCCAGTGGGGTTCTACTACGGTTTAGCTTATAGGTAGTTTGACTTGCGGGAGTAGGTTTGTTTTGCTTTGTTGGTAGTGTCTACTGTCGGTAGGGGATGTTTTTCTTTTAAGCTAGGCTTTCGCGAGTGTTATTGGTTTGTGCTATTCAGGCCTGTTTTTTCATCTCCTTGTAGTTTCTACCCATAGTACCAGGCAAGGGTTTCTTTATCGGGCAGAGTCCGAGGGTTTTAGCTTGGGGATAGTGGGATAGATTGTAGTTGAAGGTTTGGGACTATGTAGCCCTTGCTTGGGCGAAGGTCCTTTGTACCAAACACCGTGTAACGACCCTACGATAGATAGCTACAATAACTACCACCTTAGCCCAAATGGTATACCAAGTGGTAACTGAAGGTGGTATGGTCTAGTATACTTGGTATACAAGAATACCGGTTCGCCTAGGGCAAGGCCCAGGAGACAGTAGAGGCACCTTAGGTACTCTATAGAGCCGGGTAACCTTTTGGGAGAACATTCACATAAAGTGAAGAGAACAATGGGAATGTTACACAGATCTCCGAGAGGATGTTTGTAGTCAACTAGTGGACTTCCGGAGTGGTTAATGGCATAAGAGGGGAAAGTTACCCTACCTTGGGAATTTGGTGATTATGCCCATGGAACCCAGTTACCCCACTGAGGTATCCAAGTTACCCTACCTTCACCCGTAAAGTCATTCTGGAACTTAGACAGGTCATTGGCCTCACATTCTACAGGCTATTAGATGTTCATGGGCAGACGCACACCTGGGTAGAAAGGCCATTAGCCAGGGCAGTAGTGGCCCGAACATACTATTCAACTTTGGAGCCTTGAGCTGACACCCCCCTCTGGCCCCAGTGTTTGGACGGCGCATCATAGGCCGATGGCTGCATAATTGCTCGTTTGCTAGTAAAAAGAGGTCTTTGGAGTGGATGCTATAACACCCTATATGTAGTCGCCATCCATCCGACCGAATGTCATTCGCCCGATATATAAGGAGAGTATGGGTAACCGCCAAAATGGGGGTCACCAATATATGGGCTCTCCAGGACCTAGGAGTCTATATTAGCCTAGCGGTAGTAGGGTAGTCTTCCTAGAGGTACCTAGGTAGTCCACTGAAGCTCCGGTGCCCTCTGAACAAATACCTAAGTAACCAGCCTGAACCTTGGCCTCTTGATTTGTAGCATTACTATGGGTTGTCAATGGACTCTAGAGGTATGGGTCCTATCACGGTAGAGCATGTCCTGAGAGGCTGGCTATGGGTAGCGCCCACTTAGCCAGCCATCGGCTACATCTCACCAGGGGAGCTTGTATGTGAAATTATCACCTTAGATAGTTGTGTAGATTAAATGATAGACTGCATAGCTTGTATAGACGAAACTACCACTGGGCCAGTGAGTCCACCACCTAGGTATTGACCTTTTGTTGTTGTCATAGCAGTTAGCCACTAGTATAACTTTGATAGGAAGAGTTTTTCCACCTGGGGTTGCATTGGACATGCATTACAGAAACTCATACCCTATTGACGGAGTTAAGTTTACCCAAGTTGGTCCGATACTTCCGGCAGGATAGTTCCTGATGGAGTGTAGACCTCGGACAAACTCTGAGCAGGACAAGGTGCTTGCACATGGTCAGAGTAGTGGTGAATGTCTATGGCTTAAATCTGATATCTAATTAAGTTTAAGCGTTTGGCATTCCACTTCAATAACCAACTTTTCCTCGTGAGAACTAATTGAGTAAAGATTTCAGCCCAACGATATCAAGTTTAACGGTTTTGATTCTTCGTGAATTATTTACTCTATGTTCATCTTTTACTTTCAGTTTGGGTGCAGTCGCAACCTTAGAGTTCACTTCTTTATGGGGTGCCCCCGTTACATATGAAGTGCGTCCAGAACAAGTGGAGGTATGTCAACATGCTTCCGGACGCCATTTGGGGTTACAATACAGTGCCAGATGCGCGGGACGCATTGGACGCAAGAACGAAATCCGTACACAGTGGCAGCGGATCGAACGCAAGATAGTTTTTTGCTGATCCAGCCTGTTATCATAAGAGGGTTCTAATTTACTCTTAGTTTTGTGTGATCTTGGTTGTTGTCTGTATATTCTCTTTTCCTGTGCTTTCCTAGCACATCTGGCCTTATATGCAGTCTTTGTTTCATTAAGGAAAGGTTTATGTGCTGCCGTGGTAGCCCACCTTTTTTGCAATCTTTGCCTTATGTAGCTGCTTTTGTGCATTTACCACCTCTGCATCCTCATGGGTTTTGACTATTTGACATGCTTTGGAAGCAGATAGTACTTCACCTCTCTGGATTTGCCTCCTATTGTGTGCTCGATATCTTGTCTTTCTTGTCTCATCAGCTCCCCTGGTATTCGCTATATGTTCAATTCCAAGTACTCCTGTTTGTGCAAGTACTAGTGCACGTTGAAGGACAAGTTTCAGTCTCTGCTCAACCTCTGGTGACATGTCTTCTGCTTCACTCAGTATATCTTCACCCTGTATTTGGAGGCTGGTGATGGTGATAGGAATACTACCAATCCACTCTGATTGGGATACTACTGGAAGATTCTGGTCAATAGGAATCTAGCCAAGCTTGGCTATAACCATATCTGGATTATAAGATATAATGCCAGTTGTTTTGAGTACTGATTGAACAGTAGATACCTTGAAGGTTCGTTGATGAATAGAGTCGATTTGATTTAGAAACTCTGCCTTATCGAACTCAGGACACCTCAAGCAAGTAGCTGCCTCTACTGTGTCAACATGGCAATACTTATAGGGTAGAAAACAACGACATCGAATGGCTGGAGTAGATGGCTAGTATCCGGAGGTAGCCAGAAGACAATAATCTTACATCGATGTGTGCAATTGTTCAGGAACTCCATGGTTGAATAAACGCCATAACCCTCTAATAGCAGCAGTCAATATTACCCACCCTGCCTTTTGTTGGAGAATTGTTGAAAATGTTCAAGCAACTTCATAGTTAAATCATCATTGGTGTATCCAGCTTCAGAGATTCCAACGAGGTAATCATCTGGTATACTAGTACCAGTATACTATGGCTCCTGGTGGATAACTCCTGGAACAATTATCATTGATAGTAGTATATACCGATCTCGACTTATCTATTCACAAACTGTTACCAGTGCTATATTAGTTGAACTTCCCAAATTGAGTGACTGAGTCAGGTCCCTTGTGATCATCCACTAGTCTTGTCTGATTCCAATATGAAATCCTGTCTCATTCAAGTTGTACTAATCACAGGTGTGAATCACATCTTCATGACAGAAAGAGTCATATTTTGCAAACCAGGAGTGTATATTAACTAGGTCATGAGCGTTTTTACTGTCAACATTGAAGGATTGTTGCTTCCTAATAAAGAATTGCCAGTGACGATGTTGGAAGTGTTGTGCACAATGATCACCTACCATGGATGCAGGTCCAATACCATCATGGGAATTTTGGAGCATTGTATTTGCTGTACTGGTAATTATCTCAAGTCTGGCACTGGTGCCTATCCCATCTAAGCGGTCAAGATACTCGCAAACTGCTAGTTCTTAATCTTTGAAAAGGCAATAATTGGCTGCTGGCCATTCTTGCATCGATGGCCGGCCTTGCAAATATGCTTGTAGTTGTGTAATTGGAACCTCATAAGTTCATGCAATGGCTGCAATATTGAGATATGCATTTTGACCATTTTCGCTAAAGGTAATTGATGCTTGGATTCATATCTGAATATCTGAATATGGCTCTACCCACTGGCTTGGAAGAATAAAGCCTGGCACTAGAGCCATAACTGATTTAGGGATGAAAAATGTGCCATGTGAACTGAAACCTTTTCTCAGTATCCGAGAAAATATTAATTTACATTTATAAATTCTATTACATAGATGATTTATCATGAAGTTATTCTAAGCCACAAACTTCTCTTGAGCCACAAACTTTCTATTATAAGCCACAAAGTTGTGTTGAGCCACAGAGTTTCTATGGTAAGCCACAAAGTTGTGTTGAGCTGGCAGGCACTCTTTAGAGTGGCCCAGGTTGTGAGCCTGCGAACATCCGGGGATTGCGGCTGCCCGCCGCAACCTTGGCACGAGTATCTATTCTTACCACCTTTTCTCCACGTTAATATCAAGAAGAATTTTCTACCTTTGCTCAATCTATCTTGTCGGGGAAAAAATCGTCATCATGTCTAACGTATTGGATTCCACCAGCGGCCAAGAGAATGGTCCAGTCACCCCTACAAACCTCTCCCGCAGCATCACCATGAGCACAAACCCTTTCAGTAACGGCATGGCCCACTACCGGAATGATCCTTATGAGAGCTATGCGGACTCCCGCTCGGGAAGCCAAATTAATGAGGTAAGCTATTGTTGTTGTTGATCCCGGGGGAATATAAGGCTTACTCGTTACAAAGAGGGTGATGATACCAACGTCATCTACGTCTCCGGTCTCATCCATGCTATCGAGGACACTACCTTTTTTAAAATGTTTAGTCAGTTCGGTAAACACAACCATCCAGCTAGGTGAATCTTAGTTAATCATTTTCAGGGAAAATCGTCGACATTCTTCGACGCCCGGTTGGGTTTGACACCAAGACCAGCAGTGCCCAGCAATATGCATTTGTTAGATATGCCAGTGCTGAAGATGCCTAACGTGCCCTTCAGGTAGCTGAAGTTACCCTAGAAGATAGGAAGCTGTATGTTTCACCCAGTTTTGACAAAAAGAGAACTTCTGGGATCAATTACTTACGAGTTCCCTCATAGCACTATTAAACCACGCGAGAGGCGCCCACGGAAACTTTTTCCTCGAGAAGCTTCCGGGTACAATAAGTACACTGAGGGTAACTAGAGAATTCTCAACGCTATCCGTGGAACCTGTCGTCCTGATTCGAGGAAGGAGCAAGCTTTCGAGCCACAGCACTGGGCGGACATTACTGCTCAGCAGGATTACTGGTGGATTATGAGCGTGCTAGAGAGAGGCCTAACATGGGAAACTATACGTATCTATGAAGGCTGCCGCTTCATAGTCGGTGGTTCGCGCACCGAAGAAGTATAGACCTTGAATTACAGCTTTGTGCCCTGCCTTTAGTCCAGCCATTCTTGAGACGTTGCAGCTGCTGATCTTTGAATCTTGGTAACTCTTATGCCCCCGTCATACCAGTCCCATGGGTATATCGTATATGGCGGGATTGGTGTCAAGTTAACCCCACCCCGGGTCACTCAAACATGTCTGTGCCGGTCAGGGTAGGGACCAAAAGACCGGAAATATAACCCTAGTCTTCATAGAGATCTGTCCGAGGCTGGCAGAGGTAGTTTTCCAATTTTTTCGTCCCAACACGAGCGCATGCCCTGTATAAGATCTGTCTACGGCAATGCTACTCCCGGTTTCGGAATAAATCGAGAGAGGGTTACCAGGGCTACTAGTGCCGAGCACTTTATGAGAGCTGAGGCTGGGGTGTTGTGATGTATGTAAATTACGTATATATTCTAAGTGAGATGTTTAGGTACCGAGTGCGATTTCGTGATTACATTGGATACGGAGTCAAGGGAATCAAACATGGTCGGAAACAGGATAGAAACGAATATCAGGTAAATTAAAAACTAAACGATGCACATCTATGGCGGAGAAAAGAAGACTCGGCAATTTAAATTTAATTTTAGATATCCCCAAAATCTAGGCGCTGAGACCGCTCCCATCTCCTTCAATTCAAAACAAACTGGCTAGATTACCTCCTATATAACCTAACCCTCAACCCTGGCTTGATCCGGAGGAGGTGTGCGGTACTATCCTGCACCCAATCCAACCTTGAATCCAGCAGCTCCAGATGATAGGTGTACCGCGTCTTGCAAATGATGAGTCTCAATTCATGATTGCCAAGCATACCCACGAGAAATCACTGGTTAGCACACATAACAGCTACACCGAGCCACGAAGGAAAGGGAAAGGGAAAGACTCACTTCTATGGTACCCAAGACTGAGCCTCGGTCCGAGAGAAAATGGCTGGTTTGCTTCCCTAACATCTCCCCCATCGTGCCCCCCCTTCCACCCGCCTCTCTAGCTTGATCGCCCACGGCTCATGGAAAGTCTTCGGATCGCGCATAGCAACCATTGAGCTCGTGCTGACCACCACGCCCTTCGAAATAAAGTACCCGTCCACCGTTTCTCGAGGGGAGGTCCTTGGAAAACCGACTAGGATGGGTGGGTAGACGCGGAGCATCTCGGTAATTACTGCTCAGATGTATTCTAGCTTTCCGGTGGCTCTAAAGGTTATTTGTGAATAGGAGGCGAAGGGGGAGGTTATCTCCCTGGGGAGGCGTTGGTAAGTGTGTGGGTTGCGGAAGAGGAAGTAGGTTACGGTAGAAAGCGTGGCGGACGGAGTTTCGCTGCTCCAAATACTAGTTTTTTATTAGTAGAGTGTCAATGGAAAAGTAGAGAGAGAGAGCTGTGGTAGAAAAAACACGAAGATTTGAGAGTTCGGCCTAAGTGCTTCATCAAAGGTTTCGTCGCGGTGGTTACCTAGGATATTGGTGCGGAAGTCTTTGCGTTCGTTATCAAAGTCTGTAAGCCTAAGGAGTGAATAAGTAGGACGGAGCGAGGGGGGGTTAAGTCACTGGTTGGCTTTCCCGCAGCCATGGTCGAGGTGTCTGATACAATGTTCTGCCATATGCACTGGGATGGGGGGATAAACCTCGCCAGCCGGGGGAAACAGGTAGTCAAATATATGAAGGTAGCGGAGCAAAGTGAGCGACAAGGAAAAGCACCAATAACAAAACAAACAATACAGCCTCCTACAGGGTCGCGAGATTCTCGAGTTGCGAGAGTTGTGGCTTAAAAACGGATACATGCCTGCACTTCAGACAAGGCTTAGCCCAAAAGAGAAACCTCAATACCAAGAGCAAACAAGAAAAGTATCCCAGAAATTTAAAAGCAAGGTTCACAATACCGGTGCTGTGGATTCGGGAGAATCCATGTTAAGATGGCAAGGGGGCCGCCACTCTCGCAACTTGAGAATCTCGCTTCTCTGTTACCCTATCGGAGGCTGTAAGTATTGTCTCAACAAACCTTGGTACTTGTATAATGCTACCGGTCTCCCCTACCCTGGCATTTTCCTAAAAGGGTGATTTTTAAGCGACCCGGGCCATGTGCATAGCTGCCTTTTAGGGTCAGAAAGATAGTAGATATTTAGCAGCATCTCTGGTGTATTTTAAAAGGTATTCAGATTTTTCTTGGCTGTGAGCGAAACATTGTGTTTTTTGCTGGGATAAAAAAAGGTTTCTGGCATTGTGGTGCCCACCAACCGTGGATACTAACCTATAGTGGATGATAGACTATGAGTGAGTATATTAAACCATTATTACTAAAGACTAATATGTTATTTAATACTAGAGTCGGGTCTATGAACGCATGATCCCACCCCTTCCGGAATCCTTACACCCCGTACGCCACATTGCTCCATTTAAAATAACACTATATTTTACGGTCTATATATCGTGCGGAGGTGAGGAAAGGGAGAAAACGAAGGAAGGAAAAAAAACAATACAAGAAAAAAAAGACATTATCAGGATTTAGAGAGGAGGGAAGAATTGAATATAGCAGGAGGATATCTACAAGCAATATATACACTCAACCCCCCCAAAGATAGAAATCTCACTAGAAAGGAAACACCACAGAACATGTAAAAGGAAACTCGTAAATCCGAACTCGGGCGGGGGGGAATAGCTAAAAGGCGGAGATGATGTGGCCTATATCTGCATTCCCGGGTTATGGGATTCTCCCGGTGGATAGAGGATGATATACAAGTGCATCACACCGGGTAACATGGGCCGAAAGGGAAGGGGGGGCGTCTCCTGGGGCTTAAGTGTGTAACAGGTTTACTCCTGTCTAACGAAAAGGTACAATAGAGGGCTAGCGATTGACCGGCAAGCGCTAGATCTAAGGGAGGCTTCAGAGAACTCGAAGGTAATGAGGGATAATAGTTAAAGGGTAAGTGGAACTCTGAGATCGCCGTTCAACCAAGTATATTCATAAAACATGAGTCTGCTGAAGTCTGCCGTTCTC
>Ga0307509_10004519_pt1 | contig 19996 bp, 19 predicted proteins | sample 10_EM_MG_FD_202245 | JGI IMG/M metagenome (GOLD analysis project Ga0307509, IMG submission 202245) | Populus trichocarpa ectomycorrhiza microbial communities from riparian zone in the Pacific Northwest, United States - 10_EM | ecosystem: Host-associated > Plants > Roots > Unclassified | place...
CCTCCTGGTTTTCGTCCCGTTGCTCGGTTACAGCTACTCCCATCCCCTCTCTTCCCACCCCCTCAGCTGGCACCTTACTGCTCCCCCCCCGCGGTCGATTCTCGGTCGCTATACAAAAACCCGCCTCGGTTACGCCCGTCCTCCTGGCCGTCGCTAATGCCGTTTTGGCACTCCCTTCGGCGACCCCTCACCAGTGTCGCCTCCATACACCGTTCTATCCTGCCATCGGGCACCGCTTCGTTCCCCGGCACCGCTCCGGTGTGCAGGTCCATACTCTCACTTCCTAGCTCAGGCTGATACACGTCACTTATCAGACGTAAATTTTCCTTTGTCAGGGGTTCATTCATCTCCTTTGTTCATATTTTGTAGATGTCACTAAGGGTTCTCCTCTCCTTCCTGCTTGTTTCTTTCCTTTCTACTTCCTTCGGGTATACGTGTATGTTCGTGGGATTTGGTTGGGCGATAGGCGAGATGTGCGGTTGGTCTCATACCAGAGGCACTTGGGGGTTTGGATGTTGCCTGGGGTGAGGAGGGTAGGGTTTTTGTCGGCCATATCGTTAAAGATGCATGCTGTCTTTGTACCTTAATAAAAACAAACGCACTTGATTAAAAAAAAAAAAGAAAAAAAAAAAAAAAAAGTCACAGTAGTTAGAGCTCTTCACGCTACCATCTAAGTACTTTCTTACAATATAATTTTATCTTTACTTCTCGCTTGTATAAGAACCACCTGGCTCTCTAGCGTAAGAGCAACACGACCTTGTTAAGACAAAGACAGTCTCACATCTCTCTCACGTGAGAAGAGATTACGATACGAAGAAGTTGCCTCACCACCTCTCCCCAATAAGATATTGGAGTGAGATAAGAAGACTATAGGATAGTCTAAATAAGAAGGACGAGATTATAAGTTAATCTCGGAAAGAAGAACACTCGTGGATAACTGAATAAACTAGAACTATAACGATAGTTCAAGATACTCGTGTAAGTAATTCGTTACCTGTTGCACCACTAATATCTACCAGAGTAGGATTGTTACAGGAGGAGATGTATGGATTGGGAGATACAAGTGAAGCAATTGGCCGGTACAGATTAAGCAACATCTGCAATATGGACCAGATGCCATTGCCGTTCGAGTACCTAAGTGGACGCACATACAATCAGCGGGGAGAGAAGACAATCTGGGCTCAGAGAAGCACCCAATCTGGATGGGATAAACGGCAGGCTACGATTCAGCTTACCGTTTTTGCAGACACTGTTCCACAAGTAAAGCCCTTAGTCTTCTTCTGAGGGCAAGGGGTCGGCCCAACGATATTGGCTGAAAGGCAACTCTATGATAATAGAGTTGTCGTAAAATTTAACTCTGAGGCTTATGCTAATTCAGCCAATATTGTTGAATGGCTGGACCAGCAGCTTATTCCGGTCTTGAATAATGAACCTACTCTTCTCGCATTAGATATGTTTAGCGGCCATTAAACGGAGGAGGTATTGGTGTCACAAATCGTGACTAAGCAAGGCAGATTTCACATGACTAATAGTTATTAGTCATAAGGTATGTTTATGTTTCACGCTATGCAGTCAGTTGACTCATAGTTCTCACATGACTCGCACTTGCATGTCATTGTTATGTTATGATTGGTTGATGTTTCTATGACTCACGATTGTGAGTCATAATGATGTAATGACTTTCGCGGGTGACTCATATTATGAGTCACGAGTTCCACGCAGGTGACGCGCTTTGCGCACCTGACAGGTTGTTAGGCGGGAGCCTATCTCAAAGTCTTGCGAGATAACTCAGGCCGATAATCTTAATCGTAGACGGAGATTGTCTAGGAAGGCTCAATGATTCAAAGTAGAGGTAGGCCAAGTGATAAAGATTTTTCTCGTGTAAAACTTATATTGATAAGATCTCTTCTCCGTTGCTTGATGATGTTTCTAATAGCTTGGGAGGCACCTCGATATTTATATGCCGCGTCTGGGTGGTCGCGGGCTACATCTTGTTCTCATACTAACTATGTACCTGCTAACAAACTCCAGCTTGTTCTAAAAGTGTGAACACCATTTGACCCTGACAATTCTGTTATCTCACTTCGACTTCCGAAACGCAACACCATGAATCCACCTGACGGTGCTCCCACACATCAGTCCATTGGTTACGATCCATCTTCGTCGGCATGGAGTCTTGCTTACCATTTGCATACGCAGAATGGTCTCCATGATCGAACCAACAAAGGGGCCAGCTTTGTTATCGAACCTCTCAGGATTGCAGACATATTCTGCAACCGACATCTGCGAGGCATAAGATAGACTTGTCACGACAATCGCTCCAATAGCCATTGTCCCTTCATAGTCATATCGTTTTCGTATGGTTCCGTCAGTATCCGTAAGATACTATCGACGTGTGTGAGTGCGGATATGCCTGATTGCTCAGACTATCTCATCCAACAACACTATTCACTTCTGCGACTTTCATCGCGAGAGCGTGGAGTATAGAATATGTTGCTTAACCATTGTCCGTAAACACGTCCCGTTACTTAGTGACCACCTTCGCGACTGCTGTCTTCAGTGCTCAGTAACTTTATGCGACGTCGACCGATTTGACTCGAACCACTTGCATAAGCTTGCCAAAGGTCTTCCCTCATATATCCTGCGAACGGGATCCGGTCGGACGGACGGCCGCGACGTATACGGGGTTACGAGGAGGGCTCCAATGACCATGTTTTTTGGTGGGGGGACGCAACTACGGCAGCGTCTGCCGATGTAGCGTCGTCCCAACGCTGGTGCGGGAGGGGGGTGTTGGCTTGTCCTTTTGAACTCAGAATCCTAAGGTAGGGTAACTATAGGTCTTTATTCACTAATGGAAGGCTAAGCCTTCCGGTATGCCTAACACATGTTTTATGATTTACGATTGGTTTAAGGCATGTTGCGCAGTGACTCATAGGAGTCATCTGATGGATTTCAGGCATGACTCATTATGAGTCATAGGACCGCGAGACTCGAGTTATGAGTCACCAGTGTTAGGGTTGTTGGCGTGAAGAGTCTATAAGTAGGAGACTCGGTCACAGTAGTTAGAGCTCTTCACGCAACCATCTAAGTAATACACCACTCAGATACTGGGGCACGGGCCAAGCCCATTGACAGTGACCTTCCATAGGTGCAATATGTTCGAGATACCTAATGCCCTTATCTCTATACTACCTCGCTTGTATGCGAGAACTCTATTCCTACACGATAGGACTTCCTACGATCACTATCCCTATTACGAACGCAAGATGTTAGTCTATAACGATAGACGAAGCAAACTACGTAGGCTATGTCCATAGCCTATGATAGTTACAATAGTCGTTTCCCGTTACGAACACCTTCACGGAAGGCTGGTTTGTTACAATTAGATACCTTGACCGCACACGATATTACCATCAGCAATATCCCGGGAGGCTGTACGAGCCTTCTTTAGCCCCTAGATGTATCAATTAATAAACCCTTTAAAGATATTTTAAAGGTGAGCTTACTCCCAAATTTTGGTCCACCTCCTTATCCTATTGCCCACCCCTCCCCTCTCCTATTCTCATTTGCCTCAGAACCCTGTCCTATCTCGTTATCCATAATCTGTAAACCCAAGCGTCTAGTCTTTCCGATATTGGCTCTACTAGGGTATAGACGTGGGTGATCAGACAGCCAGGGATTAGAGACGTCAAAGCTTCTTGCTCGTTTGAGCAATTTCGATGCCAAATTTATTCTTTGATTTCTTACAAATGCAGTAAGTTCAGGCCTCCAGAATCCCTGGCTATCCGATCACCCATGTCCATATCTTAGTACATGGAACAGCTGTCTATACCTTAAATGTTCGTTGGGGAAACAGACAGGTAGGGATTGCAGATACGTTTCTCGAGTTTCCGATCTAGGGAGGAGGGCAGGAACCTACAGTCACCCTCTTAGATGGTTGTCTTTTCTAAAGGAAGAATGCTCCTGTCCTATGGCTTGAAACACATATCGGGCATGGCAGGGTTCACTGCCTATACCGGTGTTCTCAAGCACCCTATCCATCATGTAGATACCTACAGAACTCCGGTTCCAGCCATCCCGGGAGTGTGTCTCAAGCTGTTAGGTGAAACCATCCATTCTTTGAGAAAGACAACTGTCTAAGAGGTAACTGTAGGTGTGAATAGTCCTCTGCAAATGGGTAACTCGCAAACCATATCTGTAGTTCTCAACTGTTATCTGCAGTCTTCACCTATTATCTGCAATCTTCACCGGTTACCTGTAGGGCCCAGTGTCTGTCCTCTCCAGAAAGGACAATGGATGGACTGGATGCTTGGAAACACTCCCTATAATTTCACAAACTCTCCCACTTATTCAATTAGTATAGTACACATTCAAGCTAACGATTCAAAATCAAATAGGAACTTTTGGAAGAGAAGGTGGACCTGATGGAGGTTGAGGAGGATCGGATTCTGACAGGAGGAGGAGGAAAGCTGTCGGGAAGCATTGTTGGAAGGAGACGGGTGCTATGTACTTGGGCAATTGGAGAAGCCTGGGAGCGCTTTTGCCATAACTATGCCGGAGTGGTTAAACGTGCCTTCGAGGCAGTTGGACTATCCTTGCCAATCGATGGCAGCCGCGACTCGGAGATATCAATCAAGGGACTACCTAATAGTGTTCTTTATAATGGGCTGCGAAGTGGGAATAATGAGAGCAGTCTAGGCAAAGAGGATGATATGGATGAGCTTGACAGTGCTGAAGATAATTTGGATGGAGAATATTTCGTTGGCGAAGTTGACTAAATTTTTTCTTCTATCTTTAAAACAGTCTATGTATTAAAATAGCTGTTGCACATCATGACAGAATAAGACTAATTAGCTTCTACAGCCTTAGCCTTCTATAGCCTTAGTGTGTTCTTGGTGTGGTACGATAACGTTCTAGCGCCGTTCTCTTGTCTTCAAGTAAATACGGTATCAGTACAACAGGGTAACAAAGCTACTCCTCACTCAGTGGCTCAGGCGACAAGCCCATTCTGGCCTCACTCAATTGACCACCTAGCTATTCTACCTATATGCCATCTGTTAGCTCTATTAGCTCTACGATATGTTGAGGTACGGCTACCCACTTAGGTCATGTCTACGGGTTAGCTTAGGGCCTACCTACTGTGTTTGGGTTAGGTCTATCATTGGTTGTGCGGGAGTGGGCTTGGCACGGGTGTTTCCCTTTAAGTAGCCTTCTCTCTTGTACGACTAGTCATTAACGAACATCTCACCTCACACACGTATCACACACACATCCCAACACCATCAAGGGACCAGTAGCCATTCCGGAACTTGACGATTTCCAAATTTCGTCCGAAATCGGAACTTGTTTTGCGCGGGGGAGACGTGGAAAATCCAGGTTTCCGGAATGAAGTTTCCTGGGGGTTTGCTGCAGATTTATAATTGGGGCGGTTCGGATTTAGCTCGTTTTTTATTTTGTCTCCTCCGCGAGTGCTTTTACCTATGATGCCTACCTACCTGATCGGATGATGACTTGGTCTATGTCCGAGAACTCTGAATTTGGGAAAAGCCTAGTATGAAGGGGAAAGGGAAGTTAAGAGGAACAGGAAAAATAGTATTTCTTTCTTTTTCTTTCATTTTTTTTTGGCGTTGTGGATTGGAGGTAGTACATAGTAGAGAAGTAGAGATGCTGGACCAGAGAAGCAAATGCCATTACCCCGGCAATTGCTCGTTTACTGTTATGTTCGCTTCTTCGTATCCTGGGAGTACTAGTACTGGGCAGCCATACCCCACTAAGTTATCCCTGATCTGGAAAATCCGGATGCCTCTATCACTGTCCCGTATGAACATCTGAGGGGTTCTCAAAATCTTTATACCATAACCTAGCCTGTTATCCCGGATGACACAATTGTACCGGATAGGTTCTTGGGATTTTGTGCTTGGGCGATGGCGGGGGGGGACTTTATTTACCCTTAAGTTAGCAAGGGATAGCATGCGTTTGGGTGACTGTTCGTATTAGTCCTACTTGTATCTGGCATTTCCCTAACCCAGTGGGTATCCCCACCATTTATAGCTTGTGCGTTGGCTTCATACACAGCAGCAATTACTAGCAGTGTTCGTTAGTGTTGGAAAAATACGGCACATTGATGTACCTTACACTACCGTATTGATACTGTGGCATCTCCCACCTTAAATTCGGATGTTAGGTAATCCTACCGTATCTTCCATTGTGTGTGTTGACGCCCACTCTAGTGTAACAAATCTTTGGCTTAAAAAAAACATCCATGCACTGTATAGGATAAACCCATCAATTCACACAGGCACTCGAGACCGTCATCTCCGCATGACTTTTTGCATGTGTGGATGGGTACTTCTCTGAACCTAGCCTAACCTAAGAGGAAGGGGGAGAAGAAAAAAGGCTGAGAGCGCTGAAGAACTGAAGAAAGGATGAAAACTCCTGCAAGATATTGGCCAGGCTAGGCGTTCATGGTCATTTATAGGAGTATCACACTAAGGTCCAGGATTATGATCTAAATGATGGAAGTGGTAGCACGATGGTGTAGATGTGATGATATCCAGGAGAAGAAGGATGTTGTGTTATGCATTCTGTATGGAGGTTGCTAGCTACGGTTCACCTTTAAGCAGTGGAATCTCTACATCTGTTTATTCATTCCCTAGAACGTTCACTCGCCCACGCTTCTGTGTTCCTCCATCACATATGCCCTTCCGTTGCCTGCGCTCCTCTCTTCCTATCCTAATACAGTGTGCTACCGCTGGGATTATTTATACCATAGCTGAAGCTTTACGACGGTCAGCAAATGACACCTGCTAAGTTTACTCGTACGGTATCTTACTGTATCTTACCTTTCGAACCTCAATGTCTATCGAGTGATTGTAAGTGACTGAATACCATCGCTCCTTGAATTGAATAGGCGAAATCCTGGATGTCAAAAGAAGGGGAACAGGGAGGGGGGAAGCGACCCTAACTGGAGAATGTTTGTCTTTCTTTTTAATTCGCTGAAAAAAAGGGGCTTAGATTGTCCTATAAGTTAGGATGTAGGAAGCCAGACTGTGGTGCTTTGTGTAATGGAGTTAGCCCTCACTCAGGGGTAAAGGATTTCAAGAGTGCAAACAGCAAAGGATTCATTGTTTTCCCCGAAAGGGTGAGGGGATTTTCAATTTCTGCTCTATAGGGATTCGTGCTCCCCAATGCTCTTTTTTTTCTTCTTTCTTTTTTCCCCTTAGAACGCCTGTGGATGTTTCGCAGTCTGCCTGTTATCTTCCTATAACCTATTAGGTTTATTTCTACTTGGTATATTTGGAGTTCTCGGTATAGCAACTAGTATGTTTTTATTTATTTATTCGAGATGGCGTGTGCCATTTCTCAAAATGAAATACCTTTCTCTATGGCTTGAAAATCGGTTCCATGATTTGGAAATGGAGCTGTTCGTTTTTGGCATATGGGGAGCCTCGAACCCCTCTACTACTCCGGCTGGAATTACGGGTGTTCGGAGATCTTTTAGAAACTGTAGGGCCACCGTCTTGAAAGGACCACCATCGTGGCTTCTTTCAGAGCGTGTTTCCTCCTTTGCCCTTAGGAAGTCAGTCTCAGGTGAGAGCTTTGAGGGCGGTAGGTATTGGCTTCTTGTGGGATGCTCGATGTTCAGGAAGGGGCTGGGCTGGTTTAGCTGGGCTGTAGAATATGGTCTGCTGGTGTGGCAAGTTAATTCTCCTAGAGATATTGTTACTCGTAATTATGGAGCTAACTTACTACCACTTCCTATCCTTAATAGAGTTCCTTTTCCGGATTCCGTAATTCCTGCCCTGTAAAATATACCAGCTCTTAGTGTCAAACAGAATCCATCCCATCTTAGCGACAAGGTTGGGGTCGGTACCCCTCCCACAATTCTTCTCACCTGAGATATTTCGCTTTGCCTTGCCCGTCCGAGCATACTGCTAGTAGTTAACACCTGGAAACCCTGTTCTAATACCCGTGCAAGAAGTTCCCTAAATGGACTCATCAAGTAAACATACCACATGACCGGCATTAGTGGACTTAAACCACTTGTTAGTTGAACATCGCCAGGACATCACCCCAATGAAAGGAATGTAACTACCATTGTGGTACAGTACAGTTGTGACAACTTGGTTAGATCTCAGTACCCTTCTCACTATATCACTGTGAACTCTCGTACCCCCTTCCCCGAGTGACTCCTTATGATCGCCTCGGGCAATAGGAAACCAGGGGGCTGGCATACCCTAACACCAGCTGTGGTTTAAGCATTCTATGTACGCTCCAAAGTATGCGCCTCACTTTCAGATGGAATTAAATTGAAAAAAATGAAGCAATTTGAAAGATCGGTGGCGGGTGTCCCCCCCCTGTAGTTGGGGTAGTCCTTAAAGCAAAATGCGCTCTTTTCAACCTGCAATTCTAACCCCCCCCTGCTATCAACCCAAGTTGCTCCATTGACTGACCATCCACAGGCCGATGTAGAATACATCTGCGGATCCTCGGACCTTCCTAGCAATCGCCTCAAGGGCAGCACCTCCGGCAGTATTGGATTCCGGGGGTTCATAGTGGTAGACTGGCTCTGTTATGGTGTCATGGCGTGAGAGGCGACAAACGGAGCAACTTGGTAGATTATAAATGTCAACTTTTAGACCTGGAACTATGAAGATACGGGCATGTTCACCCAGAGAAAGCCCTTTAAACCGTCGATTCCTTGGGGAAAAAAGAAAAAAAGAAAAAAAAAGAACAAGGCGTTTACTGAGCAGAGGCTACATCGCACGGTAAAATACCACCCCAACATTGCCCACCATCTATAAAACACTGGTTGGCAGTATAGCAGCTGGGGAAGCTACCCTACTAGGGATTGTCAATACAGCTCTTCTGCCAAGTAAAGTAATCCCACTCAGGGCCTTCGGAAACGGGGGGGCGGCTTGGTACCAGACGAGCCCTTGTTGTTTTCCCACCCTTCTCCAGGGGCATGCTGGAAACCTGCTGGAGTAGCAGATCTGGTGCCTTTGGATGTATTGTGAACTTAAGTCTGCCCCACCCAACCCAGGACTTTATGACAGTAACAAAAACATCACCCCCCCAAGAAATCCAGGCACATACACCTTCCTCGCGGGTCATGTTGGACGGGGTCCTAGGGGTTATGCCTGCTCTTGGTTGCGCCAAAAGGTAGTATAAAAGGACGTTTGTCTGGAGTTTATCAACTCCCCCTCAGGCAAGAACATAGAGACACAGTTGGAGGCAGCTACCGCGATTATTGCAATCCCCTTCTCGACCCTCCACATCCACTCTCCTCTTCTCGTCCCCTCTATGGATACTAGCGAGGTTTGAGAGACATAGCATGAGGGCGGTAATGAAATGGCGCTTCACCCTAAAAACACAAGAGTAATACCCGCTCTACCAGCCTCACCATGATGCCGAGGGTTGAGTTTCGCTTTAGATTGTGTATGTTTTGCTCTCTGCTTTTAGTGTTTGTGCTTTCGGTAGGGAGTTAGAGGGTATAGCCTTTACCGGTATTACGTTCTCCTATGCCACTGCTTTCTCTGTCCACTCACCTCGATCATTAGGTGCCGGGCCGTATATGTGAGAGCTGTTGGCCGTGTCTGCATAAACAGCCCATCTGGGGTGGGTGCCCCGGAAGGGAGCGGTGCAGCTGGACATTATGTTTCCATCGTTTGTGGATCCGCCGGTCAGGTAGTTGGAAGGGGTGGGGGGGGGGGGGGTCATCAAGCTTTCTAACGCCTTCTTTAAACCTTGGTTAGAGTAAGGCACCATCATCTGGTAATAAAAAGCTAGGTATTAGCTAAATTGGGTAAGAGAGAGGGAAGGAAGAATGGGTTGTTAGGAGTGGAAGTTACAGTATTTCTGTGGGGACTAGTTTCGGGTATTTCAGGACTAATTAGTGGGAATGCGAGTCCCCAGCGGCCTAATATTGTCGGGCCCCCTTTTCAAGAGGGTATTAGTAGGAAAAAGATGCCCGAGAGTGATTGGGTTGACGACTTAGTATTGTTGAGCCCCGGGATGTCACGATAATTTCACAGTACAGTAGAATCTGGTTTTATTTGATGTTTACCAAGGTACAGTACTGTACATGCATAGCATCCGCCAGAATCTCTCTAGTACGAGTAGTTAGTTCTCACAAACCCCACTCTCTATATACTGGAGTTCAGAATCATAACTGTACCTTTGCGTTGACCGTGAAAGGCTTGCGGTTCAAAACCAATGCATTTTTTCCCCAGCAAACCCCCTCGCAACTCCATTCTAGCTAGAAAGCTTCTGATATCCCTCCCCGAAACCAAATAAAAGTCCACCGTAACGAACACGACCCTCATCTCTAGTATCCCCGGATGGAAGGGAAGAGGAAGGGTATATTCAGGATACCTTGTAAGCGCCAAAATAGAAAAATTCCCTGCTAGATCTACCGAGCTTTTTTCAGATGAGCAATTTGAATAGAAACAGTTTGAAAAGTGAAATAATGCCGGGGCTAAAAAGTGGCATTGCCGCAAGCCTCACCGTTGTTGGTAGGCCTGTTGGAAATCTCGTATGTGAGGTGCGCGAATGAACAGAGTACGCTTATAGAATAAGAATCAGGATTGTCCGTTGTCTATTGTACTTGGTTACTTGAGTACCAGACGATGGTACTTATACCTCTGAGAGGCTTCTATATACAGTACTAATGAGCGAGCTCCCACTATGCCTAACCAGGCGTGCTTCCGTCACATTGAAGCCATTATTCCAACAAGGCCTTTTAGGCCATCGTGAGTGATGTTGTGTGATTCGCCCAGTCCAGGTTGTATGAATATTGCCTTTTTTTAGTTCTATCAATTCACTCGAGTAGGTACAGTACTCAAATAGGGCGAACAGGGGGGGGGTAGTGAACAGCACTTCCAAATTTGATGTTTTTGCCGCCTTTAATAACATGTATTCGTGCTACCACTACTGCAAGAGACACCGCCAACTTGGTTTTTTTAGTGTATTGTTCGCTGTCCCGCTGTCGGTACATCAACCCCATCTAACCATAGAATCTCGCTCGTATTGGGTTTCCTGTTTTTGTCTGGTTAATACGGTAGTTGGCCTATAGATTAATCAGAATCCCGAGCATTGTGTTTCACCTGCTGGTGCTGATTTACGTGTTGTCTGGCCGCGAGAGGTCCTACAGTGGTATATACCCGCGTCGGATCGGCCTCCCGGTGGGGAAAATGCCCAACTCGACTGGAGGTGCTCAGCGAGCGTGAAGATCAAATACTTAACCAGGTTTAAGCTTATTTTTCTAGTAACCCTAACCCGTTTGTATACAATGACATCACATCCGAGTTCCGGAAAATCATTTGGCCGAAAGCGAGGACGCGGCTAGACTATCGTAGGGGCCTGAAAACATAATGCCGCAGAACTACTCGAGTGCCCCCAGAGGTGACGTACGGTAGTTTATCCACAGAGTCTAAGAGGCCCAAGAGCGTGTCTGGCCATCCTCTGCTTTTTTGAACCTTGATATTAGCAATACGTCAGTTGTAACGGGGGAAGCCTCAATGATGATGATGATAGCTTATCAGTTTGGGCAAAAAGTCGGAGCAGAGAGTTGTTTCCGGCCACCCTGAATAAAGTGCTAAGAGTTGTGGTTTTGGGTAACTTGAGCGTGAAGTAGGGTATTGTACTGGATATTGGTGAATGAATGCCAAAGGAGCCCGATGGTTCGAGACCAACTTTGCTATTCAATTCCAGGATATAGTTGGGTGAGAATAGGTGACCTGAACCACCGACCGACCGCCCGGCTTGCGGGTATAGACCTAACACCTGAATAAGGAACGCAATAGAGGCATTCAGCCCCGGGGTTGAAAAACGATTATGCAGGTTTTTCGAGTCGAAAAACTTTGGCGTGTGTAACGCCTTTTTGCATACAAAACTTGCAGATCAACTAGAAACTTGGCACTCGAAAGCTCTTTTTCGACTTCGGGGCTGAATGCCTCTAATGTTTCCTACTCAGTGAATTTAGGCCTCTGCTGTTAGGAACTGCTTTGCGATTTTTTTTTTCAGTGTCTTCGTGGTGGCCTGTTGTGAGCTGGTAGAATGGTGTTGCCACTTTCAGACATTTTAATCCCGCCCTAAGCGGTATATTTTTTTTTTTTGAAATCTTTCTCCGGTTTCGGGTTTTATGATTAAATATAGCTTTTTTTAATTTTTATTTTTTTTAAATGTAACTGTTAGCTCCTATGCGAGGCGTGATCTGGCATAAATGAAGTAAAAAGGATGTCAGCTTGTGAGTTTTATCCAAGGCATTGGGGTCATTTTTGTTCATGCTGGAGAATGCATAATAGTCCTTAGTCGAAAGGCACACTACCGTATCTTATCTAATCATTCGCTTTTATAATTTCTTATTGTGGTTGCGACAGAGGGGATCCCGAATACGGCGATGGGGCCATTCGCCGGTGACGACAACCTGGTTCTAGATCGCACCATAATTCTCGAGGTATGTACGAGTACCGTTGTTCATATTTTTCTCAACTCAACCTGACAGAATGGAGTCTGACTCGCAAACTGTGCCATCGAGGATTCTATCACACGACCGAAATCTTTTATCCTTCGATTCAAATAACCCTTTGGTGGCTTCTTCTTCATCATCAACGGGCACCGCGCGGCTCGTTCTATGGCTCTGTGGATTTGCGGTCCTTTTGAAGGGGTTTGGATCTGATATACTCCTAGGAGCACCTATTACCCGCCTTATCGAACTGGCGGTGTGTCGCCGGTATCTTAGCATCCACAACCCCGACCTGGTTGCCAGAGATGGCTATGTGGATGAAGTTCACTGCAAAGTGGATGATATACAGGTGGAGATGGCGTTGATACTTGGGGCTGTTGGGCTTCTAAGCGCACTTGTCGGTACGTATCATCGACAAACTTTCTTCAAAGCCCTTGGCCGGCTTGGGTTCTCTCTCTCTCTCTCTCTCTCTCGGTATCCAAAACACAGATTAACGCCGAGCGACAGAGCTATTGGTGTCTATGCCGCTAGGGACTGTGGCGGATAGAAGAGGCAGGAGGTTTGCGCTGACACTCAATGTCGTGGGAGGATTATGCTATTTCTTGTGGGTCCTTATTGTTTGTTAGTTTGTACCGTACCTACTACCTAGTATCCACCAAGATCTTGCTCACGATCCACAACACTTCGGAGAAGGTGTATTCTACGACTTTTTTCCGCCGAGACTATTGGTTGCCTGCTCATTATTCTACGCCATCGGTGGAGGTCCCCACATGTTTTCCGCCTTCATCCTGGCCATGATTGCAGATGTTACAACTGAAAAGCAAAGGTTCGGGCAGCTCTTGCGGTTGGTTATGCGCAATCGGGTCTAATGATTTTTATCCGTAAGCCTCCAGGACTCGTCACTTCTACGTTGTTCAATCTATTGTACAAGTTGTTCAACTAATATCTCCGGCTATCGGTTCCCTGTTTTTGGGCATTGGATTATGGATACCATTCTATGTAGGGGTTTCTGCCATGGTAATCCTCGTAGGGGTGGTATTCGTCATCCCAGAGACTGCTGCTGCTGCTCCGAGAAGTCCTGTACATTTACCAACCGAACAGGATCCCTTGCTTGATCGTCTAGCCTCCTCCAGCCCTTTCGCACCACCTGCTGTTGCACCGGGGGATGCGGGACGAACAACGATCGCTAACCTGCATGAAACCCCACCTTTACGCCCCAAGCTTCTGAGCGGTGCCCAATTTCTCGACTTGGCGTTGCATCAACCTATCATTCCGCTTTCCCTCGCTACTTTCTTTTTCTCAAATCTCTGTCGTGGATCATTGAGTCTGCTGCTGCAGTACATTTCGAAGCGCTACGGCTGGTCACTTTCTCAGGAAGGTTGAAACTTTTTAGTTTCGGCTCGCTAAAATGCTAACTTGTCGAATTAGGCTGGCTACTTGGTATCATTAAAGGCACTCTCCAGCACAATTTTGTTTTTGTTCATTCTGCCATATCTTACACACTCCCTGACCACGTCCTGGGGCCTATCCACTCAAAACGCCAACCTGTTAGTGGCAAAGATAAGCATCAGCTTACTGACATTAGGCTGTCTATTAATTGGCTTAGCTGCCACCGTACCCTTACTGATGATTGGTACGATAATAGCCCGGCCATTCTTTCCAATTGTTAACTCACAATGATAGCTCTGTTCATCATGTCCTTGGGGTTCGGGTTTGGGACTGTGGTGCAATCTATTGTTACTTCGATTGTACGGAAGGACCAAGTTGCTCGCCTCTACTCTAGCATATCTGCTGCTGAAACTGCGGGCACCCTGGTCGCTCAGCCCTTATTAGCATTAGGGCTCGCTGCGGGATTCCGATTAGGTGGTGTGGCGGTTGGGCTTCCATGGTTTATGTGTGTAGTGAGTGGACCCTTGTGCGTGTACATGCCTCCTTGCTAGTCTAACGGTGTGCCCTATTTTCAGGTGTTTTATGCCATTGCTGCATTCCCCGTTTGGTGGATGATGGCTGAAAACTCATTGTCCACATCTAGTCTCTCAATTTGACGTTGGGGGAGAACATTGATAGGGCACAAGTTGGGGGATTGATAGAATATTATTGCCTCAAATACAGAAACAAGTGGGGCCCTCTCCTAACTTAGACAAAATAAACAACATTTTTTGAGTATTCGCAGGCACAAAATAAAATAAGTTCAAACAAAGGTTCGACCGAAAAATCCAAGGGACATGCGCTAGATTCAGCAAAATACGCCTTCAAGTGTGACCTGGGCTCGATAGTCGCCTGCTTCTTCAAATATTAATATGCGCACTGACTAGTAGGAAAAAAGATCTCTCTTACTACTCTCCAGCACACCGTCATACCTTCTCTCGCAAATCAAAGGCATCACTTCTTACAACCTTGACAGACCCAGCAGATACGAGCGGGCCACAGCTTGGAATTATCCATCCTCTCTTGACACCCAAAAGTCCACACAGATTCCACCGCCTGAGTAGGTTCCGTTTCAGGAGTGATGGGCAATGTGATGCTGACTCTACCAATGGTCTTCTCGACCCCATACGGCGCGTCATGGATCTCATCACGGAGCACCGTCAAGCCCACCAGGTCTCCAATCCCCATCCCAACCAGCAACCCGTAGAGCTCCCTCACGAAATCCTGATCGAATGTGATTCCTGGGAAATTCTCCACAGAGGGAGGGTTGAACCCGAACTCGATGGGGTAAAGGTGGCCGTTGGAGTACGCCCACGATCTTGGGACCACCTTGCCACCGAACACTGAGTCCCCATTGGCTTCAGGCACAAGCCAGGGTGTGGCCACGTTCCCGAACTCCACCAGCTTCTCCTCTGGTGTCATGTCAAAGTGCTTGTGCAAGACCATGATCCCGAGGGTTTTGTGAACGTCATAACGGATGAAAAGGGATCTTTGGGTTGATCCAGGGGTTTCTTCAGTCAGGGCGTTGTTTTGGTCTCGAGTGTATGCACAAGGGGAGAGGAAAAAATCATTTGGAAAATGGAGGACTGGTTTGTGTACGAACCTAACCTCCCCCAACATCTCTCTAGCTACGGCCTTCTCCTCCAGGCTTCTATAAGCTTCATCTATGGGCTGTAATTGAGCAAATACTTCAGGGCGGTACGGATGGTGGATGTAAGCGGCGCCGACCATGGTTTGTTTCGAGAGGAAAAAGGGCGGTGGGGAAGTAGCAGTATCAGTGGTAATGGAAATCGAACAAATCAGAGAGAGGAAGGATTGGGGCCAGAGGAGGGAATAATGGGAATCTGTCGTTTCCCTTTGCTATTTGATGAAGAGGCAAAGCAGATAGAGAGCCGGATAAGGGGATTCCTGATCTTCCTCACCTTCATTCCCTCCATTTTTTATTTATCAATTGGGGAGTTTATATAACCCTGGAACAGCAAAACAGTAATACGTGATAATTCCCACCGGGACCAAGGAAAACCTGCATGCCTTTAGGGCTCAAACCAAAGGCCACTCAAACCACCCCCCCTCGCGCTGAGGAGGCACGGTCACCAACAAGATTCAAACAAATTTACTATCATGTTTCTCCCCCCACCCCACCATCCTGACAAAAATATCCCCCTCTCCCCCTCCGCCCTGAAGCTCCACTCAATCTCCAGTCATCATCCACGAACTCCCCGACGAAGCAGAGGGCGAACGAAACGAAAAAAAACAAAAAAAACATCTTAGTAATGGTTTCTTCCGAAATTAACATGCTGGCTGGAGTGTGGGGGGAGGAGGGGGGAGGGGCAAAAGTGCACATCACGAAATCTTGGTTGACACTTACCTGAGTAGGAATCCGCTGCGTAGGAACCCGTCAGCCCTGAAAAGACACCAAATCTATCTATTACCCGCAGCCCAACACGGAAAGGAGTAAACAAAAAATAGCCGGCCACACTGTAGGTTGGGCGGTTACTTCTTTGAAACGAACAAACAGGGTTTGTGAAAATAGGGGAAGAAAGAAAAAGGAGACACCATTGGATGACCGGTACGTCTTCATAAATGAAATGACAGAACGATGATACGTGCGTAAAAGAAAACAGGTCTGCTGTCAAACATAGTTGTCCGAGCTGGGTGTAAACTTGCTTGGGGGATGGCGAATGGGGAGGTAATGATGAGTGGCGAGAGGGGGGGAGGGGAGGGTCAGTGGGTGGGTGGGTAGTGTGTTCATAGTGAGAGAGAGTGTGCTGGAGATGCAGAGGGAGAGACGAACGGGTATGTGCTTACAATTGACTTGGTTTGCTTGCTCTCCTCTCGGCAGGTAATTGTCTTACACCAGTTGAAAATCGCACTAGGACCGTACAGGACGGATTCTTGCTCGAACATTTGATGTTGTCAAGGGGACCCTTCCTATGACACCGCGAGACCGAATACAGGTAGCTCTGATATAAAATCTCGACTTGGAACACATGTCAAACGTACCGTACGCTACATACCCTACAGAGACATTCCCGGATACCTGGAGGTTGATAAAGCTGCACACTTCGGGTTCATCGTGGCCATGTGACTGCATATTGTCCGAGTTTTACACCTTAACTTACGGTACTTTCGACCCAGAGCACCACCTGAGCACCAACCAAGATTACAGCAGGATCAACAGGGGTACATGATTGTGATAGCGAACTAGACCCCCCCCCCCCGCCCGCCGCCCTCCATGCCTTCCTACCCTGCGCCTACACATTATCGGTAGAACAACAGCTACCGGCGAGGAGTGGAGAGGGAGAAGGAGAAAAAGGATAGTTCCGGTAAAACCCCTCCTTCCCCGGTTCTACTTATGAAGTGTGGTGGTGGTGGTCGGAGCCAGTTGTATATGAAGGCCGGGAAAGCTGATCATTTCATAGACGAACTTATCTGGCTAGTGGCAGTGTTAGGTTATAATGGGGACTTCGTAAATGACAAGGCTCGCATGGGAATGACTGATGAACTCAGTGCTGCTGGGGCTATGAAGACTTCTCATCGGGTAGAATATATTAACTACTTTGACCTGTTGTACCAGAATGGCCACCAACTTGAGAATGCCTCGAACTTCCGTACCCGGGTACAAAAGGAGACAGCTCTCAAAACAGGCATATGGCTGGAAAGAGACAGTGGAGGGAAAGGAAAGGCCTGGGGCCAAAGTATTAAGAGCCCTACAACCAAGTGTCAGGGCCCTCAAGACTGCTGGAATCAGAGCATGCCAAAATGTATTGTGTGCCCCAAACTTTGATTGACAAACACAAATAGTTGAATCAATGTTCTACCTGTAGAAAAGAAGGTTACTATTAGAGAAAATGTCCTTCAGCAAGCTCAGTTGTATCTGCTCGGGTTAACAAGAAACGAACTGCTGATGATTCTCACTTGCAAGCCACTACGGTTCCCAAAATGCGACACTTTGAAGCTGCTTTCACTTCCGCTATTAAACAAGTTACAACTGAGGTTCATGGTTCTCGGCCGCCAGCAGGATTGGAGTTGGATAGAGACATGAATGACTGGTTAAGATTTATCCCATGATTAGGATTCATGAATGGAAAAGATGCTAAACTTCCCGCTTGGCCAACAATGGGTAGGCTTGGTGGAGATGAAAGATGTCGGTGGTAGATTTACCAGCTTTGAGCGTAGTAAACAGAAACTAATATATCGTGCTAGAGAAAGCACGATAGAGGAACATTTCTTTTGTAATGTGTTGGGATAGTTACAGCTCTTTCAATTAGCTTTTGTTTATATTCTTATGTGAGATTGCTAAATGCATGTGTTATTTGCTTATCTGAGACTGTTTGAGTGTTTGGAAAGGAATTTGGTTGAATTGTGTTTTGATTTCGTCAGGCTGAACTTGCCTGAGAAGTTGGAGTTATTGAGTAAGTTTACCTGGGGGGGTTGAATACCCAAAATCATGCTAATGTGATACTAAACACCCTAGCTATTGAAATCGTGTAATTTTATCAAGTGATAAAAGGTATTTACAACCAGTTGTAGCCGCTCGTGTGTCAAAAGGCAAGAGATATTGACTAGCTACTGTGAGTGTAACGGGCTTACTCTTGTTGAATAAACAGGGTACAATAGAGGGCCAGCAGTTGACCAGGACATGCTGGGGCTAAGGGAGGCTTCAAGAGACCTGGAGATAGAGCAATAATAGTTAAAGGGTAAGAGGAACTCTAGAGATCACTGTTCAATCAAGTAAATTCTTAAATCAAAAGTCTGCTGAAGTCTGCTGTCCTTCTGCTAGTCAGGAGATTAGTTTAAATACAAGAATTCCTTCAGAGCTATAGTAATCAGATAACCTGCAACCACAATCATTACTGGGCATTGCACCTTGCCCTGTATATCCTGTGATCTTACATGAAACCTAAGAGTATAACACTACCTCAATGCTATTATTAGCTTACATGACTGTTCCTTTACTTGTGTTCCTAAACAAAACAATCAACATGCAAAACTAAACTCACAGAAGTGACTGGACTATAATATAGCTTCGGGGCTAAATTCAAATCAAACTAAGCAAAGTAAGTAAAGTTATTAAACTAAACATAGGAAATGTTGCACTCCGCTCCTGTATACAGTTATCAGAACATGTATACATATTACAGTATGTGAGCCAAATGCTTCTGAAATACTAACTAAAATATTGATAGTCAAGAGAACTGAAAAGTGGTTGAGACTTGTAGGGCCACTACTACATACAAGATCCATCCATGTGAGAATAAAATTGGAATAGAGTCACAACTAAGAGAGATTAAGTGGTAAAGTCCTCTTGGTATTAGATAGTGGTGCTACTGGGGCTGTATTAAGTAGCGATTGTGTTAGCAAAATCCAAGTACCAGGGGATGGTCGGAAAGATCTGATACCAATATTAGATACCAGTGGGAATCATATTCCAGGGTCAGGTCTTCATTATACCACTACAGTGGATATATACATAGGAGATAATATGAATAAACTATGATTTGAAGTTGAAGAAATGCCGGCCAGAAAGACAGATAGTTTTTTACCAATAGTATGGCAAGAAGACCACAACCCAGATATCAACTGGGAAAGAGGCAGTCTTAAGTGGAGCTCTGATTATCATAAAGCTCACTGCGCAAGAAATAAAAGGGACTGAAAGTTCATCAGTCAGGAAAAACTGTTTACTAAGAATCCAGAAGATTTTGTTATAGGAATAACCCTCAATACGGATGAAGATGGAGATGATATTAATATGAAGCCTATACCAGAATATATAAAATATACAGATGTATTCAGTCAGAAGAAAGTAAATACCTTACTGGAGGATCCAAAATACGATCACCATATTAACATGATCCTCCAAGCAAAGTCAGCTAAGGGACCAATATATTCCTTATCCAAGAAAGGATTTGATGCACTATGAGATGATATTTAGGAAATGGAAGCTCAAGGAAAGATCAGGATATCTTCCTCGCTGTAACATGTATACATGTTCCGGTAACTGTATACAGGAGCGGAGTGCAGGATTTCCTATGTTTATTTTGATTACTTTGCTTACTTTGATTAGTTTGATTGTTTTACAGCCCCGGAGCTATATTAAGG
>Ga0307509_10004520_pt1 | contig 19996 bp, 18 predicted proteins | sample 10_EM_MG_FD_202245 | JGI IMG/M metagenome (GOLD analysis project Ga0307509, IMG submission 202245) | Populus trichocarpa ectomycorrhiza microbial communities from riparian zone in the Pacific Northwest, United States - 10_EM | ecosystem: Host-associated > Plants > Roots > Unclassified | place...
CGGGTGTCAACGATGAACGGGAACAAGAACCCCAAGGAGGGGAGGCATGCGTGCCCCAGGAGAGGAGGGGAGATGGCTTAACGTCAACCCCTAGGCAGAAGCCATGATGGGGGAAGAGAGGTGGGTGGGGGAAAGTGACGATGATTTCCCGTGGTGTTGAGATTTCAATCGCCGGAGGTGGAGGAGAGATGGTTCGTGCCTATCTCTTGGTCGTAACCAAGCGCCTTATATAGGCATCTTCTCACAACCCTAACCTTGGTGACTCATCACCTCGCTCTACATAAACCTCTATGACTCATAGTGAGTCATAGCGCGAAATCCCTCAATGACTCATACGAGTCATCACCCAACATTCCGTTAACCAATCAAAACTCATAAACCAAGTCATGTGCTCAAACGAGTCACACGCGCGAAACTCATGACTCATAGTGTGAGTCATGTGCGAAAGTCATTACATCATATGACGTCACAATCGTGAGTCATGAAACCATCAACCAATCATAACATAACAATGACTTGCAAGTGCATAGTCATGTGAGAACTATAAGTCAAGTAACGTTATAGTGTGAAATCCAACATACCTTATGACTCATAAGTATGAGTCATGTGAAATCTGCTTTGCTTAGTCACGATTTGTGACAATATGAATAAAAATAAAAATAAAGTAATAGATAATATTCTTGAAAAACAAAGAACGCGGAAAACAAAGAACGCGAGCTGTAGCGAGCTTGGAGACGAGAATGCGAGTTGTAGCGAGCTTGGAGGTCTCCAACTCCCGGGAGTGCGGTGGCCCTATATGGGCTGGAGCTATGGCCCCCGGGGGAGGACACGTCGCCTTAGACTAACCTGTTTTCTACCACCTCCGGGCAATACTGTGCGCTTTGCCCCATTGGCAATGGGTTGTTCCAACCCCACATTCAGAGGTTTCATAATACACCCTTTGTTCATCAGCATTCTCTCTAGCATTACACCATGCGTATTGACTAACAAAGCTTGCTCCTTATGAAAGATACTATCTCGATCACCCTGAAGACATTGGCAGGTGTTGAAAAAATATTTCCAATCAACCAAGCCTCGCAATGGGTCGACCCGGGTCGTAATATCAGAAACCCGACCCGAACCCGACCCGAAGGATGTCAGACCCGACCCGACCTGGCTGGACCGATGGCCCCTAGTTAGTCAGTAGAAGAATTTGTCGTTGAGCGTGAGCATGTGGTTGTTAGTGAAAAGTTTTTTCTTGCTCCTGAGTATACTCGTGTACAATCATTTTCGTTGTGAGTTGCTTGGCGTTTCGTTTCGTTTCACCGCTCGTCAGTCGCCTAGTATCGTCGTTTCGCTGTCGAAGTCTAAAGCAGCGTCTCACTATTTCCCACAGCGCAGACGTTGCGGGAGGTGATGTTGGAGGAGTAGAAGTCGGGGTAGGCGGTCCGGGGGTCGGTGACGCCGTACAGATAACTTTGGGGCAGGAGGGGAGGGGGTCAAGTCTCGTTGGGAATGATAAGATCTGTAAGGGTGATGGAGGGGCAAAAACCGTCGGGAAAGATATGGTTTTCGCACGGGGACCGGGTACTGTTCGTATTTTAAACTTCGACGGCGAAAGCGTTATATGAGGAGTGACGAGGGGTGAAACGAAACGCCAAGCAAAGCACAACTAAAACGATCGCACACTCAGGGGCGAGGAAAATATTTTCACTAACAGCCACAGTCTCACGCTCAACAACTACTTCAGCAACTAACTAAGGTAAAGACCGATGTTTTGGGCTTTGACGGCGAAACGAGATACGGCGAGTGACAAGCCGTGAAACGAAAACGCCAAGCAAATCACAACAAAGACGATCGCACACCTCAGGGGCGGGGAAAAATCTTCTCACCAACAACAACCTTCACGTTCAACGACGACTCTCAATACTCGATGCTCAATTCTCTAACCAACTAACTAAGAGCGATCACAGGAGTCTATATCCACAAAGACCTCATATCCATCCATGAGGCACCACACTACTCCATGTGACTCTCTCCTTCGCCCGTGAGCACTTCCGGCTAACTAAAAAGAAAACAAACACTTCTCCCACCTCCAGTTCCAGCTCTTTCTGGCTGATCTTACTGTACTTCCGTTTTTCCGCCTGCTTTCCCGAAGGTTGCACGACCCCAAAACTATCGCGCATTTCTGCATCCGCAATGCTTTCCCGAACGTACAAACCAAAGATCCACAGCCGAGCCGTATACCCGAATCCAAAGCGAGTCTCCGAAGACAAGCCCATGCCCGATGCCGGAGCCATATGCCCGGATCCTTAGCCCATATCGAACACAAACAAGCGCGCTCCCGGAAGCTATCTGAACAATGGAAGTATAGTGAGAGTATGGCGAGCAGCATCATTTCCAACATGGTAATGGCCTCACTTGTGAATGTCCCGTTCGGGAAGGTACCGTTCGGGAAAATAAGGCCGCCGATGCAAGTAAGGGAGGACTGAGGGGCGTGCCACACGCGTTCGATGAGGAACCCCAGCACGGCCCCGCCAATTCCAACAATAAGGGTCGATGCTGATGCCCCACGCTTGGCCCAGAATTCTAGACAATACGAAATGACCAAGTTAGCGATCCGGACTGTTTGGAACCTTTAAATGACTTGAGCAAACCTCTTATTACCAAGATATCATACATCCGGAATGTGTTGTCGGGACAACCGCCGTTCTCTCCCGGTAGCGGCCACATTAAGATCGCCAAATGCCCAACACCGTAATAATGAGCGTCGCGAGATCGACTAGAAAGAACACCTCCGGGCCCATGTCGAAAGGCTACTCAACAAGCGAGCCCCCCCCCCTAATTACTTGGAAAAGCAAAAAAGGGCTGAAAACTTTGAGTGGTCCGGCAAGGGTTAGTAGCGCTGATCCGTTATCAATGGTGGGGGGAGGGAGATATACATTTACTGTTGAAGATTTTTGGCTGCGGAGGTAATGGTTCAAGACGCGGACTGTACACTTGTACGTAGTGGAGTGAAACCGCTTGAGTGGAGATGATAATCATGATTGATTGTAATAAGTCAATGGAAAAGAAATACGTGAGGAAAAAGTTGTGTACAGGAAGAAAGGTGTGTTGTAAGAGAAGACAAAAACAAGGGGTGAAAATATTTTCGTACTTTGAGCGTCATTTGCCCAGTGCGTACGTATACCGTTGCGGCCCCGTGCGGGCACATCCTGTACCAAGTGCGGCCATTGAACTGCTATTTCCAACAGTTTAGGAGGGTGTCTGCACGCGAGACGGCCCAAGCTCCCAGGCTGGCTCGCCTATCGCCAAACACTACTTTCCCTAGGAACTTGAGCCTCCACGGATCCACATTACCTTCGGGCGTATAGAGATGTAGTGAATGATCGTGGATATGGTCACTTATCATGTAGTGGTGCTCTCCCCCGATTATGTGCGCTGTGTTCGGCTGTGTTGATAATGGTGGGAAATCGGGATACCAAGGGCGTCTTTCTGCATTAGGACATTCCTGTATCGTAGTGCGAGAAATAGCTCCTTGATCTTTGGACGCGCCAAGCATAAAATTTCCGCCATGCCTCAAGTTAGGTTAACTTCCTGGTCACTCCGTGGGTTTTCACACCTTCTTGAGCGTTGATTAGGACGGACTAAGTGACAGGGTGTGCAACACCCCCCGCCCCCCGGAGGTTTAACTGATCTCGGGAGACGTAAAAAGAATATCGGTGTGAGATACATGATGGTGGTGAAGGAATTGGTCATTTAGGTTGGCAGTCAGGGATGTGGGAGGCGGCATTCGCTGCGAGTTGCTGTCGAGGGTAACCACTAAAAAAAAGAGGAGCTGAGATCTACAACTATCCATAGCCAGTGTGCTCACACACGTCCACACTTCTGTGTTCCCCCATCTGTTCGCCTCCTTCCGCCCCACTCAACGCTTCCAATACTATAATTTTCCACTATTGTGATTACTATACTATCAACACCTGCCTCGAGGTGGGAAATTGGGTGGGCATGATTGGAAAATTTCTCGTGTCTCTTAGGAAGACTGAGGGATTTCTTAGCCGAAATAATCACTCTAGGTGGCTCTAACGCTACGCGCTGGTTTGCGTGGAACACTTGGAGTTTGTTGAGAAGGGACTTGACTTTCACTGGCAACCACAACAGTCACCTAGGTAATGGGAGTGCTCCCGTCACTTGGGAGGTTTCGTGGGTTGCTGGTAGGATAGTACTTGATTTGTGTTATGAATTAGGACTTAGAAACCGGCATTTATATATGCTCCGTGATCTTGTAGTACCAATAAAACAGCCAAATGGTTTTGGTTTCACACACCTTAGGCGGTAAGATTGTCGAGTGCTTTAGCAGAATACATAATCTAACTAGCAACTTGGTGCCCACACAGTTTCTCTATAACTTTATCCGGATACTTTATTAATTGCCCAGTAGAGGCAGATAGTTGAGATCAACCCCCCCCCATTTTCCGGATATTAAAATCATTTCAACCCCCACTTCTTCTCCGCTCACTGGACCTCCCCATATCCCTATCTTAGATTGTGAGAACAACTTCCCAGTCCTGCAAACGCCACCAATCTAATAACTCCAAATAAGCCTTTCACAAATCCTGTTACTACACTTCTCCCTATCCCATCCTATCCATTTGCTGGATAGCACTTCCAAATGGGCGAGATGAGGCTACTTGTTGGCAAGGGCTGCGAGAACCATTATACTATAGTACACTGCCTTGTATCTATCTAATAAATAAATAATAATTAAAACGCCCTCTTTCTACGGCTGTTGATCTATCAGGTAAGGAGGGGAGTGGGGGGGCGGGGGTAGTAAATGAAGAGCAGCAAAACGAACAGTACAAGAAAAGCGGTGCAAGTAAGAATTTACTGCTGCTAGGAAAATTAAATAGAAAATGAGAACACTCCGATCTATACACTCGAAGCTCCCAGAGTCGAACTATTTCATCCCATCAACCAGGTCTTCCCAACTACACACCATAAACAGAAATTCATAAACCCTAACTTAACTACATTAGATATCTAGTTTTAGATGATTGTAATAACATATAGGAGCACTTACATCTGATTAAAATTCCTTGTGCAAAAAGAGGGATGATATCTTAGGACTGCTTCCGTGAACGACGGAATGCGAATGAGAAGAAACGTCGGTGTCTTCGATGAGGTGGTGACTGCTCAACGTTAGGTTGCGCCAGAGGTACTGCTTCGCGAGACTGTAGCAGCGCTAGCACCCCCTCATGGGCACCGCTAGTTGCAAACATGAGCGGCGTTCGGCCGAGATTATCCCGCTTATGGGGGTTGACCTCTTCCCGCACAAGTAACATTTTCACCGCTCCCTCAAATCCTGCCTCAGCCGCATGCGAGAGCGGTGTTCTGCCCTCATTATCTGGCTTATCGGAGTTGACCTCTTCCCGCCCAAGTAGCATTTTCACCACGCCCTGAACACTACACAGGGGGTCACGGCTGTTCCGGCTCCCAGCTGCATGCGAGAGCGGTGTTCCGCCATTGTTATCTGGCTTGTCGGGGTCGACCTCCTCCCGCCCGAGTAGCATTTTCACCGCTCCCTCAAATCCTGCCTTAGCCGCATGCGAGAGCGGTGTTCTGCCCTCATTATCTGGCTTATCGACGTTGACCTCTTCTCGCCCCAGTAGCATTTTCACCGCGCCTCCAACTCCATCAGGAATGAAACTGCTATACAGACTCCCAGCGGCATGCGAGAGTGGTGTTCTACCCTTATTGTCTGGCTTGTCGGGGCTGACTTCTCCCTGCCGAAGCAGCATTTTCACCGCTCCCTCAAATCCTGCCTCAGCCGCATACGAGAGCGGTGTTCTGCCCTCATTATCTGGCTTATCGAGGTTTACCTCTTCTCGCCCCAGTAGCATTTTCACCGGGCCTCCAACTCCACCAGGAATGAAACTGCTCTCCAGACTCCCAGCGGCATGCGAGAGCGGTGTTCTACCCTCATTGTCTGGCTTGTCGAGGTTGACTTCTCCCCGCCCAAGTAGCACTTTCACCGCTCCCTCAAATCCTGCCTCAGCCGCATACGAGAGCGGTGTTCTGCCCTCATTATCTGGCTTATCGATGTCGACCTCTTCTCGCCCCAGTAGCATTTCCACCACGCCCCCAACTCCACCCGGACATAAACTGCTATGCATGCTCCCAGCGGCATGCGAGAGCGGTGTTCGGCCATCGTTATCCGGCTTGTCGGGGTCGACTTCTTCCCGCTCGAGTAGCATTTTCACCGCTCCCTCAAATCCTACCCCAGCCACATGTGAGAGCGGCGTTCTGCCCTTATTATCTGGTTTATCGGAGCTGACCTCTTTCCGCCCGAGCAGTAATTTCACTCCCTCAGCAGCGACAGAGCCACGCCAATACCCAGCGGCATGCGAGAGCGGTGTTCGGCCATCATTATCTGACCTGTCTGGGTCGACCCTTTCCCACCCGAGTAGCATTTTTACCATCATCTCCTGTCCATTCCCAGCAGCATGCGAGAGCAGCGTTCGGCCAATGTTGTCTATCCTGTCAGGGCTGACCCCTACCTGCCCGAGTAGTATTTTCACTACCACCTCATGCCCATGCCCAATTGCATGCGAGAGCGGCGTTCGGCCGAGATTATCTATCCTGTCGGGGTTGACGTCTGCCTGCCCGAGGAGTATCTCTACGACTCGCTCACGCCCGTACGCAGCTGCATAGGAGAGCGGTGTCTGGCCGAAATCATTCGGCTCGTCAGAGCCGACCCCTTCCCACCCTACCAGCATTTTCACCACTTCTTCATGTCCATTCCGGGCAGCCCACGCAAGCGGGGAATTCCCTAAATACCACCCTTCATTGGTATCATAACCCTGTATCTCTATTAAAGCAGCTACAACTTCAACAATTCCGAAGAAGGATGCGCCGTGCACTCCACTAAGCCTATAGGACGCATCCCACATATTATGAAGATCCAGAGCGCCTACGTGTTCTGCAAGAAAGTATGCGGATATATGGCTATCGTATTCCCCAAGCAGCTGCAGGGTAAGTAATCTGACACAATCCGAGAGATCCTGTTTCGCATGGACTCCCCAGTATAGGGAACAATACTCTAGAAAAGGATTCTGATCCCGGAGAGCGGAAAAACGAACAAGGTTAGGTACTGGAAGGGCCTTGACCGGTTGGGAATTCAGATATGTCAGGCAGATCTCTGCCATTGCCGAGTGAGGTCTGCTAAAAATATCAGGGTGGGCAGATAAATACTCTTTGAGAGTAAAATGGATTAGTCGCACAGTTGATGCTTCCTTATCGACAGTAATAAGCCCTTGGCAGCAGCTCACCAATGTCCTTATTGAAGGTATGTTGCCGGAATTGAAATCTGTAGAGCCCAGCTCGATTGCTAGGGCATGGCAGAGCTGATCTTCCTTCAACGGCCGCTCCGCATGACTGATCCACATCAAAGCTCCCATCCCGAGTCTTGATTTATCCCCACCTTGCACCTTTATCCGTTCGATAGTTGCGCCGTAGGCATCACCCAACCCCAACCCGGGAGTCATTTTGCTCAACATTTCTCGTCTCCGATATATTGTTGCCTCTTGCAAGATTGCTTCAATATTTAAAGAAACAAGTATAAACCTAAATATATATATTAGTCGGTGGGGTAGGGTTGGTTTCTCGGTATGGTAGATACGCACATTTCTGGTATACTTCCGGGAATCTTCTCCAGAATATCTGCCTCCAGAGCCTCATTCATAGCATCCGGTGTTTCGTCCTCCCTCAGTCTGACACGAAGGAATCTGATGATGTCATCCTTGGGGGGTCCAACTGAGACACTTATTACTCGTCCAGCGAGGCACCTTTCGATCTCGGCGCGAATGTGGGGCCTTCCGGTCACGAATATTCGGGCATTCGGGGACTTCTCGAGGACTTCTTTCAACGAATCAAAAAGCCGAAATCGCTGAACAGCAGTGCATTCATCGAGAGCGTCGATGACCATAAATGTGGGCTGTGAGCACGTTATGAGTTGAAGCATCTTCACGATATCACCAAGTTGCGGTTTGCGTCCACTAAAGGCCTTCTTTTGCTCTTGCAAGGCCTGCCATATATCCTCCGGGACCCTTTCCATTCCACTGATCACCTGCTTTAGTAGGGAACCTAGCATAGTGGTGGCTGTCTGCTCCTTTCGCGCCGCAAAATCAAAGTAAAAACATATAACAGCAGCGTTTTGTCCTTTGTTCTGGTTGCCTAGCTTGTCTACTACTAGCGAACTGTAACCGCATCATCTTAGCACGATTTCACTCCTCTCTCCGGAGAATCCTCAGGGTTACCTAATAAATGTCTTTCCGACACCAGGATTCCCATAGCAGAACAGAACTGCCTCATCGCCCTCACCTTCCCCACCCAAACCGCACCATCTCGTAAATTCTTCAGTATCCATGAGCCATCCACCGACATCATTGACTCGGCGTTCTTGAATGTCGCTATGCCGCAAGCCGGGGTCAAGTGGTGATAGCCAAGTTAGGAGCGGAGACAGATCATCGGCGACGGAATAGTTGTTCCACACATTACTAGTCGTAGTATTATAAGAGCTCGCGGTATTGAGGCAGTTGTTGCTCTCCGTGATAGTATTTTGAGACATTTTCGGCTGTTTATTGCTTGTGCTGTCGGAGCGGAGAAGTATAGGTTGATGATAGTCCTGGGAGCAGAACAAAATCGGGGTGTAGTTTGGTGAACTAAAAGCGGGGCTCTGTTCCAGCAGCACCGCAGGCCCTGCTATGATATGATACTCTCTGGTGCCAAGAAATTCCACTGAAACCATGCTCAGCCTTTGGAATCAACCTCACTCTTCTGCTTACTACCGTTATTGCCACTGCATGTTGGGCGTCATATGGACGAGTTTCTCCTCTTATTGTAAATCCTGCTGTTACGAATGAAATTTAGCTTTCCTAACATGCAGTTTTTTTGCTTATCAGCGAATAACTTAGACAGAATAGATAGCGGTTCATGATCTTGGTCTGGGGAGTTGTCACATTTCCGCAGGGGTGGTTGTTGCCTAGTCTTGGCAGACAGGGGGCTTTATGTACTATACAGTAAGTTACGATCTTTGACTTCTTTTACGCTTCCCCCCTCCACCACCACGACAACGAGGATCGCGACGAAGGGAACACAGCACAGCAGAGGAACTGTGGGACTGTGGATTGAGGAAGGAAATTTTGTCCTGTACCTAGTTAGTCGGACAACCTGTAAGGTTGGGCTTTCTTGCCGTGGGATTTTTCTCTCTTCTGTACGTTTCTGTGAGTTGGCTCTAGATAAGAGGTTTGTGTAGTTTAGCGGATTTGAATTGATCGTGACTTGTGTGGTTTTCCTTTCTAGTTGAGAATTCTTGATAGTGACAGCTGTTTGCCCATACCTCTTTCATTCCGCAGAGTAGATACACTTGCTCGGCTATTTTGCTTTCACTCCCGCATCTACCGTAGGATTCAAACTACATGACTCGCTTTTAGCGTGTTGGCACACTAGATTCCCACCACACCCCGAACATCAGCTACCATTCCTACGGCTGAAATTGTATCAGCAACCCGCAAGGATTTACCACTCGCCTTGTCCTTTACGAGTATCCCGAGAAAGCACATCTGTGGACCCCAAGTTAATCAACATCCTGGGCTCGATCACATTCCCACATGTGAAAATTAAAAAATATTTCAAGCTCCCAGCAATAACCATCACTCCTTCGATAATATTGTGTTTGGACAAAATTAACTGATCTACAGACGCGCATAATTTTGGCTGTGATGTTGTCAGCCTCCTCGATACAACCCCCTCAACCCAACCACGAAAGATAAGTAAAAATAGTGTAAATACATGGCAGTATTCAGTACTTGTATACCGTCCATCAGCCTTAATAGAAAAAAGAGAAACTATTATGAGGTGCCTGTAGAGTGGTAATGATTTTTGTGGGGGGCCGGAAACGATGCGTTGCCACGCTCACAGGGGTGATCGGTTAATTTTGCCCACGCACAATACTTTTAACTGCACCACTCCCGAGTCTATAGTATTAGCGTAGCTATCTCAATTAGAGCCATGGGTATGGTATCTAGACATCGGAGCACAGCGAGTGGACGGTATAGTAGCCTGACTGCTGGGAAACCTCCTTATTAGAGGCATTCAGCCCCGGGTTGAAAAACGGGCATGCAGGTCTTTCGAGTCGAAAGACTTTTGATGTAGGTAACGTAACGCCTTTTCGCAAACAAAATTAAACTAAAAACCTAGCACTCAAAATGATTTTTCAGCCCCGGGGCTGAATGCCTCTATTGGGAATTTATTGTTTGCCCTTGTGATCAGCAGCCGGATTTCAAGGCTGGACAGATCACGACCGCTGGTCGTAAGGTTGTGGATTTCACTTACAACTTCGGCGCCATGTATCCAATAGGACAGCCGCCGCCCAACCGAGCAGGCAAGCTTGGGAGACTTGGGAGTTTCCACAGGCATCAGACAGGATAGCGCTTGCGATGCGCTAAGTTATGAGCTAACTCTAAGAGACAGAAACCGTAATATGAGGCTCCATCTTACAGTAACCATACCACAGCCTCAAGAATGATGTAGTTCCATACCCCTCGCGTGGTTTAATTGGAATACCCTCCGGCACCATAAGTAGCTGTACCCACCAGCTTCTTTAGCACATACAGACCTTCGGTTTTCTTCAGCCAAGCCCCGCTTTTCTTCAGCATCCAGAAATATCACCTATACTCCCCTTCAAAAGAGCAACAAGGAGGGGAAGATGTCTCAATCTACCATCAATGAGAACAGCAACTGCTTCAATAATAATATGAACTCTTTTAATAATGTATCGAACAACTTTATTGTTGCCGATGATCGGTCTCAACTTCTAACCTGGTTATCACCCCTGGAACCAAGGCTACGGCATCGAGATGTTCAAGAGCGCCGTGTCGAGGATATCGGGGAATGGCTCACACAAACCGAAGAATTTAAAAGATGGTGCGGCTTGGGTCGGGAAGGCAAAGCTGATAAGGCAGCTCTGTTTTGCTATGGAAATCCGGGGGTAGGCAAGACATTCATCAGGTAATAAGGACTATTTCCAAGGGAGAGAAGACAACCTATGCTGACAGCCGATTATGGTAGTTCTTTAGTAGTAGACAAACTATGCGATCAAAGAAGAGGACAAAACACGGCTGTGACGTGTTTTTACTTGGACTTCGCGGCCCGAAAGGAACAGTCGGCGACCAACATTCTAGGTTCCTTGCTAAAACAGATAGTTAGCGGAATGGAAAGCATTCCTGAAGATATATCCCACGCCTTTCAAGAGGAGAAGAAGGCCATCGGTGGACGTGGACCGCAACTCGTCGATATTGTCAAGATGCTACAGGCCATCACGTCCTCACTGCGCACATTCATGTGCATTGACGCTCTGGATGAATGTGCGGGAGTGCAACGAGTCAGGATCCTCGATTCGCTGAACAAAATTCTGGAGAGGTCTCCAGACACTCGAATATTCATAACGGGAAGGCCCCATATTCGTGCTGAAGTTGAAAGGTGTCTTGCAAGACGAGTGATGAGTGTATCTATAAGTCCCGCCAAACGCGATATCATCATGTACCTTCACGCTAGACTAGGGGAGGACGAAACGCCAGATGCTATGGACGAGAGCCTGAAGGCAGATATTCTGGAGCTGATTCCGAAAAGTATATCGGAAATGTGTGTAGGGGCAATTTCACTTAGAATCCCATTGGACGCTGCCGGCTAATAGATAGATATATTTAGTTTTCTACTCGTTTCCTTAAATATCGAGGCGATCTTGCAAGAACCAACGATATATCGCAGACGAGAAAAACTCAGCAAAATGACGGATGGATTGGGGTTAGGAGATGCCTACGGCGCGACGATCGAACGGATAAAGGCGCAGGATGGGGAAAAATCAAGGCTCGGGATGACAGCTTTGATGTGGATTTGTCATGCGGAAAGGCCCTTGAGGGTGGATGAGCTCTGCCATGCCTTAGGAGTCGAGCTAGGCTCCAAGGATTTCAACAGTAGCAACGTCCCATCGATATCGACATTGATTAGCTGCTGTCAAGGACTTATTACGGTGGATAAAGAGGAATCAACTGCGCGACTGATCCACTATACACTCCAAGAGCATCTCTCCACCCATCCCGATATTTTCAGTACACCCCCCTCATCAATAGCAGAGATCTGCTTGACATATCTGAATTCCAAACAGGTCAAGAGCCTTTCAGCCTATCCCTCTCCCGATACCCGGAACATGCCTTTTCTAGAATATTGCTCTATATATTGGGGAGCCCATGCGAAAAGAGAACTCACAGGCAACGCAAGATCACTCGCGCTGGAGTTCTTGCAGGAATATAATGACCACATATCTGCCAAAATTATCTTTGAGCAAATAGGGTGCATGGGTCGTAATAATTTCGATACCAGTTTCTGGTTCGGTGCATTGCACTGCGCATCGTTCTTTGGAATTGTTGAGGTTGTAGCCGCTTTGATAGAGCTGGGCTATTATAATATTGATAAGGAGGATATTTTGGGGTTCACACCACTTGCTTGGGCTGCTTATCATGGGCATGACCAAACGGTGAAAATACTCCTCGGGCGGAAAGAAGTCAATCCTGACAAGCCTGTTCTTTGCAACCAAACACCGCTCTCACTCGCTGCTCAGAACGGACATGAGGGAGTGGTGGAAGTACTACTCGCACGGGAGGAGGTTTATCCCGATACGCCATGTGCCTGCGGCCAGACGCCCCTCTCATGTGCTGCTGAGAAAGGACATAAGAGAGTGGTAAAATTACTACTGGAGCGGGGAGAGGTCAGCCCCGACAGGCCAGATCATGATGGCCAAACACCTCTCTTGTATGCTGCTAAGTATGGACATTCGGGGGTGGTCAAAATTCTACTCCAGCAGAAAGAGGTTAACCCAGGCAAGGCGGATAACCACGGCCTAACGCCCCTCATGCATGCTTCTAAGAATGGACATTCGGGGGTGGTAAAATCACTACTCAGGCTGGAAGGGGTCAACCCCGACAGGCCAGATTGTGACGGCCGCACACCGCTCTTGTATGCTGCTAGACATGGAGATGATGGGGTGGTCGGGCTACTACTCGAGCAGAAAGACGTCAACCCCGACAAGCCGGATAAGTACGGCCTAACCCCACTCTTGTATGCCGCTTGGGATGGACGTGAGGGGGCGGTCGGAATGCTACTGGAGCGGGAAGAGGTCAGCCCCAACAGGTCAGATAGTGACGGCCAAACACCGCTTTCGTATGCTGCTAGGTATGGACATGAGGGGGTGGTCAAAATACTACTCGAACAGAGGGGCATCAATCCCGACATGCCGGATAGGTACGGCCAAACACCGCTCGGGTATGCTGCTCAGGAAGGATACGAAAGAGTAGTGAAAATGCTGCTCGGGCGGGGAGACGTCAACCCAGACAGGGTAGATAACCGTGGCCGAACACCGCTTATGATCGCATCTAGTTATGGTCAGGAGGGGGTGATAGAACTGTTGCAGCCCCGTGGACCGGCAATCCACAGTGCGGTTTGAGCCCCGGGAACACCAGTGGAAATCACCGCCATTCCTTCCCTTTCCGAGAATTTTGCTCATTGAAGCCCGTCCGGATATCCTCCCTTATAGGCGGAGGCGATTCGAGGAGGTCGAAAGGTACATACATGTTATCGCGTACGTCTTTAACCAGTTTTCCTAACCTTGCAGAGTGAGGATCTATGAGTTTCTGTTTACAAAGTACCGTAAGGGTCGGTCTGCAGTCAAATAGTTCTGTTAGTGTCAGAAGGTTTGGTGTATAGCTTGCAGTCTTCATACTTTCACATTTAATTTTTCCTCAGCTGGAATACCAGCCTGGGGGCCTTTCCTTCCTCCCTTTGACATCTCTTTCTTCGTTTCCCGCCCCCTCTCACCCTCTTCCCCGAGCGATCGATAAACAATACATAATTATTTTTTTGTAGATGGTGGAAATGTAGTGTGTGATGGTATAGGATTCTCAAGGCGATTGTGAACTACATAAAAACCGTACTTATCCCCACTGACCGTTTTACAAATCGGCTATGGTTGAACTGTGAATAACGGCGGCGAGTGACCGGGCGTGAAGCGAAACAATAAACGCCAAGGCAAAGAATAGGACTTAACGATCGCACAGAAGCGGGACAGCCTTTCTTTCTTCAACAACACACTCACACAACTCTCTCGCCATGCTCACTAACTAAACCAACTAAACTACCGGTAAAGACAAGAGTATATATGAAAAAAAACAACGATATCTTCCTTCTGCCCACCGAGCCCTATCCTTCCATTGATCACCACATACGTCTAGACTCTTTCACGCATGCCCCTGCTTCTATGCTGGCCTTTCCATCTTCCACGCTCGCTCAGTGTTCCCAACCGTCCTGTCCGGACTGCAGGGCCCTGGCGTCCGTTCTCGATATTAACTGCAGGACTGTAGGTTGACGGCCGGGCCCTGCAGTCTTTCTAGAAATGGCAAGTTCCGGTAGGGCCTGGCCGTGTTTGTAATTGACGGGCGTCACCTGCCGTCCTGAGTGAGGATGGGCGTCACCTACAGGTATTTCATAAAAATACTTTCGATTCGCTATCTCCGTCAGCTTCTAATAGGTTTAGCTTGACAGGTTAATAGAATCGCATGTGTCGGTTAACAAGATTTAATAACGTCCTGATCGCTGATCTTATCCCGCATAGGAAAGCACTGACCCTTTTGAAGACTTCTAGGCAGTAGATTCGGAGATAGCAAACGACAGGAGTTTTTACAGTATTCATAATGTGTGATTGCTCTATCCGCTTAGCTGTTGCTTCATACATTTGATAAGAGAAGAAAATATGCTTGGGGATTTGGAGGACAGAGCGGTAATATTAGGCGGGAAACTAGGGCAGGCTCCGGGTGCCCAGAACTGGGATCGGATATGAGTGCACAGCTTGGTTGATTGATGAGAAAATTTGATACCTGATACCCAAATATGATGATAGCGTTGTAATAAATATGTTTCGTTTCTTCAAGCACAGACTCCCGGCTTGGAAATTTAAAAATAGCTGTTCAACTGAGACCTGTAGGGCCCGGCCGTCTGTCCCGGGCATGGGTTAAGACAGACTACAATTTGGCGTCCGTCTCGTCCAAGGGCCGCAAATTTGGCGTCCGTCCCGTCCTAGGCAAAAGACGGACGGACTGGACGCTTGGGAACACTGTATAATATAGCTGAGCTATGTCTTTCTTATTATTGAATTAACGAGTGTTGTCACAATAAGAGATTTTCACTACTTTCCATTATCACTTCTTCGTCCGAGTTCCGTTCACATATTCTGATCGCATATTACAACAGCACCCAAGATTCTCACCATACCTCGATCACTTACCACTCCTACGGCTAAAATGTCATCAGCAACCACCCCCCTTGTCCTTCATCCCGAGAAGGCACATCTGTAGACCCCAAGTTAATCAACATCCTGGTCTCAATCGCATCCCCGTAGGTAGAAATTGAAAAATATTTCAAGCTCCCAGCAATAACCATAACTCTTTCAATAATACTTTTGACCGCTCTACTCCCGATAACAAGTCTAAAATATTAGTGTAGCTATCCCAATTAGAGCCACGGGTATGGTATCTAGACATTGGATCACAGTGAGCGGACAGTATAGGAGCCCGGCTGCCCGAAACCCCGGAATTCCAACAATGGCATAATGGTTGTCTGGGAGATGAGGCTAGTCGTCCTACCTTATTCTGCCGCGGCAATCCGGGCCCGGGGAAGAGCGATATCATGTAAGAGAGAGTGCATCACTGCTGGAAATCAAATAATGGCATTCGAGGTCACGCATTGAGGGCTTACAACAGAATAAAAAAGCCTTCCGTTGGTCTCCTATCCCCCCATCATGCCCTACTCGTAAAGTATCACTCCCTCAAAAGGAACACTTGGTGAAAAGCAAGCGAGAAGGGGGATTTGAAAAGACATGCGAGAACTGCTACCAATGGCCATCAGGCAGCTCCATGACTAAGTGATACTCCTCGGGCAGGCGACCCACAATATCTAAAATCATCTTTGCTAATGACGACCTGATGGCCTTTGACCTCTTCATGATGTCTGGGATTCATGGCCTTGTCTGCTAAGGACCTTTTTCTGCTCTTGAAAGGTCCATAATATTTCCTCTGGAATCCTTTCCATCCCACCAACGACCTATCTTAGCAAGAAACCCAATATTCAGGTTGTCGGTTGCTCTCTCCCGGTTGCGAAGTCAAAGCAAGAGCGTGAAATTGCCATGCTTTGTCCACTGGCATGGTCGCAAAGCCTGTCCACGACCAGAGAACAGACATCCGGGCATTCTAGGACTAACCCTCCTTTCGCGAGAGATCAATTCTCATTATCCGATAAACGCCTTGTCGACCCCCGGATCGTCGTAGTAAAATAAGACTGCCTTATCTTCAGATATGTAGTGTATATCTCTGAGTATGGCGACTCGGAGGTTAGTAAATATCCTTTGGTCTTAGTATAATCCATTCAGAAATGTCTATGGCTGAACAGCGAAACACGGTGGAACGGCGGAACGGTGAAATGGCGAAACCACGGTGGTTAAACGAGACGCCAAATTAAAGCAAAACTAAAGAGAGATCGCCAACACACAACTTGGAGATAGGAACTTGACTTCCATTCTTCTGCTTGCTCACGGTATCAACTCCACAATGCTCGACTCTCTAACTAACAGTAAAAGCAGGAGTATAAATAAAACAACAGCAAAGCACTCTTCCTATTCTTCCATCCTTATATCGATCATGACATTACTCTATTTTTTTCCACCCATGTCCCCTCTTCTACGAATCTTCCTCTTCCCCTCCCCTTAAACTATTATGCTAACCAAGAACAGAACAAACGTCACAAAGAAACCCTCTTCACGTTCCATAGCCTCCGCAGATCCGTCTCTGCTTCCCATATACTTCCGGACCCCAAGCGCATATCGGGAGATTTATCTGAACTGTATCGGGACAGGCTGCGCCTATGCTGATCACGCCGAGCAGCATCAAAGAACTTGCTCCCAGCCTAGTATCAATCCAGAGCACATTTTCCGAACCTCACTGTCTGAACAATAGCGTGATAGGCTATGTGCATGTCAGATAGGCTGAGTATGCCGAGCTGTGTAACTTTCAACAAATTTTATCTGAGTTGGACTTGGTCTATTTATCTTTTCTCTTATCCTATACTTTGAGCTCTTCATCAATGCTGCATTTCCGCCCTCTGTTCTCTCTTGTTTTTCATATTTTTTCCCTTGACTTTTTGTTTGATCACCACTATATATTACTGTTGGACTGCATCAATAGTAAGTCTGTCTGCCGATGCATAGAGTTGTGTTTCCCAGTATCTTTCTCTCAGAAAGTATCTGGTATATACCTTGCTATTGCATCTTTTACAATATTGCTCTTCCGGCAGCTGTGAAGGCACGAGGGATATATTATGTAGCCACCCACACAACATCTCTAGATCTAAATATCATGCTTTATGAAATCAGGAGTAGAACCAACTCGATCTGCATTCACCGTACCCCTCCATATCCCTATTTTGTATTGCGAAAAATAATCTAGTCTAGCAAACCCACAAATCTAACAATCCTCAATAGCCCATCCACAAATCAAACTCGGTGAACCATTCCTCCCTATCCAGTGTTCACAACGGGGCAGTCCGTCCGTCCTGAAGGCGGACGGCGGTGGACGGCATTAAGCGGTCCCGTCCGGTCTTTTTCAAGACTTGCCCTGCGCCCCGGTGCGAAGGACTATAAGCCCCACCGTCCCCCGCCGTCCACCGTGAAACATGTTTCATGCCAAGGAAAAGGCCCAAATTACTAAGAAATCTCGCCTCGGGACAAGATTGCTTATATCATCCCAGCTTTCCTCAGTGCCTGGAGGCGGAAATATTCTTATTATTCTTATAGCAGGAATCCGAGTGCTAGTATAAGATAGAAAAAAAGAAGCAGGGGAACATACAACGAGCACAACGCCACCAGGTTTTTCCATCAGAAGTTGTATACTCCGAACCATTTTCAGAACAGACGCAACTCTTTCTCATCTTACGCCTTCTCTCATAAATCTTAGATGGTTTCTTGTGGTGCAGGCTCCGCGTGTTTATCCGACATGTTTTCCTAGCTTGGATCAGGGCTTAATGATGCAAGAGAAGTAAGAAACGTTGCAATAAGAGGATGGCAGATAGGTACGATTTCTGGATTAAGCGATATGCCCGATGCCCGGCCCTAGCGGTATATTATAGGATATATTCTACACCTATTTATCTCTCCTAGATAGCCTCGGGTTTCTTTTAATCTTATTAGATAAATTTCTGTATTTGCTCGAGAAGGGTGTCATGAAATGCTGTTGATAGGATTCATAGTCCTCTGTAGTCACCGGCAGTAACCCACAGTCACTCGCAGTCCCTGGTCGCCCCCGGCAGTCCCCCGCAGTCCCCTGCCATCCCCCACGCTAAAATGTCTTACCTTGCAGGGCCCGCCGTCCGCCACAAAGACGGCCGTCCCGAGATTTCCAGGACGGGTGTGGACTGCATTTTGCCGTCCCGTCAGGTCCAGGGCTCTTGGCAGTCCCCCCGTCGGGCCCTACGGGGGCCCCGGACCGTTGAGAACACTGTCCCTATCCTATCTTATACAATCTCAGGATAGCACTTCCAAATAGGCATGATGAGGCTGCTCGGAGAAGGGCTGGTAGAATCACCATACTATAGTACACTACTTTTCACCTATCTAAAAATAAATAAAGAAAGCACTCTATCTGAGCTCGATCTATTAGGTGAGGAAAAAGTGGGGGGGTGCACCAAGTTTGGAGAGGAAAAACGAACCGTACAAGAAAAATTCAGCAAGCGAGAATTTAGAGTAGCTAGGGAAATTAAAGAGAAAAGGAGAAAGAGAAAACTGCGAGCTATATACTCGAAATTCTCACAATAGAACTATTTCATCCCACCAACCAAGCTCTCCCAACAACTCCTCCCCGCAAACAGAAATTCACAAATCCCGACCCAAGTAAATCAGATATTGAGTTCCAGATAACGCTGATATCGTATAGGCGCACTTCGCTCGCATGGAATCTCCTTGGGGAAAAATGGGATGATATCTTAGGACAGCTTCCGTGAACGACAGCATGCAAATGAGAGGAAATGGTGGCGCCTTCGAGGAGGTTGCGACTGTTCAGCATTGGGTCGCGCTAGAGCTACTACTTCGCGAGACTGTAGCAGCGTTAGCACACCCTCGTGTGCACCGCTAGTTGCAAACATGAGCGGCGTTCGGCCGAGATTATCCGCCTTATCGGGGTTGACCTCTTCCCGCCCAAGTAGCACTCTCACCGCTCCCTCAAATCCTGCCTCAGCCGCATGTGAGAGGGGTGTCCTACCCTCATTATCTAGCCTATCGGGTTTGACCTCTTCTCGCCCAAGTAGCATTTTCACCACACCCTCAACTCCATCCGGAATGTCACAGCTAACCTGGCTCCCAGCGGCATGCGAGAGAGGTGTTTGGCCAGCATTATCTGGCTTGTCGGGGTCGACCTCTTCCCGCCCGAGTAGCACTTTCACCGCTCCCTCAAGTCCCTCCTCGGCAGCATGAGAAAGCGGTGTTCTGCCCTCATTATCTGGTTTATCGGGGTCGACCTCTTCCCGCTCGAGTAGCATTTTCATCACTCCCTCATGTCCTTCCTCAGCGGCATGCGAGAGTGGCGTTCTGTCCTCATTATCTAGTTTATCGGGGTTAACTGTTCAAAATGTGAATGCGGCACAATCTATTCTATGTGGATAATACTTCGCAAGTACGAGGGGGGTTGCGAGGCACGCTTAGCGAGGAGGTGAAGAAGGGATTGGTAGGAGTTCCGGTTCTTAATTCTTCCAAGCCAGGTGGGCGGTAGCACCTTATTTATAGAAAAGTGCGCGTCCATATGCGCAAGAGAAATATAGGGAAAACAATGTAAGAAACATAAGTGCGAACATGTTTGACCCTGAAATCCAA
>Ga0307509_10004521_pt1 | contig 19980 bp, 21 predicted proteins | sample 10_EM_MG_FD_202245 | JGI IMG/M metagenome (GOLD analysis project Ga0307509, IMG submission 202245) | Populus trichocarpa ectomycorrhiza microbial communities from riparian zone in the Pacific Northwest, United States - 10_EM | ecosystem: Host-associated > Plants > Roots > Unclassified | place...
CTGACTCAGAGACAGTGGCGGAGCTGAAATCAAATCAAATAAACCAAATATAAATCAACTAAACATAGGAGATCCTGCACTGCCCGCTCCTGTGTACCGTTACCGGAACATGTACACATGTTACAGAGGTCGATTAATGATTACCGGGACGAGCCTGATGGTCGAGGGGTGCGGGGGAAGGGCCTGTGGCCTCCAGGGGGAGAGGGCTGCCAAAGCCTTGAACTGTACCAGGACGCGAGGGGGGTCCTGCCGGAGGGGGTTGCCTGGGGGTCACTAGGTCCACCTCATTAGAACCCTGCCCGGACGGGGGAGTAGTGGGTGCCGGACCCCCATCGACCGCCAAATGCATGGCGCCTTGACCAGTTGGTTACCGCGTAGGAGGTCGGGTTGGGACAGTTGGGGTAGGTCGAGCCGGACATTCCGTGAATGTGGCAGTGTGGTCGTTACCGCAGTTGCAGCAATGGGGCGGCGAGGTCGGGCAACAGGGCGGGACTGGCTTATTGTTTCCGCCCCTGGGGCAGGTGGGATTCTGACTTCTGGGAGCCGCGCGAGTAGGATGAAGTGCATAGATTGGGCACGTCGGGTGGGTGGTGCGGCATCTCTGAGGAGGGTGTCTGTATCTCCAACAGTTTCTACACTGGGAGGTTCGGGAGGCGGAGAAGGCAAGTGCAACCTTACGTTTCTGCGAGAGGATGCCGACCCCCGTGGTGAGGGTGGAAACGTGTTGGAAGTGGACGGTGACAACCACCGAAGTGGCCTGCTTGGTGTTCTGAGAATCTCGGCTAGGAATAACGTACCTGGCTGAGAGAATCGGGGTCGCTTTGTCATTGAGGATTGCTTGCTGGATATATGGGAAGAGTTCCTCTTCATCTTGAGGGAGGAAGCGTAATAGAAGCCCGTGAATCGCTGGTTGCACGGCGGTATGGGTGAGGACGAGGGTACGCCAGGGGTGGTTACCTATTGGGAAGGACTGGTTGAGCGCTTTGGTCAGGGAGACGAAATAAGGGGCGTAAGAGGCTGCGGGGGTAGCCTTGTCGGTGACGGTGAGGGAGATTGCACCGCCTGAGTTAACTGTAGCCGAGAAGGCGAGGGAAGGAGGCAGTTAGAGTCGTGAAGGACGCGAGCAGCGATGTCGGGGAAGGTCGCAGCGATAGCGAGGACGTCTGGATGAGGGGACGGGGTCTGGCGAGGAGCGAAACAGCGTCTTTGGGCACCTGGGAGGGAGGGTAGCCCCTTTTTAATCGGAGGGGCCGCCGTACTCGCAACTTGTTGGGGGGAAGGACGTTTCCGAGCTTTGCTTTTGCCCTGGCCGCCTGAGCCTGAGCCAGAGGCAGCCTGTGCATAGGAGGGGGAGAGGACATTATCGGGGTGGAGGTAGCCTGGTGTGAAGGAGTCGACGTCATACCTCCCTTTCCGGAACGCACCGGCTTCATAAGAGAGTTGGGATATGCTTGGTGTACTTCTCGAGGTCCCCGAACGCCTTGCCAAGTCTCGTATTGTAGAATGGTATGAGGTATTGAGGATCCTCAGCCGCGGCTGGGGGGGGAGTGGGAGGTGCTCCGGCCCTTTCTTTGCCCTTCCTAGAGGGAGCGGGGCTGGCAGTTGGATGTAGGGGGGCCGTGTGAGTCGGGGCTGGCGCTTGTGGGAGGGCAGGTGTGGGGGCTAACACATGATATGACAGGTCACATATTGAGGCTTAGATATCGGCGATCCCCTGTGCGGGTTGTTGGTCCTGGGCGGAGGGGAGGTTCGAGATTTGCGAGGAAATGTCATAGAGCTCCTCCCTGAGGTTCCTATTTGCCTCGGAGATGGTTGCGAGAGTCTGGGTTACCCGCTTAACTGGTGCGAGACCGTGACCAGACCCTGGACGAGCTGGGAAAGGAGGGTTATCACGGTGGATTCGGAGGCGATGGTGCAAGCCAGCGTTTCTTGGGTGAAGTCGGGGAGATCTTGGGTGCAGAGGTGGCGGACGCTGCTAGCCTGAGCGAGTTGTCTCGCCAGGAAATCAAGGGGTTGGGCGATTGAGGGGGTTCCTAATCTTGACGAGAGGGGGGAGTTAAGGGCTGAGAGCCTGCCGAAGGTGGTGTTCCCTGGGGGGAGTTGGTAAGGGTTCACCATGAGGGCGAGCGGGCGAGGAAAGGTTGGTGAGGGGTTTGTCCCGGAAGCAAACCGGGGTAAGGCGTGGAAGTATTCGAAATGTAGGGGGGGAGAGTGAGAGTGCGCGAAGCTTGGTCCTATTTCTTGGTCGGAACCGAGTGCCTTATATAGGCATCTTCCCACAACCCTAACCCTGGTGACTTATCACCTTGTACTACATAAACCTGTATGACTCATCATGAGTCATACCGTGAAATCCATCAGCTGACTCCTATGAGTCAACTGCGTGATACTCTTTAAACCAATCAAAACTTATAAACCAAGTCATGTGCTCAAATGAGTCACATGCGTGAAACCCATGACTCATAATCTGAGTCATGTGCGAAAGTCATTACATCATATGACGTCACAATCGTGAGTCATAAAATCATCAACCAATCATAATATAACGATGACTCGCCAGTACGTAATCATGTGAGAACTATGAGTCAAGTGACGTCACAGTGTGAAAACCAACATCCCTTATGACTAATAAGTATTAGTCATGTGAAATCTGCCTTGCTTAGTGATGATTTGTGACATCAGCTCCCGTCTCCCTCTGCCATCGGTTCCATACTGCTACTTGCCCAGATCTACCAACCTCTGCCCAGCTCTTATGAGCTCCTTCCGGAGGCTGTGGTTTCTCTGTTTGAGCTCCTCCTTGGCTCGTCTTTTGGTCTCCATTTCATTCCTCAACCTTGCTAGTCTGAAACCAGTTCCCGCGACGGTTCTGCGAAGCCCTTGAAGTTCTTCGCGCATTCGTCCTATTGTGGTCTGGTAATGATCTAGCTCCTGTAGTTGTTGGCTTTCGTTTTCCAGGAATCGTTCCTTTTCGTTTAGCAGTTCCTGGATTTGCCTCTTTAGGGCTCCGACATCTGGTTGAGTTTTTTCGCTGACCTCCCTCTCCCGCCATGTCCTGACGGCACTGAATTTCCTTTGTTGTTCCGGCTCGGGGTGTCGCCGGTGCCATTTTGAGAGGGGTTTCCTCTCGCCGTTTTCTTGGGGGTAGTACCCAGCTTTGATCTTCTCTTGCACATGTACGAAGCATTTGTCGTCGTAGCATTTGTACCATGTCACGCTTTGTCCATGGCATTTCCTCTGCTGTTTTTTGTTCCGGTGCGATACCGGTACTGAAGGCAGAGACCCAGATCGGTCTTGAAGAAACCACCCTGACGCTTGCTTGTCTCTGTAGTGCACTTGGCACCCGTCGTCGTAACAGGCTGTTCATGACAGCACATCGTGCTCTTGTCGAGTTTGTTCTTTCTTTTCTGCTTCTTCGAACTCTTGTGGGGCTCGGTATGGGGGGCTCGTGGGTAATCCTGCGGCAGTTTCCCACCCCTCTTGGGCGCTCTTTGGTGTTGGGGGTTTCAGTGTCGTCATTCGTAGAGGTGGTGGTAGTGGTGGTGCGCGTTGCGGTGTTGGTGATATTGAGACCCAAGTCTCTCCATTTTCTTGTCCCTCGATCGTGATCGCGAGAGGGCTTCCCGAGGTACTTTTGGTGGAATTGTTATTTTGCGATGCCTGCCTTCTCAAAATCGTGGTAGGGATACCAGAATGTGTCGTGTTCGGGAGGATAACCAGTCCACTTGGCTGGTTACTGAAGATTTCCGTAGTGTAGGCGAGAATTGATGATTTGTTCCAGTTCGTATTCCAGTTCCCCCTCGCTGATAATGGGAGGCGTTGCTTGTATTCATTGTGTGGGTAGCTTATCGTCGTTATGAAGTTCAAAAAGAGAGAGGTGGAATGTGTTGTGGATTCTCATCGAGGGTGGAAGATCGAGCTTATAAGCGCTTTCTCATATTTTTGCCAAGATCTTGAAAGGTCCTATTTTCTTGTAGTCCAGTTTCTTGCATGGCGGTGTGGTGCATATATTTCCTGGCAATAGCCAGACCATATAGATTTGGATCGGGCTTTCTTCCTGCATCGTAGTATTCCTTCTGTCATAGTTGCGCTTCTGTCATTTCCGCCGGCAGTATGTTGTGTAATTGACTCATGTCTTCCGGTGTTGTGATCTTTCCTTGCATCAGGTGCCCAATCGTCTGATATTCGGGGTTGACTCCGTAGTTCGCGAAGAAGGGGGTATGCTTAATGCTTTCTTGATATCCGTTGTTGTATGCGAATTCAGCCATAGGTAGGAGCTCCTTCCAATTATCTTGTTGATAGTTGACGTATGCTTGGAGGTATTGTTCCAAAGTGGAATAGGTCCGTTCCGTTTGTCCGTCTGTTTGAGGGTGAAATGCTGTACTCAATCTTGGTTCAATTCCCAGTTGTTTTGTCGTTTCTCTGCATAAATCGCAAGTAAATATAGATCCCAATCCGTTATAATGTCCTTAGGAAGCCCTTGTAGTCGAAATATTTCCCTCATGAAAAGAGCCGACAATTGCCGTGTATTCATTTCTTTGGTACATGGTAGGAAATGAGCCATTTTTGTGAGTCGATCGATGACCATGAGTATTGTGTCATTTCCTTCCGATTTTGGTAAGTCCGTGATGAAGTCCATGGATATTGATTTCCACGGCCAATCCGGGGCTTCATTTGGCTTCATCAGCCAATAAGGTTAATGTCGTACCACTTTTGTCCTTTGGCAAGTGTCGCAATTCTTGACATATTGTTTTATCGCATCTCACATATGAGGCCAATAGTATTTGGGTTGTAGGAGCTCCGTCGTTTTTGCCGTTCCTCTGTGTCCTGCTTGCGGGATAACATGATGTCGGTGTATCAGGTTGGTCTGAATTCCTTCTCTGTTGGGAACCCAAATCTTTCCTTGGTGCCATAGGTATCCCTCCTTTCATTGGAATAGTCCTAGGGCCACTCCCTTCATTTCTTTGTCTCCTTTTTCCAAAGCTTCCCTTATTGCTTGAACCTCTGCGTCTCGGGGCGTTTCGTTGCGAAGTTCTTCGTCGCTTGCTTCTTTGAACCTTATTGTTTCCATTTCGTCGATGTTGGTGTCAAAGTATTTCTCTTTTGCCAAGAGAATTCTTTCTTTTTGTATGAGCCTTTCATCCTCTTCCTAGGGCATGTCCGCTTTTCTTCATGTCAGGGCATCTGGTTTGCCCCCTTCCTTCCCTGGTCGGAAGTCGATTTTGAAGTCGAAGCCACTCAAGACTTCGCTCCTTCGTATTTGTCGTTCTGTCAGTTCCTTTGTTGTGGTAAACCTTGTCAGGTTTTGGTGGTCTGTTAGAACTCTGAAGTGTTATCTGCTTCCTCTGAGGTATCGTCTCCATTCCTTGAGTGCCTGAACTCTGGCTAATAGTTCTTTGTCGTGTACGTCGTAGTTGCATTCGGCAGGCTGCATTGTTTTCAATCGATATGCTATTGGACCGGGTCTCCATTTCCCGTTCTCATCGTATTGCGATAATATGCCAGAGCAGACCAATTTCCCGAAACCAGATCCCATTCATTTGAGATATATTAAACAAGAAGAAATAAACTTAGGAAGAAAAATAAAACTGATAACGAGAAAGGAAATACAGAAGTGTGCTGTTCGCTCTCATCTAGGTCCACTTGATCCACTGAGAAGGAATTGGTGAGGTGACCGCTGCCCTGGCCTTGGGAGATCGTTACCACCGAAGTATCCCCAATGGCAATGAGGGCGCATTAGGACGTAGGTGAGGGGGGGTGAGTGGGCATGAAGAACACGAGATGTAAGGAACTAAAGAACGCGTGGTATAGGGACTAATAACCGCGAGGTGTAGAGAGGATACTGATGTCGTAGGCACGGGATTCTGCTGTGGGATATGTCTAGGGGGTCCACGGACCGATAGCTTCTGAGCTATGACCCCGCACTGTCCCAGCAACCGCATATACTTTTTTCCACCATTCCCTGCAGCCGAACCCGTGCTCCCAGCGCTGTCCAATGGGCTTTCCCAATTGGCATTGGGTTGTTCCAACCCACCATCCAATTTCCCAAAGCCAGATCTCATTCATTTGAGATATATTAAACAAGAAGAAATAAGCTTAGAAAGAAAAGTAAAACTGATAACGATAAAGAAAATACAGAAGTGTGGTGTTCGCTCGCATCTAGGTCCGCTTGATCCACTGAGGAGGAATTGGTGAGGTGACCGCTGCCCTTGCCTTGGGAGATCGTTACCGCCGAAGTATCCCAGTTAGAGGCAGCCGCTGGACTATGTCCTAGCCTGCCGTTAAGAAGGTAACGTCTCTCGCCCGATATGAGGCAGGCTGGGCTGTTGGATTACCTCAGCCCTCTGTGCAGTCCATGCTGAAAGCGCTTGGATAGTGAGATCCGGTCATTCCTCAAGTATTCGATGTATACCTTATAGGCATCGGATCGCCATTTACCGAGTATTTGGATGTCGCCTTCTGGTATGCCCATCTCTGCTGCCCAGGTAGTAGCGCCTCTCCGGAAACTATGACCATTCCAGGCTCCCTGTTCAAGCCCTGCAGTAATCGCCAAGTCTTGGAGTCTTTTGACAACATGTTCGCAGGTGAAGGCTTGTTGCTGGTATCGGCCGATGCAAAATAGTGGCGAGGCTGGTGATCGGTGGTGGTCGGTTGTCTGAAGACGCTTCATAGCCTGGACCGGACATCCAATATCACTGCTAGCTGCGATAGTAAGTGTCATTCCCTTGCGAAATGGGTCTGTTTTAGATGCTGGGAGTGTTAATTCCATATACGTCTCGTCCTCTGCCATTCTGATGCTCTGTTTAGTTAGATACCACTTGGAGTATGATACTCCTAAATGCATGTCGGTCTCCGGATATGTGAATTTACCAACTCTCAAAAATCCTGCAAATCCTAGGGTAAAGGCAGAATGCAGTACGATATGATCGTAATTAGCGGCAGAGAGGTGGCTGAGAATCCAGAGCAATGCAGGGCGAGTAAGTGGTGTGCGAACTCTACGTTCGGGTTCGTTGTGATGCCGCTTAATCCCTTGAATTGTCCATTCCAGTCTTGGGTGACTGAATGCAGTATACTCGATACCAAGATCTCAATGATATGATTTAAGACCAGAAAGATATAACTTCATAGTCTTGACTTTGACAGTTCCAGCCAAAGAGCACAACCACTCGATTAGCCAGGTAACTTTGGCTGGGAAGCATCCTCCGTGGTGGTGGTGGAAGTTGGAGAGCTTGCAGAAAAGCCCAAAATGGGATCTAGGGCTTTCGTAATTGCGTCTGGTTGACGGTGCGAGGCCTCTCCATAGATAATAGGCGGTGATATGAGAGAGTCCCAAGTGCTGTATGTTCTCCACCTATGTTTCTGGGGGCTGCATATTTCCTGTAATAACTGCGGTGCAAGGTCAGTAATCTTCTCATAATCGAATCGCGAGAGTGCATCTGCCAAGGTGTTCGCATTTGTCGATATCCATTCTGCTTCGAGTTCTAAGTCGTATTCTGCTGCGAGGAGTAAACATCGCCGCAGAACTTCAATTGATCCACCGCGAATTGTCCTTTTTGCTATGCCGAAGGCAACACTTCGGTTATCGGTATGTAACAAGACCCTTTTCCCATGCCAACTCGATCCCCAATGTAAGAGAGCTTGTTCTACTGCCCGCATTTCTTGTGTATTAATGTGTTCCTTTTTGCAGGTAATGTCTCATGGCAGAGCTATAGAGAATGCCATATCTGGTTGTGGGATAGGTTGTAAGTTACTGATAAAAAAGGCCCCTAAGCCTTTGGTACTCGCTGCATCGGTCCAAGTTGAGATAGTTTCTCATTTTGGGGAGGGGATAGATCTTTGTGGAGCCTGAGCGAGAACCTCATCCCACCATACTAGGTCTTTATGGGCTTCGCCAGACATGCGGTGCTTCTGATGCTTGCTCCCGGCTGGGAAGTATAGCTCCATATTATATAGCCGGCGTAGAAAGGTACGGCCGAGCGGTACAACAATGGAAACAAAGTTCAGGTATCCGGTGATCCTTTGCAGCTCTAGCAACGAGAGGGATTTTTGGGCAATGGCGGTTTGAACTAGGTCTCGAGCTTTTTGAAGTTTTTTGAGAGGAAGACGGATAGCCATATTGCTTGTATCGAATTCGATACCAGCAAAACTAGTGATGCTACCTTCCTCATTCTTTGCGGTTTTGATTGCCAATCCCACTTCAGCACACAGTGTTGAAAATCATGTACTGTATCGCTCGAAGTCTGAACCGGGGGGCAATACGAGAAGAAAGTCATCTAAGTAGTGAATTATGGTAACCGGAAGACTCTCCTTCTGTAGCTCGGATTCCAGGATCCAATTGAATACTTCAGCAGAAATATTGAATAAATACGGGGCTGTTCGAAGACCGAAAGGGAGGAACAGCTCGGAGTAGTAAGTGTTCTCCCACTGAAATCCCAAAAGTGGAGAATCAACCGGTGACACAGGTATATGTCGGAATGCGGCTTCAAAGTCGCGCTTTAGTAAAACGCAATCCTTTCCCAGCCCCTGGATTGACTCTATCGCTTCCGTGACAGTGCTGTATGATATTGTCCCATAGTGCTCAGGGATTCCGCTGTTTATGGAGCTAAGACTTAAGGGGGGGTAAGAGAGGTGATGGATTCTTCTTTTACTTCCGTCTGACTTGTCAATTAAGCCCAGCGGGGATGCAGTGTAATGATGAGGAAGCTGCGAAGGATCAGGGTAAATGGCGAAGGGGTTCTTTCCTAGCTCAACTGCAATATCCGAACTGAGAAGATGTTCGTCCGCTTGGGCTATTGGAAGGTTTGGGTAAATTGTTGGTGTTTCGCGGTGTCCTTCGTAGCCAATCTTTGCACCGTATCGACAAATACCAAGTATGGCGGTAATGACTACCCTATCTGGGTAGTCTAGAGTTGCTCTCTCCCATCCCTTAATAATAAGCTGACCGCGGGGCAGGTTGAGCTGGTGGGGCACGAACAGGGGGTAGTGAATGGCTGTATTAGGGCGAGCGGCATGTTTGCTAACTCTGCTAATTAAACAATAGTTTTCGAGTAAAGGATACATTGGTGGTACTTCATGAGTGGTAAGGGTAAGGGTAGGGGTTGCTTGTCTACAAGTAAGCTTAAAGGTAATGTACAGATAATATAGAGGGAGCCGGAGAGAGGGGGAGTCTGGGTGACAGGTATAAAGCAGAGAAAACATGGAATGCAGGAAAATAGGTAGCTAACGTCCATGGGGCGCATTGCATAATGGTTGAGGTGGAGCGTTGTTGGCTGAGGGGCACTGTGATGCTTTGTGGCCGCTGCCACAGGTAATACACGCATGCTGGTACCGACATTGGGAAGAGCGGCACTCCCTATAGTTCCAATTTCGGCAAGGGGGGGCTATACTGGGGATGACTCCTACACCGGTTACTGGCATTCCTGGGTGAGAAATGGCCGACTGATGGTAGTTTGTTCTTCTGGTAGCGGAAGAGGGAAATGCACTTGCTGCTGAATCCGGATAGGTAAAGGAAGGTCCTGGGCCTGGTTTGCGGATAGGTAGCTCATATGCTCTGCGGGGCGTATGGGTGGTCTGTTTCTGGGGATTTGACCATGATCCTTGTACGATAGTGTGTGCGAAGCATCTGGAGGCAACTAGCTCACTATCCAGCAGCTGCCACTCCCTCAGTTCGTATATGTTCTTTCCGCTCGCTACTCGTTTGCGGTGAAATTGAAAGTGATAGGACTTTACCCCGTCCCAGGTATACTTGTCTAACAACTCATACAGGTTCATTGTATAGATGCAGAGTGCTGTAGCTAGGTCACCCTGTAGCCCCTGAGGTGCTAATTTGATGAGAATGCCGGAGTAGACAGCCCATGCTTTGAAAAAAATCCTCATGCGGTATTCACTCTCCTTTCCTTCTCTCTCCGCCTGCTCAAACTCTACACCCCCAATGTTGATCGTCCGATGTGTTTCTGCTCTCTCTTTCTCACTAGCTAGCAAGCGGTAGATGTTTGTTGGCTTAAATCAGTTTTCAGTTATTTGCTGTAGGGTAGTTGTCTCTACCCCTGGAAATAGCCTTTCGACTGACTCGACGATTCCAGATGCACTCTCACTCACATATAGTGTGCTAGTAAAGGTATAGGTGGGATTGGACGTACCGACTAGGTTTGGCTCGTGGGTTATATTTTGTTGCTCCCTTTGTGCCCAGAGCTGCGCCACCTGGCTCTCTAACTCAACTATTCGCGAGTGAGTGGAATTTAGGATAGATGGCTACGTTCCTGGGTGCACGTCAAATGAGGAGGGGAGATTGCTGTTTGTGCTACTTGGTTGAGGTAGGTTATGGGTGCTTAGCTGTAGGACTACTCGGTCGACGATATCCTGTTCATGCGAACGGAGTAGTTCTCGCATTGTGCTTAGATTGACAGAGCCCTCGACTGTGGCTGGCGATAAAGGTCTGGTGTCCGGTGGGCTTGGAGAATTTGGTGCTTCATCCAGCCGGGCTGGGCTATTCTGATGGGTAGGGCTCCGGCCTTGCTGAAGCGTATTGGTTGATAAGCTGGGAGAGTGGCTATATTCTGGGATACTTGGTTCTGCTGTATCGCTATCACTCGTAGTATTGCTTGCTGCTTGGCTTTGGGGTGGAGTAGAGCCTTGCTCTGCGGAATGACTATAGCGGTTGGGTTGCTGGCGGATACGCCTGTTTTTTCGGATTCCACCGGTGGCTCTATTCCTGCTCGCTCGTGTGGTACTGCCTCCAGGCGTAGATGCTCTGCGAGGGGCCATGATTGATGTAAATATGCTATTGGGAGTAATATGGTTTAGGGTAAATGAAGAACGCGAGATGTAAGGAACTAAAGAACACGTGGTATAGGGACTAATAACTGCGATGTGTACAGAGGATAGTGATGTCGTAGGCACGAGATTCTGCTGTGGGATATGTCTAGGGGGTCCACAGACCTATAGCTTCTGAGCTATGACCCCGCACTGTCCCAGCAACCGGATATACTTTTTTCCGCCATTCCCTGCAGCCGAACCCATGCTCCCAGCGCTGTCCAATGGGCTTTCCCAATTGGCATTGGGTTGTTCCAACCCACCATGATATTTCGAGGCGTCTGTTTCTACGAGAAGTGCTCTCCCTGGTTTGAAGTATGTCAACACCGGGGTTGAGCATAGCTTCTGTCTTAGCTCGTCGCAAGCCTTTTGTTCCTTGTCTCCCCACTCCCATTGGAACTCTTTCTTTGTTCTGTCGTATAGGGGTTTGGCCGTTCTGCTGAACCCTTTGATAAAGCGTCGATAAAAATTGCAGAATCCCATGTATTCTTGTATTCCTTTTTGGTTGGTAGGTGGTTTCCAATCCCATATGGCTGCTGTTTTGATAGGGTCGACCTTGACTCCTTCGTTGTTGATGATGGATCCTAGGTATTCTGTTTCTCTTTGATGAAACTTGCATTTCGATTGTTTGAGTTTCATTCCTTGTTTCTGTATTGCTCGGATAATGGCCGTCACATCCCTGTGGTGTTGTTCTAGGCTATCCGAATATATGAGGACATCGTCCAGATATACTATACAACATATGTCGATATATGACTGCAAAGTTCTATTGATCCATCTTTGGAATGCCGCTGGTCCATTGGTTAGCCCAAAGGGCATGACCAAGTATTCGTAAGTGCCGTATTTCGTAGTGCAGGTTGTTTCCCATTTGTCTCCCTCCTTGATTCTGATATTGTGGTAGGCGTCCTTGATATCCAGCTTTGTGTAGTATTTGGCGGTTCTTAGCCTGTCCAAGGCTTCCCCTATCAATGGTAGGGTGTATCTGTCTTTTTTGGTACCGTGGTTGAGTGCTCTATAGTCGACGCATAGTCGGAGCTTTCTGTCTTTCTTTTTGACGAACATGATGGGAGATCCTCCGTCTGAGTAGGTTTCCCTTATCCATCCTCGTTCCTCGTTTTTTCTGATATAATTCCAGAGTTCTTTCAGTTCTTTCGGGAGAGGGCGTATATCTTTTTGACTGATAGTCCTTGTCCTTCCTCAAGTTTGATGTCCAGGTCTACTCCTGGTCGGTGAGGTGGTAACTTGGTCTTCTCTTCTTCTTCGAATACGTTTAAGTATCCATGGTATTCTCAAGGTACCATATCCTCAAGCTTTCTTTCCTTCTGGTATTTTCCACTTTTTGATGGCTAGCTCGGTACTAATATTGACCGATTCTAGGCTTATTCATCCTTCTCGTTTGTTGTACTTGAGGATTCCTGTCGTTGTGTCAGGTCTTCGGTAAAACTTCCTGAAGGCCTTAGGGCTGATCTGGCAGATTTGTGCTTTGGAAGTTCCTGTACTTCCGAATCCTTTTTGACCTCTTTCTGTCCTTTCCAGTGTAGGGACTTCGTAGCAGTTGCTTTTGACTATTTTCTCCGTTATGAGTTGTGCGATTTGATCGCCTTTGAGAATTCGATAATCCTTGTCGCCCATATTGGCTAGTACCACTTTAATTTCACCTGTATAGTCAGAGTCGATCACCCCTGCATTGACAGCAATCTGATGTTTGACTGCCATGCCGCTTCGGGGTGCTATCCTTCCATAGGTTCCTTCTTGTGGTGCGATTGATATTCCAGTGGCAACAACTTCTTGTCCCTGGGCTGGAATAGTCTTTTCTTCGTTTGCATACAGGTCGTGTCCTGCGCTCGTGCCGATCCTCTTGTGGGTAATTTTGCTGGAGGATCTAGTAACTTAACTCGGATCCTCTGATCTTTCTTGCTTTGAACTGCGCCGAACTCAACCTTCAGGTTTTCTTCTCGCGCCTTGTCTTCCGGTATTGCATATACCGTTGGTGATTCCTTCAACCACCAGGTTGTACACCGTTCGCTTTCGAAGGTGATCTTTCCTTGGCCCCAGTCGATTCGGGGACTGTGTTGTTTCAACCATGGCATCCCTAGGATGACTTCATGGTTGGGTAGTTTTGCCACTTGGAATGTCGCCAATGCCCTATGGCTACCAATGTCCATAGGTACTTTCGCTGTATAGGTGATAGGTCCCATAGCGCTGGGTCGACCATCCGCGAGGTAAACCTCTCTTATTGTCTTTGCTTGCGTGGTTCTGATGTTGCATTTGCTGCAGAACCCTTTGTCGATAAAGTCCTCGGTTGTGCCCGAGTCAATCATCGTATTGATCGCGATTTGTCCTTTCATTCCGCGTAGTCGTATCTGGACCATAATATGGTCGTTCTTGTTGTCCAATGTTTCTGTGTTGTTTAGTGCCGCGTAAAGGTTCCTCATCTCAACGGGCTTTGGTTTGGTCCTGTCCCTCAGACTATTGCTTACTGGGGACTTTCGTCGTTTCCCGATTCTTCTCCAGCTTCTTTTTCAACCTCCATTTCGCGTGCTTTTGCCGGTGGCCGCCATTGGTTCTTGGTGTCATTCCTTGGTTCCCACGTCGCTCCTTCTTTGCTGTTCGTCTGACCTCGGTATGCCGCAGCTCGGTGTCCTGGTTTCGCGCATTTGAGGCACAAATTGTTCCTCATTCTTCGTTGGTATTCTTTGGACTAGATGTTGAATCCGGGCCTTTTTCTCATTACGTCCAATTCCATTGGATCTGCTAGGTTGTCCTTCTGTGGTCAGAAAGTCCCATTCTGATTCCTTGGTGTTGCTGGAGATGTGGTTTTTTCTTTGCTGAGTATCCCGTAACGCATGTGCTTGATGGCTGCCATCCTGGTTTCCCTTCTAATGGCCCAATTTGCCACGAATTGTGGATCTTGTGAGTCAGATCCATCCATTTCCCACCCGTCTTGTAGTTCCGGTTTGAATCCTCTCATTAGGTGGTAAGTTAGGGTTGCATTGTCCATCCCTGTCTGGCTAGCGATTAGTCTGTATTCGTTCCAGTATTCTGTGGCTCCTTCCGATCCCTGAGCCATCTTGATAAGCCTAGCTCTTGCCGCTCCTGGTTCAACCATTTCGCCAAACTGTCGCCTTAGTTCATCTTTGAAGGCGTCCCACTTCCTCGAGGTTACATCTTATCGTCTTTCGATGTAAGGTGTAGCCCATTTCAACACACCTCCTCTTAATAGACTTAGGGCGTAGACAATTTTGTCGCTGTCGTATTCGAATTCATATCCTACACCTTTGAAATATAGCGACAGTTGGGCCAGCCATCCTTTAGGTTGATCGCGTTCGCCGTGAAATGGGCTTGGTTCCTTGATCTTTGGTTTCTTTGTGTTGCCAGCACCTCCCGTTAAGGCCCCAATGATTTGTTGTCTTTGTTCGGGTGTGAGATTGGGTGTAGGTATTGGGTTTTCTCCATTCTCCTTGGTATCCAGGTTAGATGAGGACACTATCGTGTTTCTTCTCGTGGGTACTGCGTCCGTCTCGTCCTGGTCTGATTCTTCTTCTGGGCTGTCTGTCTCTGAACTTGCTGCTTGTGAGTGTCCAATAGACTCGGCTAGGACTTCACCTAGTAGTCCTTCTAGGTCGATTTCTCCTTCTGTGAGGTCAATCTCCGGATCGACAGATTGATGGGCTGTGTTGTCGCTGGGTGTTGCGGCGTGACGCAACAAAATGTAACAATCCTATTGTTATGCTTTTTTATGCAACAGGCAACGACAGTGGTCTTCTGTGTAAGTGAGTCTTGTCAGTTTATACTAAGGGATAAATGTGTACTATCTCTTCAAATAGTACGGGACTGGGTTGCTTTTTCTTTCGTGTAATCTGTGGTAGGATACTATCTCTGCAGATAGTCAGAAGGGTAGGTTGTTGCTTGTGATAGAACTAGCATAATAGTTCTATGTTCGGGCAGCCCGTTGAGACTATCACAATAGTTCCCAGGATCTTAAGGTATAGGCTCTCGTAGAGGAGGAGGATGTATACAGTAGATTGTAATCGTATTGCAAATCTGAAGTATAGAAAAGTACTTAGATGGTTTCGTGAAGATCCTATCTCTTGGTCGCTTTTTTTTTTTGTAAACATGCGTTCATTGTTTCTAGGTACAAAAAGCCTCATGCAGCGCTAGCTATGGAGAAAACAAAACCTATAAATGCAAACCCACCGCGCGCTTCACCTCTTCATGGGAAAAATCAAACACCCTGAGTCCATAGGAAAAGCCTCCCCTGCCTAGCACCTAAGATAATATACCCCACAGGCAGACACGTAAGGAAACTTGAATAATACATAGAAACGTACATGTAGAGAGACCCAAACCCTTCAGCAGGCTCCCCAAAACAAAACAAACTGCCTGTTCGAAGACCAGAAACGCTGGCCTGAGGGGGGTGGATAGACGATCGTCGACAGGAGAAAACACGGAAACGGTGGGCCCACTAGGTCCACTAGCGCGGTCGTGCAGGTCATTACATCGATCTAAGGCGTTGGACAATAGCCACCGGGGCAGTGCTATACCACGACTAGGCGTAACCGAGGAAGGGTCAACCGATCGGAGGATGAGCAGTATGGTGCCAGCCGGCGAGTAGCAGTAGGGTGCTAGCCGGTGAGGAGCAGTAGGGTGCCAGCCCGAGGGGAGCAGTAGGGTGCCAGCTCGGGGAGGAGGTTTAGCAGTAGGGTGCTAGCTAACGGGGAAGTACGGTGCTAGCGGACGGAACTGGGAGGGGGGAGGAGGAAGGATCGCAAACGGGCTAGCTACAGCCGACAAACGGGCCATAGAAAGGGCGTTTGGGACGACAACGAGACAGGGACAAGACCGTGATGTTAATAAACGAGGCTTTCCCCACCAGAGGTACAAGCCCCGCAAGCCGAGGCCTACTTTGACCGAGAGTCCGACACCGTAACCCCGACCGTGAACAAAGCGAGAAGCTTTACGACCGTGCAAAATGCTAAGCGAGGTGCAAAGCAAGTGCGGGGTAAGGGGGAGAACCAAACTTCATGAGCGGATATCAACGATGAACGGGAATGAGAACTCTAAGGAGGGGAGGCAGACATGCCTCAGAAGCGGAGGGAAGATGGCTTAACGTCAACTCCTAGACAATAGCCATCGTCGGAGAAGAGAGGTGAGTGGGGGAGAGTGATAATGATTTCCCGTGCTGCTGAGATTTCAATCGCCGGAGGTGTAAGAGAGATGGTTTGTGTCCTGTCTCTTTGTCGTTTCTTTTTTTTTTTGTAATCATGCGTTCATTGTTTTTAGGTACAAAAAGCCTCATGCAGTGCTAGCTATGGAGAGAACAAAACCTATAAATCAAAAAACATAAACAAAGGACAGTTACGGCACCGTTGAAATATCTACTAATGCACAGGGTTCTCCTCCACCGGGCCATTGGCCACATCAAAAAGGAAAGCACAAACTAACAACTTAGTCGTCTAAAACGGAAAGCCTACATAAGATAAAGGAAAGAAAACCCAGCGACCCTATACGTCAGCCAAAGAAAAAACACGAAAGACCGGTGGGGGCACCCTGGGGGGAGAAAGGGAAAAAGGAGGGGAAGAGGGGGGGGTGGTGGGCGGAAACATCGTGGGGGGAAATCCCGTGGAGGTGATGCCTATGAAGGTGGCGTGCCTTTTTAGTAGAGGGAGGGATGTCCAGAGCGGGGCTTCGGGACCGACGTCGGTAAAGCTGTGGAGGAGGCGCGACCTGCTGTGCCCTTTCGAGGGGCAGGATAGGATAGCGTGCTCGAAGGTTTCTGGTTCTAAGCCGCAACGGGGGGAGGAGGTGTCGGCATTGGGGGACCTCCAAGTCGGGTGGGCGGCCAGGTAGCTTTTCCCGGGTCTCATCTGGTGGATTCTCCCGGCAACGAACTTGCCCAAGCCCATGAAAGGCCTCGGAGATATGGTGGGAGGGTGCTGGTAGTACCCCGGGGTCGGGAAAAGGGAGGCCCACTCCGCCAAGAGTGTCTCTCTTATCCTCTTCTTCAGGGCCGAGTAGGTATTGTCCATCAGGGATTGGGGCGGGAGGGTGGGGGTCGGGCAGACAAGATGGGAGTTGATCATGGGCATGCTAGATAGCCCGAGGGTGAAGGGGATTGTTCGGTGAGCCACCGCGTCCACAGGGAGGTGGTTTCTGATTGGGGGGACGGGGCGGGGTGTCTTCCAGTGTAGGGGGAGGTAGACGGACGATAGGCCTCTGTTTTTGGCCCGTGAGGAGTCAGGCGCCTGGTGCACCGAGAGTGAAGGGCAAGAGGGGTGAAGGCGAGCTGTTGCAGGGTTCACACTTGGAGGGGAGCAGACAACCCTGAGCGCCACCAGTCTGTGCCGGTGGGTAATCAGGAGAGACACGGGTGGGAGGCACGACTCCACCGAAAGTATCCCGGTGGGCGTAGCTGAGAAGCCTTTCGTCCACCTTTGGACCTTGCGCCAGAATGTATCGAGGCAGGTTCTTGTGCCCACACTGGGTGTGAACAGATCCGCGCCGTAGAGTAGGATGGGGGAAACCAACGATGTCGCGAATCTGTGGCACAGGTAAGGGGGGAGGCCTGCACCGGGCGGAATGAGGCGTCGTATGAGGGCGAACGCTCCCTGGGCCAGGGCCAAGCGACGCGAGAAATGTGCAACAAAGTCAAGGGGCGGAGTGAACCAGTACCCGAGCCACCGAACGGAGTTGCTGGGGTGAAACACTTCCCCTTTGATCTGAATAGGTGAGACGCACTTCGGCGAGTTCCTCTGGCTGGGGGTCCTTCAGTGTAACAGTTCTGTTTTTGCGACCGAAAACGAGACGCCCAGGCGGGACGCCTTCTTTTCTAGCCTCTCGAAGAGTTCCTGGAGCCGGCGGATGTTGCCACGATAGGAGAGGGAGGCTACTGTAAGAGCGAAGTCGTCCACATACGAGATCATTAGGCCCCAATGGATCCTGAAGTGCAGTGGTGCCACGTAGAGAAGAAAGAGGAGCCGGGAGATCGGGGAGGCTTGGGGGGCGCCCACGTTGACGGCGGCTGGGGTTCCTGGGGCCCCTTGGAGAATTAGGGTGCAGCTTCGTTCCCTTAGGAAGGACGAACCCCAGGAGACCAGATAGGGGGGTATCCCGCCTTCCCTTAGGATTCGGGCCAAAGTGTGGTTGTCGACGTTGTCGAACCCTCCTTTTATGTCCAAGAACAGGGAGGAGACCTTGAGGCGAGGCCTCTGGAGGGTTTTGACGTCGTTGGGTAGGGTGAGGCACGCATCGTAGGTGCTAAGCCCAGGGACCGAACCACATTGGTTGGGGTGCAACAGCCCTTTGAGCCGGGCTGCCGTGAGTTGGCGGGCTGCTATAATCCTCTCCAGGATCTTTGAGATCGTGCGGATCAGGACGATTATCCTGAAGGAGCAGGGTGATTCGTAGGAGGGCTTCCCCGGCTTGTCAAGTACCACGCCGTTCGCACCTTTTAGAGAAGCGGTGTGATACCTCACGAGGACCACGGGGCCCAGTATGTGAAGGAGGACTGATGGGTTGATTTTGTTGACTAGTTTCCAGGTGGAGTAGGGTAACCCGTCCGGGCCAGGGGCTGAAGTCGGGGAGCACTTGGAGAGAGCCGCGGCTATCTCGACTGTCGTTAGGGGGTGTACCGACTTGGGCGGCCTACGCCTAGGCGGCGGGGAGAAGGGTTCTTTGGGGGGGAAGAAGTGGTCCAGAAGGACATTGTTCATTTGTTGTGGGGCCTCCCCTGGAAGGCAAGGGAAGCGTAGCTGGGAATGTCCGTAGGCAAACCTCTTGGCCATCCAAAGGCTCTGGGGACTGGCGGTTACTAGAAATGAGGACCAGTGTTTGTTCTTGGCGGCCTTGATTGCCTTGAAGTACCCCGCTTTGGAGGTGCCGGCAATTTCCCGCATGTGTGGGGTGTCGAGTCTCCTGGCTAATGTGACGGCCTTATAATATTCTCGACGGAGGACGATCAGGTGGGGAGACCACCAAGGCTTGGCGTGATGGGAAGGTCTGGACACTGGCGTGAGTTCCTTGAGGAGAGAAGGCAGACAGTGGAGCGATTGTGACATCGACTCGTCCAGTCTCGCGGGGGAGGGGCATGCCAGTGGCGCCGGGACCTTGAAACCCTTAATGATCGGGTGCAGGGTTTCCCAGTCCGTGTCTGCCCATCGCGGGCGTGGGGGCTTCTGGTTCAGGGAGGGTGTGGCGAGAGTGATTGTTATTGATATGTGGTTGGAACCAGTTGAGGGGAGGGAGAACTCCCAGCTCTTTACCAGGGGGAGGAGGGGGGGGTTTGCAAAGGCGAGGTCAATGACCGAGGGGTGAGCGCTGCGCACTAGGGGGAACCTTGTGTCCTCGCCCGGGGGGTGGAGGAGTGCGAAGCCTGACTCTGCCGCCTTCTCGAAATAGGGGGTCGAGGAGGACTAGATCTCTCGTTGTGAGAAATGCCGTAGAGGGTCCGAGAGGGGGTTGTGGATGTTGAGGTCACCGACAACCAGGAGGGCAAACCCAAGATCGCGGAAAAGAACTTCTGGTGGGACGGAGTGGATCCTGTGGTCAACAGTATTGGTGGAGTAGGCGTTAATAACCCTGAAGAAGTGGAAACCCTGGCCAAAAGGAGGCTCATTGGAGGAGATATCGAGGGCAAGGACATCGTCTACCCCCTTAAACCTGGGGAGCACCGTGTAGTTGGAAAGAAAGGACATATGAATGTAGGCAGCGACACGTGGCTTCCTAACCGGGGGAAAAAAGGACTTGAAACCAGTAAAGGAAGGAAGGTGAGCCTTGTTGACAGGTGAATCATGCAAAAGGACAATCGAGGGGTAGGTGGTCGCTTCTTTGAACGACTCAAACAAAGAAAGGAAAACATTCCAGCTCACAAGGCAGTTATGTTGAATGATGGAAAGAAACGCAGGGGCAGGGGCCGGCGCTTGACCCGGGAGAGGAGGCATGGGTTGGTTATTCACTACCGGGACGAACCCGACGACTGAGAGGGGCAGGTATTACCCTAGCGGGAATAGCTTGCATAATTATGCGCGAGGTATATGCCACTATAGGGGAGAGCATATATCCGAACCCAAGCTTCCTGAGTAGGGACTTCCCGGAGGCATCTGGGAGACTACTCAGGAACCTCAAAGAGTTCACGTTTCAAGATATGGCTAACTGATTGGAACGATGATTAGA
>Ga0307509_10004522_pt1 | contig 19980 bp, 25 predicted proteins | sample 10_EM_MG_FD_202245 | JGI IMG/M metagenome (GOLD analysis project Ga0307509, IMG submission 202245) | Populus trichocarpa ectomycorrhiza microbial communities from riparian zone in the Pacific Northwest, United States - 10_EM | ecosystem: Host-associated > Plants > Roots > Unclassified | place...
TGAGGTCATGATTCGCGATATGCCATCTCGTCTGAGTAACGCAGTTGTTGATATTTGACACACCGCGGTCAATAGGAATAACAGGCCCCGAGGAGTGTGATCACCCATGGTGATTCATGACGCCCGCTCGGCTGCCGGGTTGCACGACCGGAGACGCGGGTCGAGGTCGTCATCGCCATGGAGGTAGCTTGATGGTCCTATACGAAGTGAGATCTATACAGAGGCGACCAAAGAGGCGACGGAGCGTTTGCTAACAGGGCGCTCAGCTCGACTAACCAAATGGACATCCCAGGTTAACAGTACTGACCCACCTTCCGGTCACGTGCAGCTCACGACCCTCCAAGCGTCTCGCTATTCCAATCTCTTCACCCTGGAGGTACGTTGTAAGGTTATACTGGCCGTATCCAATTTTGACATAATACGGGGGCGGGTTTTCGGGGGTGGGACGGGGGGGGATGAGTCGGCGCGGAACTCGCTTGCCCTGGTTAACCATGGGAGAGGGATCGTCGTTCACCAAGCGCCAACGCTCTAACACCGATGGCGCCCTCCGGAAATTGGAATCGTCCTTCAGGCTCTCTTGAATAGTTGTGATCAAACAATTAGTGAAAGATAATTCCTCCGTTCCCAAAGACCACCCGAAGTTGGTGACCCCACTAACGAGTTTCACCGTCAGGCGAACCACTTGGTTCTACCCGCCCCCCGCGACCCTGCGCCCCTGCGCCCCTGGTTCGAATGACGACCTGTCTTTGTCTATCCAGGTTAGATAATAAATCGAGTGTTTGCTTTACCTTTCGCACATTAAAATCTACGTTCGTCTATCCAGCGTACTCCCCGACTCACACTCATAAGACGAGGTTCCATCCGCAGCTAACCTGCCTCCACGAGCCAAGGAGGATCGTATCCTCCTCATCGGACCAGTGGCCTGGTAATGCCTGGGTCAGAAACCCTTGACGGGTTGATCGTCTGTTTGACCAGGGAGATACCAAGTCACTGTTCGGAGTCGCTGCCCTGGCACACAATTGCTTCGCTCGATTCACTTCAGCCCTGATGTAGGGCCGCGTCGATTGTTCAACCAACCCCCACACAGCTTCTCGTCCTCCTCACCAAAGCACCAAGGCGTTTAACTTAAGAAATTAGCGAAACTCTTGAAAAAATTAATTGACGAAATTAATTGACGAAATCGTGAAGAAATCAAGGATCCCACAGGTTTACTTAAATATGCGCGCCATGACTGCCTCTCCCCTCCACCTCTCGCAATCTTGCACCCCCCGACCAGAATGGACCCAAGTCACTATTCTGGGTCGCGCTACCCGGCGTACAATCCCATCGGTACCCTTCAGCCACGCTTGACCGCCCTCGACTTTGAACAGTACCAACCATTCAACCAACACCTACTCGATCCCATGGCTCACCATGTACCGACCGATTATCCTTCGAGCATGCTTCCTACTCCATACGCAATTCCGTACCACCCCGTCGGTACCCTCCCCGTCCGAGGTGATTGGCACCAGCCTCCGACGGTATGGCCGATCATCTGATTTATCATGAACTCCCTACTGACGGAAACATACAGGAACGTGGCCCGTCCGTTAGGGACAGACCGACCCCGGTAGAGATCTTCCCGTTCCAACCTCGGGTTATTCCTCCCCCTCCCGGCATAGTGCACCCATGAAAGCACTAACGAATACACTTCAGCGCGCCTATCCATCCTATACAAACAAGGCTATACAGACCGTTGGGTCTGATCCTACGAGCGCGAAAAAAAGTGGACAGGACCGACCACAAACCCACCGGCGACCAACCCCACGCGTCCCGGCCCCCCAAGAGACCTACAAACCCGCCCAACACCACGCAGAGTTTGCAGGATCCAACGTCATCGAGTTCGTTGTTGATGGCAGGGAAGGGATCCGTCTATCCGATGCGTCGGAAGGTAACTGGGTAGGCCTCGAAGGTCGGGATGACAGGTCCTTGTTTGAAGGTGACCGCCTTCAGATCATCTTCAGATTACACGTGAGGCATCCGATCGCTACACCAAAAAAAGAGGCATTCGATCAGCGCGCAGTGTCAAATCTATTGGCTAATATTCCCTTCTAGCTTGTTGGGTGCTCGCCCTGGCAATCAAAGGTGAAACCTAAAAAACCCGTTCGATCCCCGTTGATCTCAGCCCCACCATAGATCCCCACCACGGACTTCACTAAACTTCGTCGGCCGATCACGAGAATGAAGTTGGCTGCCGAAGTGGCGAAGACCATGAAGAAATTCATAGCGGTGCGTTTATAGAACATCGCCCTCACCACGCTTGGATCTCACGCGATTACCCCAGAGGGAGAAAATGAATGGTCACAATGGGCGGTGCGGCTGGGGAGTTGTGTCATTAAAGAACGTGTTTTTGGCCCGAATGATTCGAGTCTCTGCCGCTTCATGGCAGCCTGAGTTTCTTGTGGAACGACCGCCCGTTTTAACACAGGTGGCGTCTTCGTCCTCATTGTCTCCGAACCCGATTACCTGAGCCACGTGTGAGTCCAGCCCCACGTGGCTTCGTACTGGAACTTACCACTGGGAGCAAACCACCACCAGTTTCCGTAGTTACCCCTCGTTACAGTCGAATGGTTGTTTTTTTCGGTTCCAGAGTGTCTGTATGTTCTGTTTGTTCCATTTTTTTCAGTGTAAATTACTATACGCGTACAGAGTGTTCTTACAATCGTGGGTGAACCGTACCCTCATCTATTCAGGGATAGATCCAGTTGGACCCCAAGGTAAGCCTGCGATTGCATAATGACCTTGAGTCCGCCACGACATTCACACTAGTTGATGTACACGCCAACGAACAACTAATTCTACAACAGCGTCGCGGTCTCGCACCAGCACCATTGCCATCACCTCCCAAACGTGCAAGGGTGCCCACACCCGCCCGATCCATATAAGCCACAGTGCCGTCACAGCATACCCTCCATGGACATGCCTTCGTTTCCTACAGCCCGACCATCTTCCAACGCGGTCCTCCCCTCAGTTACACCGCCCTCTTCGCTCCAAAGTGACAGAGCGTGGCGGTCTCGTTTACTGAAGTCAAAGGTGTATCACCGTACATCGGAGCCGACGAACCACTTCCACCTTGATTATGTCCTGGCCGGTCAGATGCAAAGTACCCGTTCCGAGATCTCGGCGGGCAGGTTGGTGAGGCAGATCGGCGATGGAGACATGGCTTGGGGCCAGGTGACGTTGTCAGACAAACGCCCGTTGATCGGCAGGCCAAAATCAGAAGTTCCGTCCTCCGCTCCAATCGGCAACCAACCGTTTGGAACCGCGTCCTCATCGTAAGGAGGGAATCAACCCCAAATAAGTGTCCCTCATACGTGGGTTGCACAATGTTAGTGACCGTGGATCTGTTCACTGTAGTCCTTCGCTCGATGGATACGGAGGGATGGGGTACCGGTTTTTTTTTAGCGATCCTCGATGCTCACACACGGAGTGAATTTTCTCGGGGTGGGGACGACGACTCACTTCCAACAGGCAGGACAAGGTGTTCAGACCCGACGTTCGTTGAACAGGTATCGCTCGAGCGACGGAAGGTTAATCGACATCCATCCCCTAGAATCGTTGGGCATATCAAAAGGACGGCACGCAACTAGAACTTGGAATTGAGCTACCCTGATGCTCGGTAAAGAGGAGTAGCAATCGTGGGAAACCGGATTGGAAAGACGCCGTGTGTCATGTCATCGGCTGAGTACTTCCCCAGGGCCACTGTCATCATTCGCTTACCGTACAGTCGCTGACTTAGTGCTGAGCCACCACCAGACGGGTCCACGGGGTGCCTGTGGAGCATCCGGGGTTGGACCGGAACTACGGTCCCATCCTAGGCGGCGACCTACTTGGGTTCTATCATTCCTCCTCGCCCGGTCGCGTCAAATTTGTACGTGTCCCACTGATCGCAAGTCAACGGCCGGTTGAGCAGTAGAGCATCCCTCAACTCCCTTTCGCGGCCTTGCATTTCACTGTGTACTCACCTGAATATCTCCTTGCCCTTGTTGAACAAAGGGGAAAGTGAGCCATCAGATCCTCTTCCGATAGCCCGCTAGTTGATCGTGTGTGTAGGGGCTTCAAATCCACCTACTGAATCTCCAAGACGATACCCCTTACGGTGGACCGCCTTCCAACCGACAATAGAGTCGATGAACGGTGTGTGAACATGTGAACCTGCGAAACAGATGACATAATTCGCGCTCTCGCAGTGTTCCAAATGTATTAGCGGGGTGGTACCTGCATTGAATCAAATCTTCAAATGGTTTAAATAGGCTCCGAACCCTACGACCACCCTCCGTTTTATGACTAGCAGAACTGAGGCGCTAGGATGTCCGTGATTGTCGCCGTCAGACGATCTGAGCCGAACCTTAGAACGGATTTGGGAGTCGACCGCCAGAAGCCTGCCCCTCAGCGTTACCACAAGGTTTCGCGACCAACATCGAGATCACACTCTCACCCAAGTTCCTATCCAACCCCTCCGATCGGCTTGGACGGAGCCGCCTAATACAACACCCCACTCGTCTCCCGCTCGGGAAGAGAGATAGGCAAAACACACGGGGTCTGGAGTGAACTTTTCAAGTGCGTGGTTTGTTCTTGCAACGGTCAGGAGACTTTCTGGCAACTTCCAGATCTTCCACCGGCTTTACCTGCAAAGTGCTTGGCTTGGGGCCCGGTTTCACGACCATCGTCGGGAGATCGGATTTCAAATTCGGGGATGGAAGCAGGCGCTGGCTTGCGGGGTCTACCGCTCAAGCGCTCATGATGCACGGCGTTCAAATTGTACCCCCATTCGTGTCCCCGTCCAACAACACCTATCCGGATCCGCGATAGCGTTGATGGTTTTTACGACAACCACCTTTCCGGATCCACGATGGCGTTACTGTAATAACCTCAGGCCACCCACCCACCCATGGTTTCCGCCGGCACCACTATGGTATGATCCGGCGCTCCCTCTCGCTGCCGTGAGGGGATCAAACTTCCAAAGTCGAGGCCGACGGGAGCCGGCCAGCAGGAACCTCCCGCCCGACCCGACCACCCGGTACCGGGTCTGATAACTCCACATATCTTAAAGACGCCATCGTATCCTCGCCTTCATTTTCTCGTATCCCTCTCCATACCCTCGAATTCCACTGCACTCCCTCATAACCTAACACCAATTGCTTCAAATAGATCCGAGCCGCTACTCGGAGTCGCACTACCCAACCTACAACGGCCGTGGTTTCTTTGCCACAGGCAGCCAACTTCGGCTCCGGAAACCAGTGGCTGTTCAACTAATACCCGCGCAGCCTCATTTCGCACCACACATGTGCCTGAGTCTGCTTCCGACTCAACACACGACTGTGTATGATCCCGGCGTCTCCACCGTCTGGGATAATTGGCACCAACTCCTGGCAGTAGGGCGAACCGTCTGGTTTATCCAGCGGTGAACTACCGGACAAGCTATGGGACCACCCCGGCTCGTTGGTGAAAGACCGGGCCTGACGGGGATTTACTAAACTCAAGTCGTCCCCAGGCACCACTCGCCCCATAAAAGGGCTGTCATTCTAGCGCGTCTATCTGTCCCACACAGAAAGGGTTTACAGACCATCCGATTGGATTCGATGGGCAAGAGCGACAACGGACGGGAGCGACCACAAGGCTACCGACGACCAACTTCACGCGTCCCACTTCCTGAGGACACCTACAAGCCCGCACCCCACCATGCAGTGTTCGCAGGTTCTGACTTCATCAGGTTCGTCGTCAACGGTGCAGATGGGATCCGCCTCTCCCATGCATCAGAAGGCGGTTGGGTAGACTTCGAAGATCGGGATGATAGGTCCTCGTTTCAGGGCGAACGCCTTCGGAATATCCTCAGACAACACGTGAAACATTTGACCAGCGCGCCACTACCGCATTGACTAACCTTCCCCTCTAGCTTGTTGGGTTTTCACGCTGGCGATCAAACGGTGGGACCTGTAAAACCGACTCGGTTTACGTTGACTTCACTCGTCACAGATCCCCACCACGGACTTGGCTGCGAGCGTCGGTCAATAACAAGAATGAGGTTAGCTGCCGAAGTGACGAAGAGCGCGAAGAAATCGGACGGTCACAATGGATACCACCCGCGATGTGGTTTGGGGGTGTATCCTTGGAGAATATATTTTCAATCCGGATGATTCGAGTTTCTGCCGCCTCGTGGCAGCCTGAAATTCTCGTGGAAGACCACCTGTTGCATCGCAGGCAAAGCCTTCGTCCCCGCCGACCACGGATCCAATTGCCTGAGTACTGTGTGGGTCCATCCCCACGATCGGAGGAAAGGTTGTTTTTTGTTCGATCAGCTTTGGTACGTAAATTTGTCGTGTTACCCACGACCCTGAATCTTGATGGGTTCGCCCCGTTATAGAGCAATGAAAGGAGGATATTCGTGTGGAGCGAAGACAAAGACCATTCCAAAAAACACGCCCACATCAGTGGGTCCGGCACCAAGTCCGATCGGGCCCGTGGTGACCGGAAGAGAAGTTCGCTCGACACGGAGGACAATGGAAGACTTAGCTGTTGAAGAAACGTTTCGTCTCTCGGACCATATCTACAGGACAAAAGGGAGCGGGGAAGTGTTAAGTACAATTCTCAATCGGAGTGGCTCCCGTCTATGATGATATCATCACAACAATTTCAAGGCGGTGTCATTCACCTCCATCTTGGAAGAACTGATTCAAACTTCAGCCACTTATTCAGAGATATAATCCTTGGTCGCCCGCTGCGCGACCTCCTTATTGTTTCCCTCGCTGATGTGGGACTTGTGGATGATACTACCAACCTGAATTGGCCGGGTGCTTTACTCACCGGTCTTGTCGTGGCAGTACAATACCCTTCCCCCGTTCCCGAGGTGCTGAACCTCGACGTCTACGGCGACTCCGGGTATGACTCTTATTGTTTATGGATGCGCGTTTTGCGCGCATCTACGGACCCTGCGCTTGGATTCGAACCAAGAGTGCCCCGCGCATGATTTGTGGCATATAAAGCGAGGGTGGACGAAGGAAGTCCTCCAACCGGTCATTCTATCACCACTTTCACAACACTCCACTCCACTTCTCAGACATCCTCAACATCCAACCATCCCCGCTGAAGTGGACTCCTTCTCCTTCTCCTACTTCTTCCATTCATTCTTTTCCTTATTCGCCCCCTCCGAGACCTCCACCCCCGGCGAGGATCAGGATTTCCCTGTTGAGTCCGAGACCCGTGGAAACACAGGGGTTGGATGTGTTATTGCTTAAACACAACCACATTTGGTACCCGTCTCCCCCGCTCTCTGTTCGCTTTTCTCCCGTTCTCACGACCATCTTTCTTCCAGAGAGCGATACCACACACTGTTACGAACCACCTCCCACCCATCGGCCCTTCTCTTCGTCATCATTTGGTTCCGACCACACGTGGTCCTGTAATGGAATCTAATTTTCGGAACAACCACCACGCGTTCCCGTAGTCACAGTCTCGGCTTGTTACAGCCGAACGTGATGTCTTTTCAGTTCCAGGGTTTCCCTTGTGTTTCCGTGTTTCCTGTGTAGAGTTATGATACGTGCGCACGAATATTCTTATCGTTCTGGGATCTTACCCTCATTGATTCAGGGGTGGCGTTGAATTCCAATTTAGTCTGCGACTGAATGCCCCTGGTCGTCGGGAGAACCGCGCGATGTCCTCTACTCTGCCGTGACATTCGCATCAGTCGACGTACGTGTTGACCAACAACATATCCTACAATACTGTCACGGTCTCGCACCAACACCATTACCCGGACGCAAGAACGGTCTGATACCACCTCCCAAACGTGCAAGCGGGTGCCCCCGCCTGCCTGATCCATATAAACCATAGTGCCGTCACCTAGCATCAGCATGTTCTCCGTGAACATACCTTCGTTCCCTTCAAACACGAACTTCCGACCATCTTCCAACACGGACCTCCTCTCAGTTCCACCTCCCTCTTCGCTCCAAAGTGGCAGGGCGTGACGGCCCCGTTTGTTGAAATCAAAAGTGTGGAGGCGGTACTCGGGAACATTGTCGTAGACATAAATAACAACGCCCACGTAGGTACCGTGTACGAAAGTGGAGAGGTTGTTCGCGTTGAACACTCGCGTTCAATCAGAACGTTTGTCTGCAAAGCGAGTAACACCCGTGGGTCCGTGTAATATTCAACCCCCACAAGTCTTACGGCGAGGATCGCCTGGGTAGGGTCGATAACGAGAGAACCATCTCGGGTGACCTTCCCCAAAGGTCTGTCCGGGTCGACGTGTACACGAAGGTTCCGGTTTTCGTACCTCAATGGGAACCTGAACTGTCGGAGACCCCTGGTGTGACCCTGTGCCTGTGGGATGAGGGTGCCAAACACAACAACTCGGGGGCACCCGTAGCATGGTCACAGTTCGTTACCAACACCCGAAATTCGTCGAGGAAGATAACCTGGGATGACCGTCTGAACAATATGCTCTCGGCGGTCGAAATATTAAGCACCTGAGGAGGAGAAGTGAGCGAAGCATGACCGCTCCCAAGCCGCAGGGTGCCCACAAAATCCCCGGATTTCCTGTCCCATATGATACAACTATCCACCTTAACAATAGAGGGATGGTGGACAACGCACATCACGACTCTGGAAAAAGTTAAGGCCAACTGATTAACGAATAAGGGCCCGGCCGGTGACGGGATTTCGCACGTCATTTGATTTAGGTGGCGCACGGTAAGGGGAACCGTCTTGGAGATTGAGGAGGTGGATTTTAACGCCACAACTCACGCGATCAGCCATCCGGCCACCGGATGAGGACTCTGATTATCCGCTGTCCCTCTTGTTCAACAAGAGCAAAGAGATTTTCAGGCGGGTATACAGTGAAATGTAAGGCCGCGAAAGGGATCTGAGGAATGTCCCACCGCTCAACCGGCCGGATGCTTGGTAAAGAGGAGTAGCAATCGTGGGAAACTGGATTAGAAAGTCGTCATGTGCCATCGGCTGAGTTCTGCCCCGGAATCATCGTCATCCCCCGCAGTACTGAGCCACCACCATCCAGTCCGTACCCACCCAGCACACCCGTATGCTGAACCGTTTAAAAGCCATCTTCCACTCAGAACCTTTCAACCGCGCACTTTATTCCATGTCCGCCCCAGGTCAGTTCTTCGACGACCTCACCCTCAGTCTCGGATGGATATTCACGCTTCTTTCTTGGCTGTCTAGCCGAAGTCACTCCCGAAGTCGCCACGTTTGCGAGCGGGTGTTTTTGGGGAGTCGAACATATATTCCTGAAGCACTACCCTCCTTCCCAGAACAAGGGGATCCTCAAGACCGCCGTCGGGTATACCGGAGGAAACACCAATGATCCAAGCTACCAAGAAGTTTGTTCCGGTTCCTCGAGCCACGCCGAGGCTTTGAGGATCGAGTTCAACCCAAACATCGTGACCTACGCTGAGCTCGTTGGTGAGTTGCCGATGTTGTTGACATTTCGCCGCCCGGAGGTGGATTCGTAATTGATGAGTCCTGACATCGGGTCGTGATATTAGAATTCTTCTACCGCACACATGATCCTACAACTCTCGACAGGCAAGGGAACGACCGTGGGACTCGTGAGTAAACCCCTCCTCGTTCGTTGTCGTCACGCCTCAACGCGATTGTCCTACAGAGTATCGCTCGGCCATCTTCTACAATTCCCCCTCTCAGAAAGACGTTGCGCTGAGGGTGACCGAGGAAGTGCAGAAGAAACATTTCGACCCCCACGGGACGAAGATCACCACTCAGATCGCCGAGGCTGGAAAATGGTTCGATGCGGAGGACTACCATCAGCTTTATCTCTTCAACAACCCGACGGGTTACCAATGTCCCACTCACAAGTTGCACTGGTGATCACGTTACAACTTGGGTCTCCCACTAAGGGACACTGACGGGGGATCGATTGATTGCATGCTGTACGAGTTAGAAATCGAAACAGATACATGTAGACTATCAGAGGAGGGATGTGAAGTTGGACTTATCAAATTATCAATCCTCTTGCATCTCGTCCTCGTCTGACGCCACCTCTTCTTGTCCAACGTAACACCCAAACTCCTCGTTCCAAACGTAATCGTGCGTAAGGATCTTGCCTATTTCCCGAAACGCAAAAACGTTCGCGTATGGGACCCCTGTTCGTGGATCCAAGTAGTTCGCGGCCAACCCTGTAATTGGGCACCTCTCTCTCGGACGTGCTGACGCCGTACTGATAAGAACCGACTTCACGCGATCAAATAAGGGACCAACTCACACATCGGTCGATTCTTCGTCGAATACGCCTTCACCTCTTCCCATTTTACATGATCTCCAAACATACCCTCCATCGTCTGCTTCCAAGTCACTCTTGGGGCTTTCTCCGTCTGCGCGTTCTCCAAAACCACGTAATTCTTCGTGACTTTGCGTTTTCGCTGTACGATGGCGGGGAGCGGTTCGAGTGGTCGCGTTGCACTTGAGGTGGAGGAATTGTGGGATGGGGAATGGGGATACAGGAGTGTGGGCGGGCGGGGGTAGGACGACTGGCTGGTATATGCACCTCGGGAGGGCGAACCGGGTGTAGCTGTGATGGGGCCCCAATGCGGAGGTTGCCCAGGGCCGATCGTATAGGGCAGTGCCGTGTACGAGGTCGAAGGGTAAAACGACGGTGTGTATCCATATGAAGCACTTGCCACAGGCACCGGCGGTTCAGGCGGTGGAGGGGGGATGACCTCCTCTTCCACTTTACTCACCCACCTAACCAGCCTGCCTTCAATCACAGGTCGCACCAGCCGCGCGCGTTCTCGCTTCTCATCCTCGGCTTTAAGGTAATCACGATGTTCAATAACGTTTCGTTCCTCTGTTTGCTGCGCGCGTTTAAGGAGTTCGTCCTGGGTAGGAGCACGACGTTGGGCCTTGGGTTTCTTCACAGTTTGGGACTAGTCCGAGTGAGTTCTGGACGCTGCAACGAAGCGGAGAGTAAAAGCTCACCCTCTCTTTCGCGTCCTTGACCAGCCTGTTGATCGTAGCAGTGCGTTTCAACACCGTCGATGTTCGCTGGCTCGTCCGTTTGTTCGGCTCCGTCACCTCTCCCGTTTCAGGATCGACGACAACCGTCGTTTGGAGTCGCCGGTCGGAAGAACCCGTTCGTGGGGTGGGAGCCTTGTACAGCTCAGGGTTGAAGGTGGCTCGTTGGTGCTTATGAGCCAACGCCGTCGCTCGCTCTAGCTTAGTTTTCGCTTTCTGAGCATAGTCGTCCCCAAAGTCAGATCAGGAGTCGGAGGGTGTTTGAAGATACGTACCCTCCTCATCTTCCGTTCTTCTTCCTGAATATACCGCTCCGCGATGGAATCCCGGTCTCCATCACCGCCCGCTTCTTCCTCTTCGTCGGTGCTCTCGAAATCCGATTCGAAGACGTCCTTCTCGTCTGTGGGTAGATTTCAGGATGGCGATGAAGTTGAGCTGAGCCGGATGATTGTTACCGTTGAACTCAAAGTCTACGTCCTCCTTTTCCGGTTCAGCTTCTGGCTGAGGTGTATCTGTAGTCCGAGATTCGAGTTGAGCCAGCTCAGACGCCATAACCGCTTCCATCCTATACATCAAATTTTATCCCTCGAATATCAGATTGGCAGCACATTCGTACCTGTTCCCAGCTGTGCTCCGCCTCGACCGCCTCATTACCAAAGAATCCGGTTCATCCATTGGTGACAGGGGGAAAGATGGTGGTCGTGCGCTTCAACGCGAAGTTCAGGGTTCGATCGCGCGGAGCTTCGACACTCTTTCCGGTTCTTCCTCCCCAACTCCGGCCGTCGACCGTGATGCCAAAGCCACCACTCGGTCCCTCACGACTCTCACAAATACTCAAGAAGCTGAAAGCCAACCCTAAGCCTGTCCTGACACCGTCGCTCAAGAGTCTCAAGCTCACATACGCGATCCGGAATGAGCATTTTGGGGCCAGGTGCGTCCGTCACTTCCCCAACGACCTCATAACTTCTAGTCCGCATACTTATTCCGACGTGCTCCGCGGTGCGTTGGTTGAAAACAACAGGCATTTTGTGAAGGACGAGTTACCCCGGATTCAGTTTGCCAACCCTAAAATCGAAATCGAGGTCAACAGAGTTCCAAAGGCCAAGGAGGACACTTGGCAGTCCAGCTTGTCGATGGAGTTTGGTAAGCCCCCTTCATGCTCCCGCTATCGGCGGACGCTGAGAGGCTTCTAGACGATGGGTCGAAGAAAACCTTTACGATGGACGGTAAATGGTCGTCAACCATCCTCGCCGACGTCATGGATGCGGCCGGAACACCTGCCTGGGACAAATGGAAAGCAGACAGGAAGGCCGCTGAACTCCCCATCGTCGACAGCCCAACAATTCCACGTAAACCGTCACTACCACCATCGACAACGAAGAAAACGGGGGCTGCCGCTGTCCTTCCATGATAGGGTTACGTTCGATTCCGGAACCCGGACGAAGAGGCGAATTCTACGCGTATATGTTACACTGTCCTTTGCTTTGTTCTCAATATAATAGATTCTTCGGTCAATTCCCTCTCTCAACATCGCCCATAGGTTGCATTTCCCCGAAACACAAACTCAATCGCCATCCACTCCACCCCTTCTTCTCCTACTCTTCACCGCCTCCCTATGTCTCCTCTTCCAATCCCGCGTCAAATCACCCTTGGCTTCCTCCCACCTCTTCACAATCTCCTCACTGCTCTGAGTCCGGTAGAATCCTGTCGACTGTGGGTCTAGACCTTTCTCTCTGAACACGTCCATGATGTCCTTGAGCTTTGTGTTTCTGTGTTTATTGGCTCTTTCCTCTGTCGAGAGAGGGAAGAACAGGGGTTCACTCGCGTCGAACGTAATTTGAGTGTGAGGAAGTGATGGCCGCGCGGTTGAACTTGTGGTGATAGCCAATGACTGGGCAACCGGGGGAAGGAGAGCGGTCGGGAAGGGTTCTTCGTCCTCGAGTTCCAGATCGAGGTCGAGTTGATTCAGTAAAGAAAAACCTGGAGGAAGGAGGTCAGATTGCGAGGGGTAGTCCGCAAGGGACGACCCACCTTGTTCTTCTTGGGGAGCGAACAAATCTTTAAGCTTTGCCTTCGTCGTATTTGCGTTCTGGGTAGTCCCAGACATGGGAGTACGCTCTGGTGCCGGTGTGGATCCGTCGGCGGAGGATACCTCGCTTTCAGAATCCTTCCGGGCCTCCTGGACGGCCAGTTTAAGGTCAAGTTCCTTGAACGCCGTTTCCGAAGGACTGGGTTGGGGTGAAGGAGACGACTGCGCTGGGGACATTTCTGGCTGCTCGACATCCGAGTCCAATACTTCTTTTCCCCCCCACTCTTGATCCCCTTCCAGGCCACCGAACATCGAACCCAGAAGGGAGAGAGAGCGCAGTTTCTCCTGGTTGAAGTCGTGGTCTGTATCGACGGTATCTTGAGGGGGTCGGCTGGTAACCTTCCGGGTGGTAGGAAACCCCTCGATGGCAGGCTCAGGCTCTTCAGAACCTGATTCATCTCCCTCCTCCTCCTCCTCCTCCTCCTCCTCCTGGTCGTCGTCGCTGTCAGAGGAAAGGCCAACTGCCTCCTGGTCGCCCGTCGTGGCTGATTTTGAAAGCGAGGTCACAGGCAGGTTGTCACCATCGTCCGCAACGACAATCGAATCCAGGAAGGCACCCTTCAAATGCTGCGAATCCCACTTTGTCGGATCAATAGTCTTCCGCCTCGCTCTGACAAGCTTAGCCTTCTCTCGTTTCCGTTTTTGCTTCTCGTTCTTCTTTCCGGACGTAGTGGGGGCTAGGGTGGACGCGGGTGGAAGGGGCTTCCCTGGTCGCATTCGCATCGGGCGAACGATCCGACCCATAGGTGTAACGTGCCAACCGGGTCGTGAAGAGACGTTTTCAGGAGTTACGGGGGACATATCTGGGGCGTGGACGCCTTGAACGTTTCGCGCCAGACGACGCCTTTTAGCTGGTCGGTCAAGTGGGGTCACCTCGTTCTCGCGTTTGATCCTGTGGGGACGAAGAGGTCTGGAAAAAGTTCTGCAGAGGTACGAAGTGCCATACCGTTCGCGAAAATCTGGTTTGGCTTCACCGATTCGAAGTTTTGCTCCCTTCCAAGTCGTCCCGCTCAATAGATTCATACCTGCCACCCTCACCTTACATCAGAGACACCGTGAACAATTAGAAAACACGTACATCTAGTGAGTTGAGAGTTCTTCGCTTCGATAGTAACATATGCGAACGGACGTGGCCTTCCAAGCCCATCCAACGCGCCGACACCATCGACGGTGACGATCGTCCCAAAAGTCCCCAGCCGTTGAGACAAGTCGGACGCCGACACAGCTGGGGTGAGACCTGCAACATGCAGTCGTTTTCTTACAACAGCGTTAGGGTCCGATTCCATCTTCGGCTCGTGCGCAAGTCTTTGAAGATTTCAAAGCCGGAGGCTGATCGAGATTGCGGATTCGGACTCCGGCTGGCGGAAACGATCGCGCGTCATGTCCTTGGACTCTCACCATCTCCACACTTTATCACCACCCGCGAACCGGAGCGATGGGTATGGCTCTCAACATGGATGAAGAGGTCCGGCTTTACACGACGAATGCGGAGAGGGAAAAGTTCGAGACCAGGGCCACTCTGTACGGGATCATCGTCGGCTTGGACTATCTCGAGAGGGCGTATGTGAGGGACGCTGTTACTGCTGCTGAGTGAGCGCACCTTTATTTCCTTTTTAATTACAAGGCCTGATTTCTCCACGGTTAGGTACTCGCCAGCGTGTACGAGGCTGCTCTCCCAGTACAAGACAATGTCCAAACTAGTTGAAGAAGATGTGCCTTCTATCGACCAATTCATGTCTCAGTATCGAGTTGGTGATGCCATGCGCCACGCTCGTGCTTGGTCTTACTCTCACGTTACTAGATGGATCTCCCTGCAGCCTTACACAGAATCAAAGTAGGAGTTCCAGCCACGATCGAACACTCGAGCGAAGCAGGTCCCGAGACAGGGAAATGGGTCGCAGAGACCACGCAAAGCTTCATCACGTTCATGGATGCACTCAAACTACGACTACGGGCGAAGGACCAATTGCATCCGATCTTGCAAGAGTTGGTCACAGGCTATGCGAGGTTCAAGGGGAGTAAGGACTGGGAGGGAAGGAGTAAGATGGTTGGCTGGTACGCTAGTAACCGACTCTGGTTCAGAAGAGTCCTTGATCCCGTGCCTTAGGCTGATAACGTTGAACGGGATGAAGGCATCTGAAGAGATCACCGAGGAGCAGTCGCGTCAGGCACGCTCTTCATTTTTCCATCACTATTCCTGCGGCTGATCGCTGCCCCTCCACATACAGCTTTTGTTCGACGTCGATCACGCGTATGCAGAATTCTTCAGGAGCTTGAGCGGCAGCCAAGCACATTGATCCCTGCCGCGATTTGACTGGATCCAATCCTACTCTCGTTCGGGATACCGAACACCAGACCTTTTTGTTGACTGGGCTCGCCATGGTGGATGAGCCTGCCGTCCTCCCGCGACTGTTGGAGAAGAGAACCGTATACAGTATGTTTGATATAATGCCGAGATCGACGTGCTCCGCTCCGCTTCTTTTTCGTGGAATCACTACAGGTTTAAACCGCTCCATTCCTCTTCTATTCCGGCCACCGACTTCCCGAAAACGAAACCTGGAGAGCGCGCAGCACCCTCGATACCTTTTCGACGGGACTTAATTTCCGCGTGCTTGCTTCGCTTGCTGTCGGTCGCCTGAGGGAACTTTCTCCCACAGTTGCTCAGCCACGAAAGGGGTGCCCTCCCCCAATGGATTTTGGGGTGCCGGGCCACAGCACCTTCAATTTCTAAGCGCGGATCGCCGACCTTTGGGATACACCAACCTTAACCCCAACCAGACACTTCCCCGAGCTCCCGCACGAGGCGAATTTTCATATGATCATGATGGTGAGGACTGGTGACGGGATGCAACCGCCAAGCTGCAGTAGCCTGATGTGTGTGGTTGGTCCAAACCGGAAACTCACGGTCCACCATCGGGGTTCAGACAAAGCGCTGGACGTTGTCTTCTTCTCTAGTGCCTCATTACCGGCGTGGTTGGTTTGGCGGATCTGGGCGTTGGATTTGAAGGTGCCATGGCGAACCCTGAATGCCGCTCAATGAACGATAGTACGACCGCCGAGGCTGGTACCGATGATGAATCCCACGTTCCCGCTACGGCTTACCTTTCACGGGGGCCATAGCTCACCGGACCCCAACGGGTGACGCCACAACGAACTTTCATTTTCCTCGTTTGGAGTCTCAAGGTGGCGTTGAGAGGTGGGGGTAACCGTGAGCAGTGACTAGTGAGGCTCGGGGCTTGGCGAACTTGAAGATCGACCTTGGACCGCATTCCCTTTACCGAGGGACCCGTGGGTGAACAGACAAGACTTGGGACTGGAGAGAGTGAAACGAGTGGCGCATTTGCACTCCTTGAGCCTGACCTACCGCTGCATCGCTTCTGCGCAGATCTACACTAGTGCTAGGTCCCGGTCAGTGCTCACTTCCAAGGACGCCCGCACCTATTGTCCCTGGATGAACTCGACCGATCAATATTAATCAAACCCGGCTCCGAGGTGGTGGGTTGTCCGGGCTACGTCCGGTGGCTCTCGGGGTGCCCCACAAATCACCGCGCATGGCCCGTACAAGTTTCTTGACATTCCTTGCGCGGTTCACATCAAGTTTGGAGCTCGAAATGAGCGACCCCAGCGATCGCAACGACCCAGCCTTCTAGGGATTTCATGAAATATAACTGTACGAGCTCGCCTACCTGTATCTTGGTTTTGACTAACCAGGTGATGTATCTCGTCTTTGAGAGTTTTCCATCAAGGCGCTCGGTCTGGTCCGACTTCTGGACACGTTCAGTGAACCACGTCTGGTGTTAGTAATCTTCGCACGCGTGTCAATCAAAACTCCATCAGGAGCCTGAGGGGATTGACGCCGCGGGCCAAAGCTCGAGGATGGAGGACTGGTGCACTACCGGTGCCTGGGTCGGCCCGGTTCAAGCCCGCCGATACTGATAGTCAACCACGGTGCGGGCCCAATTCGTAGGGAATTGATTCTGGTCAGCTCGCTGGAAAAGCGCCCGCGTTTTCCCTTCCTCACTCCCGGTATGATTCGAACATCACCCGCTGGCCACCTCCGAGCTCACCACCCGAGATACAGCAGATGAGAAGAACGACTACAGATTTGTCCAGGACGGTACCTTCGGGACATATTTTTGATCCGGGATCCACAAGAGAGCACATCGCCGTCCGCCATGGTTAGCGTTTCGTATTTTAACCTATCTCGTTATGGGATTAGTAGCACAGCGGGGGATGCCGCAAGGCCACTTACGCTGTTCAGGGTCCACTGATTATGTCGAAATCAACATGCACAGGTCGTTTCCGACAACGGGCAGTGGCTAGTACGAGGTCGGCCACCGATTGAAAATTGGTTTCTGGCGCCAGTCACCCTCCTTATTTACGGCTCGGGGGGAAGGTGAAACGTCGATCCTCCCATCCCTCCCCTCGGCCTATGTCCCAACCCTCGGCATTCCTTCAAACATTGGTTCAGACCGGCAACGATATGTGAGTATACTCCGGCTCCTTCCAGACTTCAACGCTGAGTATCGGTGAAACCAGTCAGGCTAATAAGGTGTGTCCTGTGATCTTACCCGCTTATCGCTGCGTCCTTCTCAACTCGTGATAAGTACTTCTTGGCCGCAACCGTCACCCTTGTGTTTTACGATTATGTGTTAACGTTCGAGGATGAGGTGGGTTGTTGGTTGAGGGACGCGCCACCTTTTTTCACCGGCTCGATTTTAGGTGCGATACGCTTGGGGAGGACGAAAAACTTGGAGTAAGTGTATCTAGAGAGTACCCTCGAATCGCCCTTCTCAACGGGACTTTCAGTATTTTATTTGTTTATTCTGGTGCGTGCGTGTCGTTTTGAGCTCCAGAAATCTAGCTTAACGGGGATCAGAATCGATACCTTCCTATGGTATACAAGATCTGGATGACAATAGGTCAGTCAGATCCTATGCCGAACGCAGGGGTGGGATCTCACCGGAGGGTTTAGAGGATTACCTACCGAGCTACACAATGGAGGTAGGGCCCTCTGGCTTCCTCTCACACCGTAAACCTAACCAATCCCCCAACAGCCGTAAGTTTGTTTGAATCCCAAGTCTGTGGTCCCGCTTAATGGCCATGTGTCGACAGCTGTGGCCGTTCGTCGATCCTGCAACCCACTTTCTTTGTATGGTCCACGCTATTAGCGCAAATATTTTTGATGCTCAGGTAAGGTCCGTTCACTTTCCCCGGAAGCGACTCGTCTACTACGATGTCTTCAGGATATACGCGTTGGACGGGCGAAGGAAGATCATGTTGGGCTGCTTTATCTCAATAACGATCATCCAAGCTCTCACCGGGATCTTGCTCACCGCGATTCCAAAGAATTCCAGTGAGCGCGCCGTCCTCGAATGGTCACGCCTAGTTTGCTCATCCGTAGCTTAGTTTTGAAACCTCCACAGATCCCGTTGGCCGTTTTTCATGTCTGTGCATTCGAAGCGAAGACAAGCTACGAGATGGCCTATGCGTCAATATCTCTACTATATGGTACTTTTTCATGATTCAGAACGTAAGTGCCCGACTCTATGTTGACGCCTTCCGTAGACGCTGTGGCGTTCGCTTTGATTATTTGTCTGTCACGCCGCGGGGTCGGCAAGATTTCGACAATAATCAGGACGATCGTTGAGGATGCTACCGTCTATTTCTTGGTCATCTTCACTTCGCATATCATTCTGGCTTTCTTCATCCTGTTTGCAAGGGTGAGCCTTCCTTTTCTCTGGTGCAATGATATCTGACGCTGACATCACCTCTTTCCCCGACGGGTAGGAATCCCTGAAATTGACCCCGGCAATGTGAGTACCGCTGTTGATTCTGAATTGACGGGGTGAGATTCATTTGGTCCTACCCACAGAGGAAACAACATGTAAGTGGTTCACGACCGACGAACTTGATTGATCTCATCGTGTTTGCCACAAGTTTGATTCCGCTCATGGTCACACGGCTCCTGCTATCGCTGCGGAAAGCGAGTCACCCTGAGACGATGGCGGTATGGAATATCGACCATTTCACTGGTTTCTACGCCACTACGACCACGACCATCGCCAAGGACCGCCCTGCCCTTTCGGATAGCCAGAAGACTATCGGACGCGCGTCGGAAATCGAGGTTGTAGATTTGGTCCCGGAGTTGTCAGATTTTGAGGGTCGGAATAAGCGACACCCTGGAATATTGGATGGCGAGGTATAAGGTGTCGAGGAGGCCGCCGTGGCATAGTGTGCGATAGGGATACTGGGTGACACGTTTGTGGAGTAGGCTGGGTCCAACTTCCGTCTCACCCTCGAGCTATTGCCGCGGTCAATACGACAGGGAAATTGATTGGACCTCTATCAGTAATTAGTAGCCTGTCGTACCACACCTCTGTTAGCTGTTGCCAACTGGTTTGGCTGATCTCCCGGCAGAGCTTTGAAGTGAGAGGTATTGAGAATTCGGTCGCGAAGAAGGATTAAAAGCGGACAGAATCGTCTGGGTCGCTCGAGACGCCCACTCTTCTGGCTCAAGGGTTTGTAACGTGTGAACATTCCCTGTGGACCTCACTGAACACCAAACGGGGCGTCTGGTTCCTCTTCGTGTCTTTTGGTTCCCACTTTCATTCACAATTCATGGCCGGCCCGGCCCTGGGACCTCCATTTCACGACGGACGGGATCCTACTCTCCACGGCGCGTCTCGGTTGAATTCCATGTGACATCTTTGCACATTTCACCATGGTTGCTCCCACGGCTTTACGTCCGAAAAGTTCGACGCGGGATCTTGTCGCCCTCCACTTCGCCTTATTGGGGCGAGACCCGCGTTGGGAACCTTCGAGCCGACTGGGATCCAAACGCCAAGCCTAGCGGATCGTGCTCGGTG
>Ga0307509_10004524_pt1 | contig 19974 bp, 21 predicted proteins | sample 10_EM_MG_FD_202245 | JGI IMG/M metagenome (GOLD analysis project Ga0307509, IMG submission 202245) | Populus trichocarpa ectomycorrhiza microbial communities from riparian zone in the Pacific Northwest, United States - 10_EM | ecosystem: Host-associated > Plants > Roots > Unclassified | place...
AATGTAATGCCATGGCTGGTTTAAACAAAGTGCAAAAAAGAACAGCCTCATATTTGAATAGGTTATTGTACCAGATTGGATTGCTCACAGTGCTATTTTAAAGACACTTCTTTGCTGAATTATAGATATCAAGTTACAAAATCTTTCAAACATACAAGGCTCTTAACAAGTTTGACCATCTTACCAACTCATAAAGCTGCATGCAGATTCCAGCAGCTAAGGGTGCTATTATCTAAGATACAATGAAAATCCTTCTTGGTAAGACGGCAGAAAACCAACTAGGCAAAATGTTCTATACTTTTGATTCTCTTGATTCAGCAGGCAAGAAGGCCTTCCACCATCCATATTCATACTTTGGATATGGTGCCACCCAGTTTTCTGGCTTCTCAAACTCTATAGTGGTAGGATTCGAGGCTAATGCTTCTTCTAGAGTGTCAGCTTCATAGCTATCAGATAGAACACGGTCCAACCTTAATTTCATAAACCTGCCGAACCACAAAATGGGAAGCCACATCCATGAGGAGCAAGAGAGATAAGCCCAAGGACACACCACACAAGCACACATAAGAACTTATCTTTCTAGAGGAATGAAGATGATTTTTAACATACTGCATATGTGATGAACAGATAGGCAACAAGGCTCTTTAGTAAGCATCCCCTTGCACCTCACCAAACAAACAAACAGGAGAAGTGCAAAATTGTCATAAAAAAGGAAATCCCAATAATTTCCAGGATAAGGAGTGTCAGAGCCAAGGTAGGCATGCTCTAGCTAAGTACAAGCCTAGACAACTCTGTTTTTAAGAGCTTGATTCATGAGTCTTGTTCAATTCACTAGGCTGATGAGCAGACTTTGAAAATGTGTGAGCGTGGTTGGCATACTAGGCAAGTGAAATTATACTTCTGTCAATTGCTACACATATTATGAATAAACAAGTCATCATAACACCATAGTTTGTCTTGCAACCAAGAAGGCAGCATAGGGAATATTGTTAGACATACTGAAAAACTGAATAAGATTGTGGCTTGCGCCCAACAAATGATAAACCACAGCATTCAATCCTCCAAGGCCTAAACATTATCATCTATGTCTTGAAGTTTTAGAATAACTCTGGTGAAGGCTCTTCCCTAGGTAGTTATAAAAATTAAAATACATATATCAAATGCTAAGTATAAGCTAGGAAGCATACACAGAAACAAAGAATTATCAGAACTTGTAGTCCAAACGAGGAAGGGTGGAAGAATGTTCTTACGTCATCCATGTGCCATTAGTTGAGACTAGAGCAACAGCGGGTCTCTTCAGTCTTTTGGTGATGTTAGGGAATTTGTCCAAGAACTTGGGCTCAATCACAAGCCAAAAGTCCTGCTCCTTATTACGCTCTCCATAGTTACGAAGGCGCTCAAACAAGAGCTCCTTGAAGTGCTCCTCTTCATCCAGCATGAATTTTGCATTGGCAACAACAAAGTAGTACTTGTTGGCTTCTTGCTGTAATGCAACAAGAAAGAGGTAAAGTTTTGGGACTGCTTCATGCCAAAAAAATAAAAATAAAATTGCAAATACATTCTCTGAGCATGTATAGGTTCCTGATGCCTTCCAAGTAGGATCCACAATGGGGGTTTTCTTTATAGGAGGAACTGGGAATTTCCTAGTTGTGTTGCCAATTATACATGCATGATTTATTGGAGTAAAAAGCAACATGGGAGTTTGTAATTTGTAGGAAAATGATGATGAAGTGACAATTTTCACAGTATTGATCAATTGGCATTGTAAAAGAAAAGGAATTACTAGGCATTCTATCAATAAATAACATCTTAATATAACATGTAAATTAGTAGTGGAGTAAGCAGAGGTAGAAGAGAAAAAGAGAAAGCAATTGAAGAACCTTGTCAGGAGGAGTGGGAGAGGAAGTGAGATCGTTGGAATCAACAGCGGCAACGGCAGTCTTAAAGGAGGAGGAAATATTGGTAGTAGCGGAAAGGAGAGATGGTGGTTGCTGTGATCCCTTGATAAAGCCAAACTGTGTGGCTGTGGATTTCCCACTACCATTACCATAATTCACAGTATAATGTATGGAAACCTTGTTCATTGCAGCAACTGATGACCCCACTGCTAGGCTTAACATTTTCTTTCTCCTCCTTCACCTGCTTGTACAACAGTTGTGGTGCTTTGGAAGCAAAACTATGAGAAAAAAGTGGGTAGGCCGAACAAAAAAGAACCCGGTATCAGACAACCTTATCTGGCTTATCTATCTACAATCCCCTTTTCTCATTTTAGTCCCTCAACTATCATCATAATTTTCGATACAACTCCTAAAACATAACCTTTCCAATTGGGTCCCATTTCTATGTTTTTAATGTATCAAGACTAAATTTCTTTTTAATCAACTCTTACACAGACCATTCTCTTGCATCAAAAGAAGTTGAGGGACTAACATGGCCACATCAGCCCTTGTGAATGAGAAGGTTGAGACTCCCTGTTCGAACTCGCAACGTGTTGCTAACTTGCGACCAATCCGACAGAGGCCCACTTGGTTTTTTCAAACGAATCAGAAGCCTCTCTCAAGAGTCAAAGAATGGTAAACGAGGCACATAGCATTAGTATTGACAGCTGCCGTCTTCTTCTTCGTCCTCATCGTTGTTATTCCTCAAAAAGTCAAAAGGATTCCGGCCCATTTCCACCACCAAGGTAAACGAAGAAAAGCTGTCTTCTCTTCTTCTTACTATGATGATAATGATCCTAAATGATCCCTGATTAGATGTCGACTTCGATGACGACGGAGTACTATCAGTTCGGGTTCGGGCCTCACAAAATAGACCCAAAACAAGTCTTTTACTCCACCAATCTTTCTTATGCTACGGTCAACCTCCGTCCCGTTCTTCTTGGTTTGTACTTCTATATACACCTTAGAGCTTCTGTGTTATTATGACTACTATTTTCACTTAGCTGATAAGTTGTCTATGATCAACGAAAATCTTAATAAAGTGATAACTTCAAACAAATACAAGCTATAGTATTTCATAAGGTTCTAATAGCTAAAATCTTGTGGTATAATATTTGTACATTAACGAGCCAAAACTGCATTCCTGAGTGAGTTTAGTTGATAACTAAACTAATTGTTTCCTTCCCTTTTCTCTGTGGTTTAATGGTAGTTATGAGTCAACCTCAAGAAAGCAAATTTTTGGTTAATTGATTGAGGAGTCACTTACTAATCTTTTGGGATAATGCACTTTCTCCAAACTTCGCAGATAGGAAATTCTTGCAATTTTTGGTTATCCAATATTTGTAATTTAGGGTGATTGAACCATGAAGTCGGTAACTTTTTTAAAAATTCTGTTTCTTCTTATGCATGTGTTAATCGATACTCGATTCTTTAGGGTGATGTGCTGATTGCATTTCATTGTAGGATTTATTATGTATCACATATCTGTACAAGTGGCTTGCTTTTTTATCAAGACTAAGATTGCAATCCGGTTTTCTTTTGGGATTAATTTATGTTGCTTACAATGTATCACCGAGAATCTGTGATAGTGATTTTTCATTTTTCTTGAGTCCAGATAACAATTTTGATGTGGTTTTATTTAAAATCAAGACAGATATAAATGAAGAATTATTCTTTTCCCTTACAAAATTAAAACTTTATCATTCACATGCAATGAAAACTAAGAACTGAAAAACGGAAGACTGGGAGCTTCTACAAAGTTCACTTGTTCACTTTCCAAAGAAGAATTGAGTTCATAGTAGATAGATATAACAAAATTCCTCCCTGCAGGTTAAATTCTTAATTCCACACATTCTCAGTTCTCAACCAAAAGCAACTAGAGTCACTACAAACTGTTAAAGGCAACATGTTCTCTTATGTTCTGCTTTCCTTTCATTTCTTTACTCACATCGTAGTCGGAGAAAAATCATCTTATATCTTTTTTCACAAACTACAGCAAGTTGAACATATAGCATAACCAGAAACTGTGTTACTAATCATCTAACTGAACAAGGAAGCTATTAAAAATCCAAATCCACCTACTACTAATGGTTGGAAAAAGTCGCACCAGTAAACAAATAGAGATCCATCAAATGTGCACAATTGCGCATGCTCTATTAGATTTATTTTACTTTTCTGTATTCGTTCTCTACCTACCTATCTTCTCGTTCTTATTTATGTCCCTTTTCCTCTGCAGGTCATATCCTTTTCTGTCAAAAGTCTGAATGATTTTTTGAGATTTATCTGAACAGCATCTGTTGTCTCATTGGAATTCTCTTGGGTGAACTGTTTGAGAAACAGGCAGAGCTGAATTAATTCAATGTGTTATTATTTGCTTGGTGCATTGATGAATTTGTGGACATAGATATGCTATTATGCTCCTATACTACAAGTCAAAAAGCTTGAATAGTAGGAAAACCTTTCTGAGTACATGCATGTAAATCACAGTAACATTGTGTGCATGCAGTCTGGGGTTTTGAAAACTTCATGAATTATCTGCTTACTGGCAATCAGTGTATTCATTCTCCAGCTTAGTTTATGTTTCAAAATACCATTTACCTTGGCCTGGCTTGGGTTCTAATGGTGGTCCTTTTAAGCATTTAAGAATTGGACATGAAGCACACAACCTAAAGAAAATAATAGAGTTCGACAACCTTACACAAGTGAGTTGACTGAAGAGCATACCGTTAGTACCATTAGGCCCAGAAGATTAAAAGCACTTGCAATTTGCATGTCTCCAGCATTTATACAATGACATTGTAAGAAAACATGGCATAGCTGATAATATCTCACGTGCTGCCGTCATTTCATGCAAGGTAATATGCTCTTAAGATTGTTGATCGAGTTTCTTGATGTCTGTATAGTTTGAATCAATATATCATGAATGATACGCGTAGTTGAGTGTTCTATTTTGTTGCCTTTACATTTTGTACATGTGCTTGTCTGTCCAAGGCGTGAAGTGAAGCGCTTTATTGATCTCAGTGCTGATGAGACCAGTGATTTATGGCTCACGGCAAAGAAGGTTGGCAGGCAGCTTGAGAGTTTTTACATGGCAACATCTCTCACATTTACCATCCAAGTAAGATAGTTCCTAGTAAACTCACACTATCTCTTATTTTATTTATTTATTTGGTTAGAATGAGTGTATTTGCTTGTTATCAGAGCCACTAGGTAATTAATGCATGCTCTGGGTGTTTGAAGACTAACCAGTTGAAGTTCATTGGTGTTTTAGGATGGGCCGCGGGCAGGGCAGAGTGTGCCCCATGTTCATGTTCACATCATCCCAAGAAAAGATGGTGACTTTGAGAAGAATGATGAGATCTATGATGCAGTAAATTATAGAATACGTATACCCTACACTGTTTGTGCTTGCTACCTGATCTTTATGCTCCATGCATCAATTGGAGTGTAACAAATGATTGTGTGGGTGTCATACAGATAGACGAGAGTGAAAAGGAATTAAAGAGGAAGCTGGATTTAGACGAGGAAAGGAGGGACAGAAGCATGGAGGAGATGGCTCAAGAGGCAGATGGATACAGATTGCTTTTCTCATAGATGATGTATCTAAGAGAGAGTTGTTGAAAGAAGGAAGGAAGTTGGAACATATGTATTTCTTGAAAATACAGTGCATTCAAATGCACAGACAGTCATGTGTACTTTTATGATGTTGTGGTATGGCGGCTAGACTTGAGATGAAATACAGGGAGTCGCTGAGAAGTCATGTCTGTTGCTAGTAACTTAGTAGACGATAATATCTTTTGTTTTTTGTTTTAAGGTCAAAATCAGATGAACAACCAATGGTTGGAGAGAAAATTGGAGTTTTGTTTGTGATACCATGTTAACAAGTATGTGTGTGTGTGTTTAATTGGTTGCTTTTCGGATGAACCTATGGCTATGGAGAGGGCTGCATCTGCAAGACATACAAATGTATGTATGCAGTTAATTCATTTTCAAATTTTGTTTTTTGTTTTTTTCAGAAAAATATGATAAAATAAAAAGAGAGATAAAACACGGGCTCTGGAGTGTGGGCTGAAGCCCATGAGGTACGGGGACCAAACGGGGCCAACCAAGATGGCAAGAGAAGAAAGAGCGGGAAAGAGAGAGAGAGAGAGAGAGAGAGAGAGAGAGAGAGACTAAAAGAGCAGGGCATTATCAGATGTGTGTGATTTCTCGTACCAGAAACCACACAGCGTAGCACATCACGGCAAGCAATGTTATCCACACTCAAGGTGCTGTGCTGTACCGTACCTCTTCTTCTTCTTTTTTCAATTAAAAACTTAAACCCAAGCCCTCACCCTCCTCTTATTTCTCTATGGTTTTACCTTTTTTTTTTCAGCAATTCGTTTTTGTAGTATAGTTTGTTTGTCACGATAAATCACAATTGATTAACCAAAAAGAAAAAAATCAATTATTTAATCATTCTTAAAATTATACTGAGTGGGTTTTGTTCGATTTGGGTACACAGCAATACTTTGGGTATGCGAATTTCAGGGCTTACCAGAAGGAGGTGATCGACCAGATTCTGGACAAGAGGGACTGTTTAGCGGTCATGGCCACTGGCAGCGGAAAGTCTTTATGGTACCATACCACCAATACCAACCCTACATTTTATACAATAATTTTCAACCTTTTTGCTTTTTCACAATCGTGTATATATATTTTTGGTGTGTGTGGCTAAACTACAGCTACCAGGTTCCTCCTTTGCTTCTTGAAAAGACTGCCGTAGTCATAAGCCCCCTTATTTCTTTGATGCAAGATCAGGTACGTCCTTATTTATTTGCATTCCCAATTAATTTTATTTCCGCTATACTTGTATGCATCAATGCATGTCAATTTAGGAATGAAATGCGCTCATTTAATTAGGTTATGAGTTTGAAACAACGCGGAATCAGAGCTGAGTTTCTTGGAAGTGCTCAGACTGATGGTTCCGTCCATACCAAAGCTCAGACTGGTCATTTTCATTTATTGTTCATGACACCTGAAAAGGCTTGCTCCACCCCTCTCAGGTTCTAGCTTCTTCTCCCCCCATCTTTCATTTGCCACATGCATTTACTTTTTATTATCAACTTAGGATGAAAATGCTCTTTTTTTTTTTTTTTGTAGCTTCTGGTTGAAATTGCTAGAGGCAGGAATTTGTCTCTTTGCTGTTGATGAAGCTCATTGCATCTCAGAGTGGGGCCATGATTTCAGGTCCCGTCCTTAATGCTTTAGTTTTTCTTCTTCTATATTTCCCTACTTCTTTTTTGTGCTACATTGTCCGAAATTTCTTTCTTTTATCTGATGGTTCCATTAGAATTGGAATCAGACTCATGATGCTAGCCAAACATTTTATTTTGATCAATCATGCCGCTTCACTCCTTAACTTTTTTTCTTTATCAGTAATCGCTGTCATTCTCTTACTAGTTTTGAGGAATTCTCTTCTTTGTTTTTGGTTTATCAGGGTGGAATACAAGCAGTTATACAAGTTACGTGATGTTCTTTTGGAAGTTCCATTTGTTGCATTAACTGCAACTGCTACTGAAAAGTATGTGCCTCGTGTATTTGTGTGAACAGATGTGATCATTTATTGATCGTCCTTTCCTGTCTCTAGTATAAGAATGTGTTTGGAGAACGAAAATCTTCATGCTTTCTCACTGACATTCAGTGTTGGATTTATCTAAATTTTAGATTTCTATAAATTGATCTTACTCTTAATTGTTACTTTATCTTTATGACATACTTTACTTTCAAGTGTACATATATGAGTCATCTCATTCTGTTGCTAGAGCAAGTCATTTTTGAAGTCTAGACTCAAAATCCAACCCCCTCCAGTCCTCATGTAGCTGCATATACCTCCCACAAAATACAAAGACACATGTACCAGCAGACATCTTTACATTGTATCCTCCATGGCTTGGTTGGAAAACATGACCTGAACACAGATCAACTGCTCATTCTCTAACAGATCCAGAAGCAGATGCTACTAAGGTTCAATAGGGAACTGAATATTGTTCTTAGTTGTCCGCATTAAGTGAGAAGCAGCATACCTTTTTTCCTCACATTTTTCCTTTCATAATTCAGCCAAGAACTGCATCAAGTAAAAATTGTGTATTTCTAAGCCAACAAATGTTCTTGGACATTAATTCTTATATAATTGTTTGCTTCTAGGTAGTATATAATTGTTTTGTTTCGTAGTTTTATAAGGCACTGAATTTTGTGGTGTTATCTACTTAGGTGTTCTATACTTATTTATTTATTTGCTTTGCTATGTTTTGGGGAGAGGTAGTCTAATGCTGTCTATTCTGCATGCATAATGCCAGGGTTAGAATTGACATCATCAATTCTTTGAAGATGAACAATCCTTATGTTGCTGTTGGTTCATTTGATCGTAAAAATCTCTTCTACGGTGTCAAACATTTCAATCGCAGTCTTCAATTTGTGGATGAGCTTGTGCAAGAAATATCAAAATATGCAAGGAAGGCCGGGTCAACTATTATTTACTGTACAACAATAAAAGATGTTGAGCAGGTTCTTTTTGTTCCTGTTTTTATTACTAAAGATTGTATGCCTTTTATTATTTGCTTCTTTGTTTGAAAAGAGGAATTGCATATCCTCAAAACAATTAAGCTTCACCATCCATTTCAATTCAGAAAGAAACACCACCCACAACTGTAATTACAATTGACCAAGCTCTAAAAGCAAAGGACCAAATTTATGTTTGTATAACCACAAAGGATTTTATTTCATTTTCATGTAACCATAAAGGGGTTAGGGAGTATCTGTCTGAGGGCTTTTGAGGATTAGTTAAAACTCACAGTATCGCCTAAGCTATGGCATTCTTATATTTGACTGCGAGAATATGGTTGTTACTGATATGTGTTAGTGATATACCAAGGAGATGAGATTGAGAAAGGAAAAGGAAGGTTAAATCGATTTTTAGAAAGAGATATTAAAGATGCCTGATATGTTCCTGCACCACATGGATTAGAACCTCCTTGTAATGTTATATTATGTGCTCATCAGTTTTCATTTGGAGCAGGAAAGAAGTGGTTTAATCATTTGGGAGTTAAAATTTTCTTTCGGAACAAATTAACTTTCACAGATTGCTTTCTGTATTAATTTTGATCATCACCATGTGAAGATGTTGACAAATTTTTATCTGACAATTTCTCTTCCCATTCCATCCTCTGGATGCTTTTTTGTTTTTTTATAAGCATATGTCATTATTATGAATATTTTAACTAACTTCTGTACAATGTTTCGTCTTTGTAATATATTCTCTAGATTCACAAGTCACTGAAAGAGGCAGGAATTAAGACTGGAATATATCATGGTCAAATGAGCAGCAAAGCTCGTGAGGAGTCCCACAGGTTTTTACCTCGTGTATTGTAGGAGTGTAGTGGTTTTAGTTTTCTTGCATCTAATTAATCAACTTTTGCGTGTTGCACTCTCATTTGTCTCCTTGAATTATCTCTTTATTTTATTAACTGATTCTTTTACTTCTATTCAGATCGTTTGTAAGAGATGAACTGCTGGTCATGGTTGCTACTATTGCCTTTGGCATGGGCATTGATAAGCCAAACATAAGGCAGGTGATACATTATGGTTGTCCAAAGAGTATAGAATCTTATTATCAGGAAAGTGGGCGATGTGGGAGAGATGGTATTCCTTCTGTCTGTTGGCTATATTATACAAGAGCTGACTTTGCAAAAGCTGACTTCTATTGTGGAGGATTAAGAACAGTACGCAACTTTGTTTCTTCTTTCATGACACTCGTCAAACTTTTTCTTTGGCTTGTTAAAATGGTGCTGATGGTTGACCTACTCTGCTAAATTTCTTAAATGATGAAATATTTGAAATGTGCTATGCTCTGCATTTCTTTCCTGCTGCCATTTTCCAGGAAAATCAAAGAAGGGCTGTTGTGGAGTCATTGATGGCTGCGCAACACTACTGCTCACTAACCACATGCAGAAGAAAGTTCTTGCTCAGTTATTTCGGGGAAAAATTTTCAGCTGAGAAATGTGGTTTGGTTCTTTCCTGAATACATCTAATCGAACATGTCCTTATTTGGCTTTCAATAACAGACCTTCTTTTATTTACAAAATTACTTATTGTTGTATCCAATTTTGAGCATGATTAATATGCGTTGCACTTTCAGGAAATTGTGATAACTGCATGGTCTCAAAGAGGGAGCGTGACATGTCCAAGGAATCATTTCTTTTAATGTCTTGCATTCAATCGTGTGAGGGTAACTGGGGCCTCAATATGCCTGTAGATGTTCTTCGTGGATCCAGGGTAAGTATTATTTATTGTGAATAGCTCATGATTGCTGGTCATTCTCCATTATAGATACAAACATACATGCATGTATATATGTATACTTGTATTCATTGATGTATGTATAATTGTTACCCCAAAACTTAAAAGTAAGGTATTTAAGGAAATTTTGATATCTCTTTTGATCAAAAACAAAATGCTGCATGCTTTCAGTAGATATTTTAGAGGCCTGTTCTTTTGGTGGGTGGGGTGGAGGAGATTAAAGTTGCTGGCATGTATAAGGAAAATTATTAGCTGTAATGATAAGGCATTGGCAACTAATTTAAGCTTTTCTATGAATCTTTTGAATTTTGTTTTTCTATGGCTTCAAGATTTTATTATTTTCTTCACCCTCAATTCTTATGCAGATGCTTCTGCTGTCTCTCTAAATTTACAGGCAAAAAAAATCCTTAATGCTCATTTTGACAAGCTACCATTTCATGGACTTGGGAAAGACTACTCGTCAAATTGGTGGAAATCACTGGCTTACCAATTAATTTCTCACGGTACCTGAAGCAATATATATTTGCGATTGACAATTCAGTTATTATCATTCAGAAATGAGCAATTGTCATTTATGGTTACTTGGTGCAAAGAATTATTGATTGTATTGACGTGTTTTATAATGATTGTGACTTGGCATTGACTACTTAGTCACATATATTTACTCAAAATTAGAATTTCTGTAGCTTAATAGATTCTAGTATCTTTACTGGGAGTTAGAAGAAGCTTCTGAAACAAATGGATTTAGAAAGGATACTCCCCATCACTCTGGGTAATGGCCAAAACACCTTTTTATAGCGGGATTCTTCACATTTCATGGATCCCTTGAAGATTTATAGCAGAGTATTCCTCTGATTGAAGTCTTAGTGTCTATGTCCAATAATGATTGTAGGTAGCCTGTTGCTTACTCACTTGGAGGATTTAGTCAACAATCAAGTAACTTTATGTGGTTGGTTTTATCCCAACCAAGAGGAGGAAGACACTGTTACATGGAAACCAACAAATGATAATAACTTCCTTGTAATATTTTTTGGGGAAACTCTTAAGAAGAATACGGGAGTAGATTGGTACAAGTTAGCACGTGTCCTTCAATTTCTGGGCACCACTGTATAGCTAACTTGCAATAGGTTGTCAGCACATGATCGACAAGTTAATTAAGGGGGGATGGTTACAACTTGGATGTTCTGTATGCATTTTGATGAAAGAAGATATATTTTTCTCCTGTTCATTCACAAAGGATACTTAGACAAATTCTGCTGATGATCAATAGCTTCAAATTAGTGAAGGATTGACATTAAGCTTATCTGGGATAAAGCCTATCCACAAAAGAAAATTTCGTAGTTGCAATAAAAAGCTTCAGTTCCAGCTTTCATAACATAGCACCAATTGCAGTATTGAAAATCAATCTTCTTGCCTATCACAAATAATCATTAGTTGTTGACTTCATGTTTGTAGTTATAGTTCATGTCTTTCCTTGAAATACATTTTATCTATAAAATTTTATATTGTACTGTCTGTTGATGATTCTTTGAAATAATAAAGTCATAGTTGCCAGTTTTAGCTAATAAGTGTTACTTACAAACAGGTTATCTGATGGAGACTTTTAGAGATACATATAAATTTGTAAGGTAAATTGTGCTCTTTCATTTTCTTGAGTGCAAATTTACATACTAGAAAACTTCCATAGAGTTCTTTTGTTTATCCTTCTCCCCTGCTATGTCTGTTTGTCATAATTGATCAGCTAAGTACAATTGACTAAAGTCTATGTCTTTATGCATCAGAGTAAGTCCAAAAGGGAAGCAATATATTCAGTCTGCTAGACCTGATCACCAACCAGCTCTAATATTACCAGTGACTGCTGAAATGGTTGAGGATGAAGAACAACAATGCACAACAGGCGGGATTGGAGAGTTGAATAGTATGGCAACTTTAGAATGTGAACAATTGTCAGAGGTTGATATTTTATCTCCATCTCCTTTTCCCTTTTCTTTTATCCTCATTGTTTATGATATTGTCAGAGGTATATGTTGGTGGAAAGGAATATGGGCTTCTATTGTCAGATGACAGGAGGGATTGGATTTGTTTGGCATGTTTTAAAACTTCATGCACTATTATTGAAGTGCTCTTGGTTCAAAACCCCTGCATGTTGTGTGTTTTCAAGATGAAGCCAATGAGGCAAATTCTCCCTTTCTTCTTCCATGCGCTTCCTTTTATTTTTTTTGTTTGCAAAGAACTGTTTGTGAATTCTGTTCTACTCACACTTCATGAATTCAGCTTACAAACTGCATCGCTGATCTGCCACCCATGCTGTAAAATATTTTTTTTTAGTTACCATATATACTTCTTGGTGAAGTCATGCATTTTTTTACGCAGGCTGAAGCACGAATCTTTCACATCCTTTTGGATGAGAGAACCAAGCTTGCTAAAAGCATTGGGACTGCTCCGTAGGTTCATATTTCTTTGAAGGCTATAAATCCCTAAAGAGCTGCTTAGTTAATATGGAATATACCATCTGAGCACCTGTTCTTATTGCTTGCTACAGATATGCTGTATGTGGTGATCAAACAATAAAAAAAATTGCTTTGGTGAGACCATCTACCAAAGCAAGGTTGGCAAACATTGATGGTGTCAACCAGGTGAGTCTTAACGACTGGGACAAAAAAATTCTTCATAATATTTTTTATTCATTTCTTCATTGCACTAGTTATCTATCTCTTAATTTGGCATCCTTCCTTGTGCTTTAACCAGGAAATGTTTTTTCTTGGAATGGAGTTTTAAAGAAATTTTATTTTTCCTAATTTTGATGTTTGTACAAGCAATCTTACCGCTATCCACTTCAATATGTAAATTAAGAATTTCTGGCTACTGTAGATGTATTATGCGGTGACTGAAATTCTCTGGCTTTTTAATCTTTTCCACACCCATGAAACAGAGATCACTGAACTTATTGTCATATTTACTTGTCTTGACAAGCCACCTCCATATTGCAATCGAGATTCTGATATGTAGATTGGGTGGTTAGTGGCTGGTCTTCCTATTATTGTTGCATGATTTTGAGAAAAAAATTATAAAAAAAAGAAAATAAGGCATCTTCTATCATTATCACATTTGATCCTTTGACATTCACTTTGCTACACCTTTCCATTTTCTTCTGCAAAGGAGGTAAGGGGTGGTGTGAATGGGCATACTTAGTACATACCAAGAGAATAATTTAACGAGTTAAGAAAAGCAGAAAATTTGTTTTTTCAGTCACGGTTTACCATTTTGCTTGTACTTGTCAATGTTAAGCATGGAATGTGGTGATGTTGCAGCATCTTGTTGTGAGACATGGCGATTATCTTCTTCAAACTATTAGGGATCTGTCACAAGAACTTAACCTTTCCTTGGACGGGGGAGCAAACTTGCAGACTGCTAATACGAGAAAAGCCAATCAAGTACTAAATCACAAGAAATTAACCCCAGCTAAGTTAGATGCTTGGAAAATGTGGCATGAAAATGGTCTACCAATTCAAAAAATCGCGGTATTTCTTGACAAAATTTACAATTATATGTTATAGGCATTTTAGTGCTTTAATCACTTTAATTTTTATTCCCAGAATTTCCCTGGTAGATCAGCTCCTATAAAAGAAGGAACTGTAGTTGAATATCTTCTAGAAGCTGCACAAGGAGGACTCCAGATTGAATGGACTAGATTGTGTGGTGAAGTTGGACTTTCACGTGAAAGATTGTCAGAAATTGAGGGTGCAATCTCAAAGGTTGGCTCTAGGGAAAAGTTGAAGCCCATTAAAGATGAATTACCAGAAGATGTAAGTTGATGCGCTAATTTCTCTGATTTTTCTGGCTTAATATTTGTTACTGATTATTGAGTTCAGGATCACTTAAAAAGTATACAACTGAATGAAAACTCACTAATAACATCAGATAAGCTACGCACACATCAAGATCTGTCTGGCAATGCAAAACTGTGGGTTTTCACCTGAAGTGACTCCACCTAGCCACCTTGACACATCGAAGGCTGATGAATTTGTGGAAAGTGAGTCTGGAATGGTTTCTACTGGTACCAGCTGCTTGGACACGGTTCATGAGGTTGAAATATCAGTCAAGATTATGGCTACTCATTGTTGCTCAGATCATAATGAAGAAACTTCCTCCCTTATGGTCAGAATTGCACAGGACCAAGAGGTTCATCCTATCAATGATGCAAATGTACTTTCCCCAAGGAAACGTCAGAAGGTAGATATACCTGAAGAAAGCTCAACTGCATTGGAAGCTACGGAGAGTTCCATACTGGATTGGCTCAAGAACTATGATGAAGGGGTGAGTTCAGCAAGAGCAAACCCATTTAACCCATATCTCTGCACTAACTGATGAAGATCTTTGGATATGTTGTCTTTCATATTTCTTTTACGTGGCAATTTGATGATGCAGATGTGTTGCAGGTTTTCATTAGAGATATTTTGGAGCATTTCAACGGGTCAAAAGAGGAATTGGTGATTGATTTACTAAGTAGCCTTGAAAGCGACTTCGTAATATTTAAGAAGAATGATCTGTATATGCTTTTGTAATGAAGAGATAAATCAAGATTGCTGGCACTAATTTGGATGTATTTTCATTTTGTTTAGACTTTTACCATGTAGCTTTTTTATGAGCTTTAAGTTGTCATGAAACATGAATCAGTTAAGAACATCATCAGCAGCTGGGGTGTTGTCTTAAGGCGCAGAGTTCATTTTCCAACTGAAAATTGTTCATTGATTATTGAATCCCAGTGAGAGTTATATTCAATTATCACAACAGAATCCCTTTTCAAGATTGGGGGGAAAAAAAACTGCAACTTAATCCAATCATTTGCAAGGCAAACAAGCTGCAATCTAAATACTTGCTCGATGGGCAATTTCAAGAAATCATCATAAAAAATCTACTCTTATGTTCAAACTCTCGTCGACTACTTTTACCAAGACTAATTACGTAATCGTGGAAAGAGGCAGTAATTTCAAAGAAATTTAGTATCTGATGGTCAGCATCTGAATGACATGGGCATCGATGCTTTCAGCATTACGATATGCTGTTCAACAAAAAAAATACAGGATCCAGCACTGCTAATAGAACGAAATTTTTACCAAAAAATGAGAGAGCTACGACAAATCAGCAAATAGTATTTTCTCAAAAGAAGAATGATGTTAATCCTTTAGCAAGGCGGGAGGGACCAAGATGGTTAGTGGGATAAATTCTCACGAAAGGTTTCGAAAATCCTACTTGGATTCCCATCTTTCAAACCAAAGCAAGAGGTGACTACTTGTGCATGGCATCGTCCAGTTCCAGTTTCATCCCTACACGTTTTTTAATAGAGGCTGTGGCATCCAGAGGTGATTTCTGTTTAAGTTGTAACTCCTTGAATCTCTCAACATCAAAATTAAGCTTCTTGAACAACTTCCTTTGCCTTGAGAGAAACAGCCTCTTCATTAGGTCTTGGTAACTTGGATCTCTTGCAGTGATCAGGAAGTAGGCATAACCTATGACTATGCTAGAGGTTGTGGCGAAAAATGCAATAGGTTCCATCACATCCCATGAAAATTCCCAAAATGTTAGCCGGAAAAACAGCCCAACCTGCAATAAAGCTAAACACAATCCACTATAGAGGATCCGGCGAACCTCCTTATGTGCCTGTACATCAATTTCTTCTTTCTTCTCCTGAAGCATCTTTAGCTCATCTCTTGCAGGGTCGTCTTCAGGAGTTAAAGCGAGCGGCACTGCTCTTCTTATCAGATCTACCACCTGCAACATAAGAAAACTATCAAGGCAAAACCAATTTGTAGTCAGGACGACTAATATCCAAGGCATAGGAAAAAAAAAAAAAAAAAGTTTAAATCCCTTGCCTTGTACAAAGGAAATTCATGTACTTTCCAAATCTGTACCAACATTATTGTATATATAAACAAGTGAAATCCCAAAACCAAGGATCATGCTGCTTCTGCCTGATACAAGTTGGAGCCCAATAACCACAAGCCATACTGTCTTTAGACGTCAAGTATAGTGTTCCTCTGAAAGCTCAAAGCATAGATATAGCCCAACCAAAACGAGAACTAGAAAACGAGTTCTGCACACAAGGCTCTGATAACGTACCAAGACACAAGCAAAAGCAACTTCTGACAAATATCAGCAGGCAAGCTCACTGCCAAATGCACAAATGGATAGTGGCTAAATAAAATCTAAACGTTTATCATTCATTTGACTTCCTTTGCTGCACCCTATACACAGAGAAATTGTATAGGGTGAAGGGTGTTTTCACAACAGATTTCTAACTGCCCCGATTGTCATTCCAATAAGCAAAGAAAGAAGTAAATATGCTTCTCAGTATGTCCCCAACCGCTGCAAATACTATAGTAGTAGTAATAGAGAAATGGAAATTTTGAAAGAGATGCTGAATAAAAGTAGAGAATTTAAGAAGTGTAAGCTCAAACAGCGGAGAAAAAAAAGTACATTGTAAATGGAAAGGGAAGATTTGATGAATGTACCCAGCCCCAACAAGCTAGCTAAAATAGGAATGGCGGGAACATTTATGAGTTGAGGAAGATACTAATAGCAGCAGCTCATTGTCAAATATGCATAAATGGAAGGAGAAATCGATTGAATGTAAACGTAGTCAATACTGAAATTTTAAGGGCATATTCTCGGTCTAGAACGTTTAAATATCACTCAAAGATTAATCTGGTCTTTGCTTGGTGGGAGGGAGGGACTGACTAAATACAGAATGCAGATAGAGAGAAGCAAGCAATATGACAAGCTGGAAGTTGAAAATCCTGTGCTTATCATGGAGCAGAAATAAATCAGTAACAGGGAAGAAGGGATGTGAAATTAATGATGGGAATTGCAAAATCAGAAGAATAAAAACAGTGAAAAGAAAAGGGGAGAGAGAAAGAGAGGGTAAGGAGGAGGAGATGCGGTGTATGTCTCAGTCTGCCCCCACCATCCACCCGAAAGTAAAGTAGCAAAGCAATTGATTGGATTATGGAAACATACATATGATAATAAGTTAAAAACAAGATTGACAATTAAGAACATACATAGTAAGTAGAAGGGAAGAAAGGTGCACATAAAGCAAAGCAAGAAAGATGGAAAAGGAGGGCAGGGGTAGCTACCTACCTTATCAGGATGAAGATAGACTTGGTCGCGGAACAGAAGGACGACCCCAGCATCATCAAGGACATGGGCAAAAGTAACGGCCTCATCGTGAGATCTGGCAATACCGATGCTCTGGCAGGCTTCGAGGAGGTCTGAGAAAGGGATAATTTCCCTGGATTCCATGCCAAGCTTCATCTTGAGAGCCTCCACATTCACCAGTCTCATCAGCCTCTTCGCCTCCGAACTTGTTATCAATATATTTTTATCGTTCTTATTATTGTTATTATTATTGGAGGAGAGAGAAGAAGCTTCAGCATCAGCATCAATAGCGGAAGAAAAACAAATGGATTTGATTTTGCAGAATGGAGTTGAAGCATCAGCAGCAGCTCCTCCTCCCCTACAAGAATAATAATAATAAGAATAGGCTGAGGAAGCAATAGTCCTGGTGGTGGTGCATCGCGGTGGTGTTGAGAGGGATTGAGTGTTGGCGGCTAACAGAGTGCGCTTCAAAACCCCGGGGGCAGAGGAGGACCATAATCTGCTCCACATTGTTTCCTTTTTCCTTCAGCTTTACCTTTAGCTTTTTGATATAATCCAGTGTAGCAACATGGAAAAAGGTGGTTGATGGGAAAGAAGGAAGGAATTAAGGCCGAAAGGGGGAAGGAACGAAGGAGAAGGCAATTGGAGAAGTCTAAGTGTTTAGTATGGAGGGACGAGACGGCGATCGGAGGCAGGGGAAAATTCAATGCAAGCGAGGTGAGAAAAAAAGAAACGATAAGATCAAATCCGACAAACATAGATGTGGTGTGGTATGCCAGTGACTAGGCGCAGGACTAAAAATTGCATTTGCATAGGATTATGCTCCGGTTTTAATTAGCTTACCGTTCATAACTAGTTAAAAAGGGATAGTAGCTTAAATTGACCAATTCCAAGGCCAAAACTACCCATAGGACACGGTGGCGAGGCCTTCCAAGTTTGACCGCAATCCATCCTTTTGGATCCATCATCTTCCATTTTTGAGCACCCACTGTTAGACCAGACTCTTTCTCTACCTGCTTCCAATCGTGACTCCTATCATTATTACAAATACAATAGTACTATCTATTTGAATATAATGTGATTGGAAAACAGCAACATAGAGGACTAACTTATCAGCCCAGAGTAGCACGATATGGAGTAATTTCATGAAGGATTGTTATGCTGTACAGTATACAACAATTGATTGTTTACACAGACCTCAAACCTTCCACAAGTCTGGACATAGATAGCTACCCAGAATTAACACGTATACATGTTCATCATCTTAGCACAAGCTAAAGGGCTGGGATAGGGTCACTGACTATGTCTAGCTTTAGACAGGGTTTTCACCAGACCTTTCACTATCTTCCAAGACCAAAACACATTCATCATCGATCGCCAACGTACAAGGTATCACAAGGATGCTATAGAAATCCGATGGAAGAATTTGGCTGACCTGAAACAAAGAAATATGCAAGATGACGGAAAGAGAGACAAGCACAAATTAAAGTAAATGTAACCTAAAAACCCATACAACCAGTAACTGAGATAATTGCATGATCCCGAATTTCCACAGTTTCCTTGCCGGCATATCACAGCATCACGTACAGCCGCCGAAAAACGTACAGAGTGAAAGCAAATATGATGTGTATTCTGATGCCATTCCATTTCCAAACCTTGAGTGAAACAGGTCGAAAAACATGCTACTTCTATAGCTGTTGGATATTTAAACTCATTTTGGTAAGGGCTAAACCGAGACGCATCACCCACGGCCTTGTCAAAATGCATAAACACGTGAGTGAAGAAGATTAAAAAAAAAAAAAAAACCTTGCAACCTGACCACATCAACCGTTGCTGTCACCTTATCGAGTCACATTAAAGAACAGTGAAAGTAAACCAAATACGATGCATGGTAGTATTACAGAGCAGGGTTCCAGCTACGTGGAAAAGCCAAGTGAAAACCATCAAGCTTGGAAACCTGTCACTGTTCAGTCCCGGCCAAACTCAATCATAACAACAAGATCAGCTTTCAATTCACACGAACCTATTTGTATCTAGTGTAATCACCAGCGAGACAGGAATTGGAGCAAAGAATAACGACATAAGATAGGAACATTGTTGACTGAAAGTGAAAACATATCATCCAAAATATTAGCAAGACTGTTTAGGCCTTTACAAGACTACATACCTTCTACCGTTTCTATTTATTATTGTTGGTGGGAGAAACTACTGGTGGTGGCTTTGAAACACTCAGAGGGGATAAAACACAATGTTTTATTACAACAACAATAAGCATACAATAACTAAACAAAAGCTCAATACATGCCCTCTCTTTCTCTCTAGTGTTTCTCTCTAATCTCTCCACACATAATAACATAAACTTAGCTGTCTATTTATACACAAATTGAAAGTAAAAAAAAAAATCAAACTTCAAGTGTGAAGGCGGCTGACGGCTACAAGTGGTGGTTGGGCGGTGACAGCTGGTGGCTGCAAGTGGTGGTTGCCTTCCTTGACCTTCTAGATTGAGTTTACTTCAACAAATTCCCCCTTTAAACTCAATCGA
>Ga0307509_10004525_pt1 | contig 19973 bp, 28 predicted proteins | sample 10_EM_MG_FD_202245 | JGI IMG/M metagenome (GOLD analysis project Ga0307509, IMG submission 202245) | Populus trichocarpa ectomycorrhiza microbial communities from riparian zone in the Pacific Northwest, United States - 10_EM | ecosystem: Host-associated > Plants > Roots > Unclassified | place...
CCGAAGAACCCATCGCTTGCGATCCAGTTGGAATCCATCTGTACCATATCCCCGAACTCGAATCCGAGCAGGACGAACCCACCCTTGCCCCGGTCTGGACTCCCCGCCGATTGAAGTTTGAAGACTGGCGCCAGGGGAGCTTACGCGATGCGGGTTCGCTGAACCCTACATTCTACGTATACTGTCCGGGGGTCATGGAGATAGTCGAGTTTTGTCTGGACGAATCCGGCCGTTTTTTTTTCGTGGTCAAAGCTGACGATATTGAGGATGGATTGGCACGTTACGGCGGTTTTTGGGCTAAAGTCACCGAGTGTGACCTTACGTTGAGAGGTCGGATGCCGTTGTCCTACGAGGTCCACACCGCGGAACCCTTTTCTCACGTTCACCACCGCTTTCCTGAATGGGTGGTATACGGGGAGAGTGTTACGCACGCCGGTAGCAAGTTTTTATCGCGTCAAGGGGATATATGTGAGTCGGGTGGACCTCGACGAATCGACGGGGAGGTTCTTGTTTGTGGCTGACTACTCAACAACCCTGGAGGAAATCGAATCTGCATGCCGCATATACCTCGCGGGTTTCCCGGATTGGTGGGGGGCGGGGGGATCTCCGGAGCAGGTAGGGTATGTGATTGACTATATCGGTCGCATGACCACGCCGAAGGAATAGATGAAGTTCGGGTTGAGAGTGGAACGTCTTGCTCCCAAGCGGGCCCAGTCCCGGGCTTGGCAGGGCCTCGAGTCCCGAAGCGCGATGACGCACTCCGTGGGTTGGGTAAATCGATCGAGCTGCCGCGATCCGGCCCAAAGGCCGTTCACGCGCCACTCCATTCTTCCTGTACATTCGCTGGGGTTTCACATGGGGTCGCGGCAGGAATAGGTGAACGCGGAGTTTCATGAGAAATGGTCATCGGATTGACGGGCAAGGGTAGTTGTCATCCCCAACACAAATAGAATGGTTACGACACTGACGAGATAACAGAAACGTTAACCGCGAGGATGTGATCACCGTTGCCCGAGTTCGACCAACGAGATTCAGAAGATACGACCGGTATCTCCGGGGCACGAAGGAGTTCTATGAGATCGAAGATCGAAGGATATGTTTCAACCCAAATGGGATCCTTCAGAATCCTTCGCTGTGATGACCTAAGGGAGACAAAAACGATCAGCGACTGACGAAATCGGTGAAGAGAGGTGGGGAATCATTCGGTTGAAGACAATGTTCTGGTCTACATTGTGAACCCTTTGAGGGAACACTTAGAATTTGATGGTACACGATTGTATAATCATTTGAATGGGAAAGGGTCACGGCACTAACCTATACAAACGGAGCTGAACAAGTGGTCAGAATTTGTGAAACGGTGGCAAGGAAAGGAGGGGGGAATCAGAATTAGCATGGTATTAACTACAAGCCACGTCCATGACGCGTTCAGTGCTTGACTCTATAATTTTTCTATCATGTGAAAGTATGAAGGAGATGATTCTCACCTATCATGCGAGGTTAACGGGCGTCGTGCGTCCCTAGCGAGTGCGTCAGAACACGCTGCGACCGGCGGATTCGGGAGGAGAAAGGCTCAGAAATTTGGGTATAGAAATAAAGAGCTCATCAGCCCGGAGAAAGGGCTTCGGAGTAGCGATTCTTTCTTTGTCTCTTCATTGATGAAGGCGCTCCCAGAGTGTCCACACACCTTGGGCTCGGAAAGAGGAAAGAGGGAGAGGATGGGGAACAAATTTCGATCACGAGACACGGCTGATCACGGGAGTTTAGGGCAGGGGTGTGCGCGTCTTTGGCCAATCCTTCCTTTTGACTAGCTTCATCACACACACACACCACGACTCGCGGTCTAGGGAGGCCAAACGACGGACGGTCAAGACACCGCCCACCATGGCCAACGTTTTAGCCCAGCCCCCTCAGTTTGGATTTAACCACTCCCACCCTCCAAACCACCCTCCGTTGCCCGTTGCCCCCACCCCTGCGATCATGGCTGCCGGAGGTCCTGTCGTCCACCAACCATCCTCCAATCACCAACCCCTCGCGACCAGGGTCCAGAAGCGTCGTCTGGAACAGGAAGACGAAGATGCAGAGGTCAGGCTGGACGTCGTAATGGAGAGAAGCCCCACTCCCGAACGGCCTCGACGAGCTCCACCCAAGAGGGCACGTCGGGTGGACCCGTCAAGTAGCGGCGGATCGCAGAATAGTCAGGACTCGAAGGATGGAGGATCTTCAGAGAATGAGGTTGATATCGGCGTCCTCCTAGGTATCTTCCATCTCGTGTTCATTTTCATCTCCATCTCTAACCAAATATATGCGTAGCCACACTCCCCCCGCAATCTCTTCTCCCAATCCTTATGGCGTTAATCGACTCCCAGTCCTCGCTCAAGCCCGCAGTCCTCAGTCTGATACCCCGACCAACCGTGGAAAGCGCGGTGCAGGCGCTAGCTCAGTCAGCAAAGAAACTGAGGGACGCATACCCCTACTCCAACACGTCCCCCTTCTCTGCCACCCATTCGTCATCCTTTGGCTTCGGTACCGCACTCAATCCACGTTCCACCACGTTCGGTGCCATGCCGAGTTCTGCAGGCTTCGGCCGGCCATCACACTTCGGCGCTGCCTCCTCCCCCTCTAATCACGGTACCAATGGAATGAGGGATGAGTATATTCTATCCCGCCTCCGACCCCATATATCGGAATACGTTTCCGCCTGCTTCTCCTACCTTCCATACTTTTCCTACGTCCCCTCCTCCAATCCCCACCACCAACAGTCGCAAGCAAAGTCACATCCATCAGAAACGTTCATCATCCTTTCTGCAGTAACATCACAAATACTCTCCCAGCCTCCGCTCACCCAGGACTCACTGGTCCCCTCCATTCTTCCCCGCCTCCAACAAGAATGGAACGCGTGGGTGAACAAGCTGGATGAGGTTGTAAATCGACAGGCTGGGATGTTTGGGAACGAAACCGTGGAAAGCTGGGGGCGGACATTAGACCAACTGGCCGAGGCGAAGGGAAACGGACTGGAAGTTTTCCGACAGATCCGTGATACGTGGGTCTCCAAGGTCGGATGGCTTGTTGGAAGGCAATTAGAGCAGAGGATCTTCAACTGAGGTGTTTTGTGTGGCCCGTTCTGTTTCCCTTCGTACTTGCTGCCTCTTGTTTTCCTCCCATGTGTTTTCCCCTCACATCCACAAGTCTCTATGACCCTTACATGCACGTCTTACAATGTTGCGACCCCCACTTCCTCATTTGCGTCTCTCGTCCCTTTAACCTAATTAATGTTACTTGTCTTGCATTCCCATTTGTTGTGTAGCGTAGAGTGAAGTCCCAGTGCCGGCTTGGCGGAATCTTTACCGGAGAGTGATCCCATCCGTGGCCACGTGGCAAAAAACCTCCTCCGTTCCGTCTCGACGCCAGAGACGCGCCTGCTGCACAACACCCAACCTGAGGTTCGTCGGGGCAACGCGATTCACTGCCCGTTTTTCTGACCAAGTCGAAGCAGGGACCATATGCATGCTTCATCATGCAGCTCGAGCCTCGAAGAGAACACTGTTGACTCGCGCATCGTCACCCGAACCCGCGAACAGTTGGCCAGGCTCAGCATTCACGACCGCTCTACGGGTCGCTGCTGCGCGGGCTTGGACTCGGACCGCTGTGGGGAACCCCCGGAACGTTTCGAGCTCTACGTCTGTGACTTTGGAAGAGGAGAATATCACTCGGACGAGGAAGCGTCCTCCGGGTGCCCCTTCCGACGGTGATTCCGGGAGTTGGTTGAACTGGCGACAAGTCCCCTCCTTTGCGTGAGTGGATTAACACACTGTATTGGAGATGTGTTGACGCGCCTTTAGTGTCCGAAGTTCCTCATCGACGTGGGTCGAGGATGACCCCCTCGTGGACCCAGGAGAGTCCAGCTCCAAGGCGACAACACAACCCTCGATATCCCCTACGGCACACGCACAGCACCCAGTTCATTCCATACCCCTAGAGCCCTACGTGCAACACGTCGATCACCAAAGCCTCCACTCACCCGTTCATGATTCTCGCATTTCACCTGATACCACGGAGTTCCGTTCCCGGACCCCCATTCAGGGGCCAACACGACATCTGCCCTACTCACGCGGTCTGACTGGTCTACCTGACCCAACCACATCCCTCGACCTGTTAGATAACCTGGACAAATGGCGTAGACGCCCCAAAAAACTTACAATCACTCCCGTCCGTCAGGAATCACCTCCGACTCCGATCAGCAAGCCCCCTACTCTGAATTTCAACACCCTACATGCCTATCATGCTCGTTTCCCCGAGTTCCAGACGCATCAATCATTTCGAGTCCTCGCGGAGATCGCAATCAAGGAAGCAAAGTTTGGGGCCGTGCGGTGTCTCTGGGTCGAGATGGATCGGAAGGGGATGTTGGGTGATTGGGATTCACTCGACGACGGTGGTGTTTCACTTTGGGCGGTTTGGGTGAGGTGGATGGTGAGGCAAGGGAGGTGGGCCGAGGCGTGGAAAACGGCACAGAGATGGAGAACCAAGATGGCCAAGCTTTCTGCTTCCAAATTGGCCTCTGAGGGTCTTCCGCATGCGATATGGATAGAGTTTCTGGGGGATGGACACAACAACGTTGATCGGTCATCGTCGACGGGGTACGGCTCGCGACAGCGGGGTATCCCGACAGACTACGACCTCCCGAACGTTCGGGATTTGGTGGAAGATGGGGAACTGAGCCTGGGAGAACGGCACAAGTTGCTAATGCGCCAACCTCCACATCGTAATCATTCTCAGATGACGAACGTCCGACCACGGACGATCTACACTCTCGTCCGTGCACGATTACGGTTGGGGGATCGGGATTGGTCAATGGATCTCATCCGGGACTGGTTCGAACGGATGGGATCCGAGAAGGCCATAACGGACACTAAAGGCAACCGGGCGTGTCTTAGGCTCCTACACTTGTACCTGGCCCTCGCGTTCCCGCCTCCGAACGGACAGCGGACAGCTGGGTCGGGGGTCCCGAAAGGCCTTGCTTCGGTCCGCGAAATGGAGGCGGTCGTCAAGAGGTTAACGAAACTCAATCCGAGGGTTAAACCAAATTCGACCACGGTCCTTCTGTTGTTGCGGCATTTGCGGGCGACGGCGAAGTGTGCCGACATCGGCGTTCGGTTGGCGAACAGGTACAAGAGGCTGTATGGAGATGGGGCGGATGACGGACGGGTCCGGTTGAGGTTGGCGAGTCTTGCTGTCAAGCAAAACAACCCAGCGGTGTTTCGGAAGGCCCTAATGCCTGCGTCAACGCCTACGAGTTTCAAATGGGGCGGGGTGGCTCTAGTTAGGAGACGCGCACGGTTGCTGAAGGAGAAAGCTTCATGGCTGATTCCCGATGCGAAAGTGACGGCAGGTCGCTGACGGCGAGAAGATTAGAGGACTTTGGGACGCTTGAAACGCGAGCACTTTATGCGGCCGCCCGTCGAATGTCAGTAACGACATTTGTGTCCCCCGGGCGGGCGATCCGGCACCTGCCTCTTCCGTAACCAGGCTTCTTCTCATGAGAAAAATAGACGAAAAGAAAGTCGCGAATTTGTATATGGGATTTAATTTCCCCCCCACCCTTCGTTCGCGAGGTCCGCTTCGGCCGGGTGACGATTGGGGCAAGGCCTTTAGGCGCGTGAGGTTCTCTGCGGCGCACAGTGAGCTTGGCAAGAAGCGAGCGGGGTCATCCATTCGAACTACGAAGACTCGGCTAGGAAGCGATTAAGCGAAAAGGTCCGCGGCGCCTAGAGTGAATCTAACAGAACGGAGAAATGTAGCGGTTGGCACGACCCTACACGATGCAAAACGGGAGACAGCGTCAAGACAATGGACAACAGATACGACGGAGTGGGGGGTGAAGATTAGTGGTAACAGAGGTGCGTGTAGAATAAAATAAGCTGTCGTTTACGATAAGGGAGGGCAAGAAGTGGACCGTCACAAACCAGGAGACGGGCCGGACAAGATTAACCTCGACCTATAATTATTAGTGAGAGCCAAAATATCGGGAAAGAAAATGCCAAAAAAAGAATTGCTGGGCGGCAAAAAAAAATGCAGGGGGCGGGACGGAACAAGACGAAATTACAAATAGCAGCGGGCGAAATTCTCAGGGGGAAGGAAGAACGGCCAGTCCTCAGCCGCAACCGCGGCTTCACAGTCGGTTTCCACGGATCGGTAGAGGTCAACGACAGCGCGGGCGTTTTCCAGCTAGAGATGTAAAGGGAATATGATGGGAGGAGGGAAAATTAGTTCCGACCGAATGGATACGAGATTGGTTTGATGGAAGAATGTAACTGACGGGAACGATATGATCTTTCTGAACTTGGCGATTCATCAAATGCCACATTAGAGTTTGGAGCCCGATTACATGGTTGGGGGAGCGGAGAGTGTTTCTGAACGGCCGATAGAGGGCGACGTCTCGCGTGGCCACGGCTGGGTGTGGGAGTCCGAGAACTAAATGTGGATTAACGCAACGAGCGGGAGTGAGAGACGAAATAAACGGGGAGGTGGAAAGGTGGGAGGGTAGTAACACACCAGAGAAGTCGTTCCAAAGGGAATGACCAACAATCACTTTATTAGCAATGAGCAATGCCACGTTACTCTGAACTTCATCAAAGGTGACCGCTGCAGCTGTGGAGGTCGCAGGGCATAAGGCGTCAGGGGGTCGGTTCTGGATGTGCCATCACGGAGAATGAAGGTTCCACACTCACCGGACTCCAAGTCTTCCGGCGAGATGCCGGTCACACTCGTCCGATAGTCAGAAACGGGCAAGGTGGGTTTAACGAAACAGTCAAGGAGAGTGTCCCCCCAGTAGCCCACTATCACAACGCGCCTATGTGTGATGGTAGCGGAGTGATGAGAAGGAGCCCGGATCGACAAGAATGATAGGACGAGACGGAGACTCACGCAAGCATGGACGTTGAGCCGGCTTGTTTCGAAACGCGCAACAAGGGAGATCGGTTAGGCTCGGAGCACACCAGCTGGCCAAGAACATGGTACATGCCTGGACCAACGCCGACAGATTGGGTGGAGAGGCCAATGTAATTGGACGTGAGCATTATAAAATAAGTCGCAGGGGCAGGCCGCAGAGGCAGAGTGCGAAACAGAAAAGACAGTAGGTGAGCGGGGTCGGTTGGTGAACATCTCTGGGCACCCATGGTCCACTTTAAGTACCCTTCGGCCATCCAGAGAACGGAGAGGTATTATGGCGATATTAGGGTCCGGACAGATATTTCCAATGCAGGAGATCTGGGGGGGTGTCTCCGAGTGCCAACGAGCCGGAAGACCAGGGCTAGCAAGAGACTGACATCCCCTTGTTTGAAATGGCGCTCTTGGGGAATTTCCAACTTTCCATGTCCCAAAGACGTTCAGGGATCCAGAATGACAGCGGGCTGATTTGGCTTCCTTGGGTGAAGCCTAAGGTTTTGGGATCCCTCTCCCCATACCCATCGCGGTCTCCCGCACGGAAAGGTCAAATAGCGGGTCCACGTGACCGGTCGGACCCAAGTTGTGATGTGTGATCGGACGCACGTGGCATTTTCGGTCGGTGGCGAGCATGCAAGGAGTTGACGGTGCGAACGAGGCGATCACTACCAACACCCCCCCAAGGGGGTCCCCACAGTGTAGGATCTGTTTTGATGGCCCAGACCAGGAGCTTGGGAGGTTGATCAGACCGTGCCTTTGCAAAGGTTCAATAAGCGTGGGTCTCGCGCAAACTACCATCGATTTCATATCTCATCTTCTCCTTCCCCTCTCCTAGCACGTCCATGTCAAGTGCCTGCAGAAGTGGAGAACCACCTCCGCTTCTAGAGAAGCATTCTGGGTCTGCCCGCAGTGTCACTATCGCTACCATTTCGCCAGGACTCAAGTGTCGGGGCTGGCCACTAATCCAGGCAAGTTCCCTTCGAACTTGCGCGCGCTCGATCCATCCTCACCCCGACCGCGGTCCAGTGGTCGTGGCTGTCTTGTCGACGGTCATATTCACGCTTATTGTCTATGTCTCTTCCTTCGTTACCACTGCCTGTCTTGGCCTGTTCCAACAAGGGGTCTCCGAGGACTCCTACATCTTCTCGTATTATTTCTATCCGATTGACACCTTCAAGGATCTCGTCTCTTCCACTCTATCAATACTGAACGACGAGTTTGGTCTAATTGAGCAACTCGAGGGTGTCCATCGAAGATCTCAGCCTCGCCCAACCCCGCTCACCACCGAACCCGACAGCCTAGTCGTCCGACTCGTCAAGAAGTTCATCCTCGGTCTTCCCCTTGTAGGAATCGGATCCCTGATTCAGATGATACTTTCCATGCCAATCCTCGGCCCCGTCCACTGGATCGCCCGCTATCGGTCTTCTCGGGGTCGCAGAGGGTCCAGTAGAGACATGACAGCCATTATTGTCGTCGGACTCATGCTCATTGGCGCCGTCAGGTTCATATATCAACTCTTAAACCTGTAATTTATGCTTACGCCCTCAACCCTTTCCGTTTTTCTACAGGGCTCTCGCTAAGGTTTACGACCTCACCCAAAAGCTCGCCAGACGGCTACTGCTTCGAGCGGAAGACATCATACTCGAAGTCGGTTGAAACGGGTTGTCGGACACCCACAACGTCCATTTTTCTTGGAGCCCACACACCGCCGTTCCGTATATCGTAGTGTCCTTGAAAGTATTCGAAATTATTGGATGTAAGATCCCGATCGTTACGCGAATCTTACCTTGTTCTGTGTCGCTGGGGCGGCTACCTCCGCAGATGCAATAGATTCAGCTGCAGACCAAGCGATCAATTTCCTCGTTTCCCCGCCGGTAATTCTTTAATTTGGGGCAAAAATGGTATACCTTTGCCTCAAGCTAGGGTACGATGTCTACGCTTGAGTGCCCTGACCAAGATTAAGCAGACGTGGCACGTCAGACCCTCATCGCATCATTCGGCCGGAACGAACTTCCATCCGGCCATGGAAATTCTCCCGGCACATGCGGCAGTAGCCGCAACCTTAAATAGTTAGCCTCGCTGAAAGAATTACAGCTCCCCATCGCGCTCACTCCGGCCCACGACAGCGGAGAACGTTCAGCGGCCGAGGACATTGACATATCACGAAACGCCCGCATTATTTTGCATGTATCTGGAAAACCTTGGTCAGCCCTGCCGTCACGGGTTCAAAAAGACTAAACTATCTATAACGATCTTCAGATCACATCAGCATTTCTAACCGAACGCCACAATAACAGCCGAAACATGAGGCGCCTACACTCGCGCGCTCAGACCGCATTCGCGGTCAGAGGTCCAAGTTAGACGCAATAATATGCAAAATGAGAATGATGGAATGACTATGGAAGAACAGGTTAGCTATCGTACGCTTAGTGGGAGTAGGGCTGTGACGGAGAAATTAGGGGAAGTTTCCGCCCACTATCGCCCCTCTGTGCGGAAACCGGTACTTCAGAAGCTCCGCCTCAGCTGTCGCTTAACACCTTCGTACATGGCTTTTGTCTCCGTCCTACTTGGTTCTAGCTCCGCGAGATATTGGTCGATTGCCTGATCGATCCTGAATACCGGAAACTCGTCCTCGCGCACCCCAGCACCCACACCTGATACCGAAGAGCCGAGGCCATTACCGTACGAATGCGACTGTCGCGAGCGTTTAGCTTCTTCAAGCCAATCACTGAGTAACACCGCGATGTCACATGAGATTGCTTGTACGTTTTGCTGTTGATTGAATGGGGGTATCTGCAATGTGAAATAGATGAGAGGATATACGGGGGATAGATCCAAGGGGTGGGGGGCGGTGAACACGTAAGAAAAACGGGAGCTTGTGAGCGTATCTGGTATTTCACAGATGGTGGAAACCAAACCCGGAGAATGATGGAGGGCGCCAAGTGAAAGAAAGAGAGGGGGTAAATGGCAAGAATGAACGTTACCTGCGACTCGTACATCCCGTGCAGGATGTCCCATATTTCAGGGTACGCAACTCCACATTGGACAAGTGTACGAGGCGCCCATCCAGCGACTACCCCTTTGTCACTTGCCAGCGCGAAGCGCACCAGAAGGTTAGAAACGTGGCCTGTGCGTCGGGTTGCAAGCGACATGAGGCAAATTTTCGTCAGCGACCTCTCCGACCTTCCCACCGTAGCCGGAGGGAACACATACGTAGTGGGAAGGCGCATTCTGATGGATAGAACCTTTGCCCAAGGGGAACCACCTTGGCCACTAGTCGATCAGCTGCGTCGCTTGGATCGACGCCTTCCAGTGCTGCATTTCGGGGGGAGGGAAAATACGGGTCCGGGCGTCAACGCGGAGTGCATTGTGGAAGATGAAAGTTGCTCACTCTCGTCAAACAACCTGCTCCAGAGGGGCCGGACCAAGTTGTCATCCCGATGTTCCGAGACATGATAGATAAGGAGTCTCATCGTGACCAAATCGAATGGTTCCGCCCACCCTTGGTAAAGCTGCCGCAGAAACCAAATGAGTCTCGCCCGTCAGCACTTGTCACCCAATCAACAACGAAAACTAAAGCGAAAAAAAAGGAAACGGCCGCAGATTCACCTCGGTAATGTTGAATAACCTTGTTGCCAGGAATCTGATTTTCTCTCCCACTTCACCGACTTCATTTATCCTTGGGGCGAGGGTGTGATACAACTCGAGCTGCACCTGCGCGACCTCCAGCTCTTCCTCCAGCTCTGTCAAGAATGAGATAGCGTCCTCGTGCCGACCTCCGACAGCAACAGGGTGCGACTTGGCGTTTCCCACAGCCAAAGTCAAATATTCCAGCCTCGAGTCGAGGATCAGATCGAACCTACCAAAAACGTGAAAGGTCAGGTGTCTTCTCTCCACAGGCAGAAACTCCGATCGCCCTGCTCACGTTGTTGATTTCGCGAGAGCGGCGAGGACCTCCGCAGCTCGCAGCGGCTGCCCATCTTTGACGTAGAATTGCCAAAGGAGTTGGTATTTCTCTACCGTCCCCGGCTCCCTCTTCAAATGGGCCTCAAGGTACGCCGGCCGCATCTGCACGGTACCACGCCAGACTTCAGCCAAACGGAAGAGCGTGCAGGCCGCGAACGACACACTGACCTCCAGCAACTCATCAGCCAGTCCCCTGCTGAACAACCAATCGTACAAGGTGGAATGGAACAGCTCATCCTCGCTCGAGAACGCCAGCTCGTAAGCATGAGACCTCGCAACCTCCGGATCGTCCGTCTGACCAGTACCAGGAGTCCTAGAAGATCCGCTGCTCTTATCTTCGAAGTGTTGGAGTGACTGGAGAACTAGATCGTAACACTTTTTGCGGAGCTCCCAGAACTTAGCCCTTGGGTCGAAAGCATCCGTGGACCCCTCGTGCCAATACTCCCGACCTACAGAATCCGGGTCGACCGTCTGGGCGCATCTCAGCGGCAGCTCCACGGCACCTATGCCATTGGTTCAGGATCGCAACAAAGCTCCGATGGGGTACGCTTACCTTTTGCGAAGTTAAGCTCCTGGAAATGGCCGCAGATCTCGCTAAGCTTGTCAAACTCAAGGACTCGTGCGCCTTTGATCAACAACCTAGGAGACGGATAGCGAATTAGTGCCTCAAATCTTGTTGCTTTACGTTACCCACCTGAGGGCTTCACCTAACCAATTCTGTCTCTCCGTCAAGCTTCGGGTCTCGATGGCTTTTCGGACGTTCTCCTTCGCCTGCAAAGGGATGGGTTTACTTGGGATCTCGCGGACGGTGTGGCTGTACGCGTTATAGCCAACTCACCTTGTACAACATCACATCATCGGTACTGCAGAACGAGCCGCATCGTTGTTGTAATACATCGCTAATGGTATCAACCTGTAGGGTCGCGGTGATGGCGATGGATAAGGGAAGCGTCAGTTCTGGTCCCGATGGCGTGTCCGTAGTTCGCGGAAAACAGCGGACCCATACGCGATAAAGACAACGAGGTCCGCGGCTCGGAGCGATGTCACGGACGCGTTCGTCCTCGGAACTCAAACACGGGGTAAAGGCGGGGGATGTACAGGAAAAAAGAAATGATGAGGACGAAAGGGACATACACTGATCTGTTGGCCAATTTGTTGGTCTATGACGACGTTGACGAGCGCTCTGGATACTGTCACGCCGTTCTGGCTGGTCACCAGATCCTCAAATGTCATCTCCGACAACGACTTCTGCACTGAGGGGTCGCATTGAGCAATCAGTTCTCCCCACCTGTGGTCGATCAACAGTAGGATGAATGAAATAGCTTCGATTGTTCTGGTCAATAGCGAGAGCATTTGGGATACGGAACTCTGCTCTGCCTTCCAAGCTTCCTGCTCGCTGGTCGTCGCACCTCTAGCGCCGGCCTGGTCTCCAGGAGTCGAATGGAATAGCTGGGGGTTGGTGTCCAAGAGTTCCTTCAGAGCGTACAGGTTCTTTTGGGCGGTGATGTACGCGTTCTCGTGAACGGCAGACTCGTTCAAACCGAACGCCCTTTACCGAGTAAGTCGTTAGCGTCAAACGTGCGGGTCGGCGCTATTCACTCACGCAGGTTTTACCAACTTGGACTTCCAGAATGGCCGCACGAGCCTACCAAGGTAGATGGCTAGACCCTCGCGCCTACCGCTAAAGATGGCAGTCCCGGAATTTGGGGCAGTCACGTACGACCTTTCGGCCCACATGGGTCGCTCCCCGAAATCATAGAAGACCTGCTTCGCTGTGTTACTCAAGTCGCCCTGGACAGACGGCCCCTTGCTTATTCCGAGCCCGTTTCGGAGTGTGAGCGCGGTCGAAGCGGATTTGGGGGTGATGTCGAGGAATGTGTTCCCGGCCGCGATCGCGAGGAGCATGGAGCAAGTCTGGTCTCTGCCGTAACTGTAAAGAATAAAAAAAAGAAGGTTGGTTTGTGGCATTATGTCATTATTGTAACGATAAATCAATATGGAAGAGGAAGAGGGACTTGCCTATCGCGGAAATGCACGATCGAACCAGTGTTGCCATCCATTGCGTCTTCAAGTGCAACTTTCAACGCGTCCACAGGTCTCCTCTTCGCCAAGAATGACAACCCGACGTTTGTCATCACGATAAACTCCCGGGTCGGCTCAGTAAACTGGTAGACGAGCTCGTTCGTCACAACCGGATCGTGTGTGGAGTACACCTCGTCGTGGGGATCGCGCGGAGCGGGACACATTGCCCATGTCCGCCCTGGGATTGGCAAGACTGTCGCTTGTTCCGTCAACGGCGGCCGTTGAGAGCCCTGGGGACCCGCGTACCCAGAGTAGGCGGGAACTTGGTAAGACGTTAGTTGTTGGGTGGGCGGTTGTTGGGGTTGGCCAAATGAACCGATCTTTGGCAAATCTGGCGATAGTAGGAGGACGTAATCGAGGGTGTCGACATCTCCCTGTTGAGTGGCTATCGTTAACCCAGCGAAATATGAGGCATTCTCGATCGCAGATATGATATATGGTCGGGATGCAGTAGGGGGTGGGTTGGCTTGGACGAGAGCATAGGAATTCATGGCTTGTGAATGAATCGTATTGGTTTGTTCATCAGGATGAAGAAGGTTCGTTGGTGGGAGCCTGACGTGTTGGACGCCCAGCGCTTTGTATGCCCCAAGAGCGCTCGAGTAACCATAACCTCCCAGTGACGCTTGGGGAGATAAAAAGAGTCGAACCCCGTTGGTCGTGATCGCCATGAGGTGCAGCTGAATGTGACCGCGTGATTCTATGGGGTCCATGACGTGTATGGACACGATGGAAAAGTTCTTTACCGACAACACTGGTGAGGAAAGGGCTTTGTCCTGGGCAAGCTTGTAAACGTTGGAGAGGGTTTGAAGGTGTTGAACTGCTTTATCTCCATTCGTCCTGTACACCGAAATCGTGCTGTTGGACGATAGTGTGTAGAAGACGTTGCGCTTCTTGTCGACGACAACGGTGGTAACGCGATCTATCCGAGGGTCAACTTTGCTGAGTATGTCATTCGAGTTCTCGTACCGTCAGATTTCCCCATCAATTTTGGGAAAAGGGTCTGCACGCCACCGACAGAGTGGTTAATCAGTTGCACCCTCTTCCCAAACCACCCTTCCTTCTCTTGATAATGCAGTTCGTATAGGCAGCCATCCTGGGAGCCGCACATGAATATCCTCCCGTCTGCAGTCCCGACCACGGATGTCATTTCGACGTCGGTTGACACGGACATGTCGGTGGCATACATCTTGACCTCTCTGTGAACCCTACCATCTTGGCCAGTGACGGGAGAAACCGAGACACCGATCAGGAGGACGCTTATTGGTGTGCAGAGGACAAGCAATTGGGAAATTTCGTCGATAAAGACGCCGGGTTTGGGTTGGACGGTGGCAACATAGGTTATGACGTCTGGTTGGTCGGAGAATGAGCTTATCTCTTCCCTGTTGGGAGAAGAGTTAGCTCCGAGGTCTGAGGAGCGTAGTAGCTGGTGGCGCACCCTTCAACATAGTCCCATAAGAACAGCTTGTTGTCGATCGTAACCCATGCGCGGTCGATTTCAGGCATGAGCCCCATATGCGAAACGGTGTTTGCAGCTGCACAGGGAGTTAGAGCGCTACCACAAGAGACACAGGACATTCGCGAACCAGTGAAATACTGAAATAAACCCTCTGGGATTCCCGCCAGTTTTCTCTTGAGGAATGGCACTCGATAATCATCCGGGAAAACGCTGTACTGGCCAGAACTCCCGGCTGCCTCGCGTAAGGAAAGGGGGGACTAAACGAAAGCGCAGGTACGCACTGTACGCGACCATTTCTCCATGGTCTGGAATGATCTGGGTGTCCTTGTGTAGTTGTTCCTGCAACACCCTGCTCGCGGCCTGGAGAACGTCGAGGTCGACTACTGGTGGCGGCTGGTGTTGTTTAATGGCAAGGACATTTGTTGAGGGATTCGGGAGGTTGTTAAATGAGACAAAGGACATGGAGGTGGTCAGGTTGGTGGCGATCGTGTTGAGGCGCACGCGAAACGGACGCGTCTGGACTCTGTGTATCCTCGAGCCGGAAAAGAATATGGAATTCGACTCGTGACCGACGCGTTGTCAACATCCCTTTCCCTTCAACCACGCGACGAACACTAGCCACTTTCCAAGAACCCCAACCATCCAAGATGCCACTAGCAACGAAACAAAGGCAGAAGCCCGCCTCGACGCGTCAAGCCATCACCCTCAAGGGTTCGACAAAGCTCGTCACAGAATTCTTCAAGTACTCCGCCAATACGTATGAACCATCCAGTCCATTCGCCAGTGATGCGTCACTCAATCTCTAGCTTCTAGGATCCTCTTTCAACGGGGTGTATACCCTTCAGATGACTTCCAGATGGTCAAGAAATACGGTCAGACAGTGTTGATCACCCAAGACGCCGCCCTCGAGGCGTATCTCGACAAGTTCGTATTCACGGCTCTGGCCTCACTCTCCGGCTTTGTTAACGGCGACATAGGATATTAATGCAGATACAGAGTAAGTATTCAACGGTCTAACGGTGTGGTGGATGATGAACAACCCGGGCGTATTTCAGAATGGCTGCTTACTGGGTCCATCACGCAACTCGTCCTCGCAATCATCTCGAAGGACACACGCACACCGCTGGAACGTTGGGTGTTTGATATCAACCTCGTCCAAACAGAGGGTGGTGAAGGAACAGACGCCAAGTGAGCGCGTTGCCTTGTTGTTTCGGATGCGCGCTCACTCCCGGTTCCGGTAACAGGGACGCGGTCTCCAACAAGCCCGAGGAAGAGATACAGGCAGAAATCCGGTCCATCCTCAAGCAGATCGTGTCCAGCGTGACCTTCCTGCCAATCATCGACGAACCAACTGTATTCAACATCCTCGCTTACACTTCACAGTCGGCGGAGGTGCCCGCCGACGAATGGGTCGATTCGGACCCACTGGCAATCGAGGCTGGCAAGAGTCAACAGGTGAAGCTGCGAAGTTTCAGCACCGATGTTCACCGGATTGAAGCGATGGTCGCGTACCGATATGATGAAGGGTCATGACAGCTGTCTTTACGCATGTCCTTGGCTTACCCACGCTGAGAATAAGATAGTTCCCGGAATGATTTCGGTTGGGAGCGACCGAGCTAATCACCATAACGATGATGGTTGCGTACGATCAGTCCCTCTATATAAAAGCCTTTGTCCCCATCCACCACCCACCCCTCGCTTCCGTCCTCCTCTCCTGCCGCTGTCGTTCTTTTGCTTTCCTGTTTCTTTCTCTCGATTTTTGCCTGGTGCTCAGCCTGGTGCTTTCTTTTTCAATCACCTATCCATCGGACGCCAGACGCCTCTAGCAAACCCTGATCACATAACAAATGGCTGAAGAGTCTTGGTTTCGAAGGGAATTCCTCACACCGAGGAGGCTTGCCTTCAACATCCTCTTCTACGGCTTGCATCTCTTCTTCTTCGGATATGGTTGGTACACCCAGGTACGTGGATCCCCGTCATGGTCTCCACCCTCGAAACTCACAAAAGAAACAGTATACCAATGCTCGCCTCGCTGGTCTCAACACCCTCAAGTGGTCCGTCTGGACTTCTCGTGGCGCCGGTCTCGTTCTCGCTTTCGATGGAGGGTTGATCCTCATCCCCATGTTGCGCAACGTTATTCGCTTCGTCCGCCCGAAATTGAGCTGGCTCTTCCCTGCCGATGAGAACATCTGGTTCCACAGACAAGTTGCCTATTCGATGGCCTTCTGGGCCATGGTCCACACTACCGCCCACTACGTCAACTTCATCAACGTCGAGAGGACCCGTACGTCTTTTTTCTGACAGACCCCCCGGCTTTCGCTCCCTTCTAATTCCCAACACAGAGATCCGTAAGGTTACCGCACTAGATATCCACTACAAACAAGCTGGTGGCATCACTGGTCACTTCATGTTGCTCATCATGGTCATCATGTACACAACCGCTCATCATAAGATCCGCCGCCAGTGCTTCGAGGCCTTCTGGTACACCCATCACCTCGCGTTTTTCTTCATGATCGCCCTCTATACCCATGCGACTGGCTGTTTTGTCCGAGACACCGCCGACCCCGATTACATTGGAACTTTCCCCTTCTATTCGACCGAGCACTGTCTTGGATACTTGAGTTGGAGGTTCATCATCTGGCCTGGGATCCTTTACTTCGGTGAGCGGGTGTGGAGAGAAATCAGAGCGAGGAGAGCCACTCGCCTTTCAAAGGTCCTCGTCCATCCCAGTGGTATGTTGTTTCAGTTCGAGCTTGCTGCCGGTATTGACCGGGACCGTTTTCACAGGCGCTATGGAGTTGCGGATCATCAAACCAAGCCTCAAGTACGTCCCCGGCCAGTGGCTCTTCATCCAGATTCCCGACGTCTCCAGGTATCAATGGCATCCCGTGAGTTATTCGTTCTCTTATCTACACAGAATTGGCCCAGTTTACGTGCTCTCCTTTGTGTCTCAGTTTACAATCACCTCCGCGCCAAACGACCCCTACGTTTCCGTGCACATCCGCCAGGTCGGAGACTGGACCCAAGCCCTCGGAGAGCGCCTCGGAGCAGGACCATCCGTTGTTGCTGCCCTTACCTCGGCTGCGATGAAGGGCTCTGAGAAAGGCGACTCGACTGGCCGTGGAGACTTCGTCGAGATCGATCCCGCCGTCGGAAATCGCGAATTGCCGGTTATTAGGATCGATGGTCCCTATGGTGCCCCTGCTGAACAATTCTCCAGTTGTGAGGTTGCCGTACTCATTGGTGCTGGTATCGGTGTCACCCCCTTCGCGTCGATCTTGAAACACATCTGGTACAGGCAGAAGAAGGGCGGTATCGGTTCGTTGAGGCGTGTCGAGTTCTTCTGGGTGTGCAGGGATACTCCTTCGTTCGGTTGGTTCCAGACCTTGCTTCAAGAAGTCGAGGCGGCCCAGGCAGACCCCAACTTCCTCCGAATCAACATCTACCTCACCCAGAAGATCGACGAAGACATGATGTGGAATATCGCTATCAACGACGCTGGAGCAGAATACGACCCTCTCACTCTCCTTCGCAGTCGGACCATGTTCGGAAGGCCGGATTGGAACGCAATCTACGGCAAGATGAGGGAAGCCATCGATAACGGGTCGTACCTTCCGGGGAGCAAGTCGCAGTTGAAGACGACCGTCGGTACCTACTTCTGCGGTCCCGGTGCCTTAGCCAAGGCGATCAAGAAGGCAACGGAGGATGCGAGTACTGATACCGTTCGATTCACTTTCGCGAAGGTAAGCCGCCCTCCCGGTCCCCCGGCATCATTTCTTGGGGGATTTTTGGCTGACGGTGACCGATCTGTTCCCCATCTCCAGGAACATTTCTGATAGCCACTCTAAACATGGTTACAATCACACTCCCCGCGGATGCATCCCCATCCACCCTTCGCCACTACGCCCCTTCTGGGCTCCGCTTTGTTGTACGCTATCGCCACCTGTTGGATTTGCAGAGACTATCATATACTATCACTCTCCTTTACCGAGTTTTGCCGCGTGGAATCTCAGATATAGAGGAAGGAGAAGCATTCTTGCTTTCGTTACTTGGTCGTGTAGCTGTTAAACCCCCTACGACTAATTCGTAGTTGGTAAACCGACCATTTGACATCCTATCCTTTATTTGACATGGAGAGCATAAGAGCGAAGAACGCCAAGTTATCCAAAATTGTCTTGCGGAAAGCGCCCCACGGCACCGTTGTACGACTCATCAGATCGCCCACACTCCCGCGCTGAAGCGAAGAGTTACCCGTACTTATGTTTGTCAATCGTGACCCCGCCCCTTCCATCCCAACGATCATTTCCTGCGGGTCATCATGAATGAGCCTTCGTAACCGAGAAACACCGGCGGGCTGAAGGTGTCCCTCCATCGGCCGGCGATTGTCCCATCTACGTCGCCAACGAGGTATCCCCGATACAGCCACATTCCGCGGTCGTCTTCCGTCTGCCAAGGAGAGAAACAAGATATCAGTGAATGACAGTGATCCGTAGAGGCGAGCGAGGACGCACGTAATCTTTGAGGAAGCAGATCAAACCGTCATAGGGTCTCACGCGACCGAGGATACCGAATTGACCCCACGATGAGTGTCCCTGTGAGACCCAACCGTGAGCAGGGCGTTAAGGTTGGGGTTTGATAGATCGTTACCTCCCCAAGGAGAATCACGTCATGCACCGTCTTTCCTTCCTTCTGCTCTTCTGATAAATCAGTCACCGCCAAGTATTCAACTCCGTCGATATCGACCCCCGAGAGCGTCTCTGTGATTGTAGGTTTCTCTGGCAAGAATGCGTCTAGGGTGTCTCCCACGGGAAGTGTAGTAGGTTCAAATGTGACGTATTCACGCGCCTTGAACGTCTGACGGTGGCGGGCAAAGGGGGTATGGACGACAACGTTTGAACTCGACCCCCGGAGGAAGGCGTTGTACGCCATGAAATCTGTGTACTGTTCACCCCAGGTGAGCGGCGTCAGGTATTATTCGTCGGCAAGACAGGTGGTGTGGGTCTGGATGGGACTCACAGTGAACGTGCCTTCCCAAATACCCTCCAGGCTACCGATTGTATGGACCTTGGAGAGATTGTTGTCGATAAGACCGAAGACTCTGTTCCATTCGGCATCCCCAAAATTGTTTCCGATAGCAAACAGCTCCGCCTTATTCTCGAGCGTTTCGGCAATACTGAGGTAGGATATCGTCGCTGGGATCGCGATCGGGAGGGGGGTCAACTTCGTTCGTTCCCCGTACAGGGTCATTTCGTAGAAGGGTGGGTCGTCGGCATCTTGACACGGGGCGTAATCCGCCCAAGAGAGGTGACTGATGGGGTAACAATGTGCTCCTGCGGAGAACAGCTTCATCGGGTTCACGAGGTCACTCAGCGTCTCTTGTCCGTAATTTGCTACAAACTCGTCAATCAAAACACCTCCTCGTGGAGAGGCTGCGCACCTTTGGGGTAAAAGTTACATAAAAGCCACATGCAGACCGCGTGGAAGAGGCTGTTGGGAGGCCAGCCCTCCTCCTCGAGAGTGCTCGATATCG
>Ga0307509_10004526_pt1 | contig 19970 bp, 19 predicted proteins | sample 10_EM_MG_FD_202245 | JGI IMG/M metagenome (GOLD analysis project Ga0307509, IMG submission 202245) | Populus trichocarpa ectomycorrhiza microbial communities from riparian zone in the Pacific Northwest, United States - 10_EM | ecosystem: Host-associated > Plants > Roots > Unclassified | place...
TGGGGCCACCGTTACGGAATGCCTTTGTTCCAGTGCAGCGGGCCCGGTGGATCTGGAACCTGTCAGTTTCCTGAAAGTCGGCGACTGGAATTTCAAGCTGAGCAAATCCTTCTACAGGGAGTAACCTTAGTTCGGTGGGGTCAGCTGGCAACCGCCGGTCATCCGCAGCAGTCTGCCTAGTAAAACGTAGTATCTCCAGCATCATGTCGGAATAATGGATTTTGAGAGTTGCGCATAGTTCGGTCAGCGTGCTGGTGTTCTTCATACGGCCTTTAAGAACCAGGCGAGGCGTACTGTGACTTGAAAAAGCCGGCATTTCCATCCCACTATCTTCAGCCACGATCACACCTTTAACTTTTGAAAGTGCTTCTATAGTCTGCAACCTCATTCCTAGGGCATGTTGGCGGCCATATTGCGACAAGATCTGCCGGGCGGCGTCATTCTTGTTTGACCTGCGGTATCCATCTTTAATCTGATCCTTATGTCCTAGTTCACCGATCTCTGTGGAATACATCGATATGGATCCAAAACGCTGTAGGTGGGAGGCAAAGTGAGTCACGTAGTGCATCTTGATGAAGTTGAAGTGGTTCTCACGCAGTATCAAATCCGCCCGCCGATCGGACCTTTCAACCCTCTCTTGATCAGCCTGTCGACGGCGATTAACGACGGTTCTATGGTGGACTTTGTTTAGCACGCTGATGCGCCATCAGTTCCCTTAGCTCCCGCTCCTGGTGATCTGCTCGGGTGCGAGTAGCCTTCGAGGTACGGAACTCGAGAAAATTGTCCTTTGTCGTGTGAAATGTCTGCAGGTAGCTTTCCATATAGGAAAGTGTATCTGGTGTATGACTCCGATATTGAGCCATGAGAGCGAAATCAACCAGCGTGCTAACACACTTCAAAGCGCTCTGGAAATCATGATACTGAGAACTGTCCGGATTTCGCGATTCGGATCCCAATATGGCTGAAATACAACGGCCGAGATTGCACATCTCCTTTCCCTGCCATTGTGTGATTTCGCGATAGGTCTTTTTCTGTACGCTGAATCCGGGGTAAGGAGGAATTTCTTTCAAAGCATCGTCAAACGCCTGTTGTCCTTTATCCTTTTTCAGGAATCCTTCTGCCCACTCCATCATATGTTTGAATAAGCCATGGTAGATGTTGTGCAAGAGGTCCGGTTTGTGTAGGTCCGCAGGGCTTACTCGATCCAGTCCAATGAATACATTGTTTCCTATTTTGACACCCAACCGCTGAAAGTATCCTGCAATGCCGGCCGGTTCTGCCCGCTCATGCCTCAAGGCTTTCTCCCTATATCACATGTAGTCGCGGGATTCATATATCCGCCGAGGATCCCCACCCAGCTCCTCGCACGGAACCTCACACTTTGGGCATGACTTACTGCCTATTCCTTGCAAGGCTGCATGCTCAGCCTGATCCGCGATCCAGGCCGATACAATGGGAAAACAAAGACGTGTTTTGCCGTCCGTACAATCCATTAGGGTTGCTTCTTGGGCAACCGGCTGTAATAGTGCCAGGACAAGATCCAAGACAGCCCGCAGGGTATCCCCATTTGTCTGCCACTGGGCTTCGTTGGCACGGGCTGATTTGCCAGTAAACTTTGGGGGTACTAGAAGCAATGTCAGAAGACTAGAAGCAATGTCAGAAGCAGGATTGGCATCTTGGCAAGGCTGTTTCTCGTCCGCAAAAGGATATTGCCGATCGTGGGGTATACTGGCCAGGCTTTCTTATCTCCTGAGAAATTCGTAAGGTGCGTCTGGTCAGACAATCCGATAATGGGAACCACTGTTGACCCGGCGGGCAAAGCCTTCTAGCAAAGAACGGAATGGGCTGTTAGCACTGGAAACACCTCTCCCAAGACCTGTCAGGATCTATCTCATACCTGTATATCCCACCACCAGTCCACCGTATGCATCTCGGAATATAATCGCTGCCCACTCAAATCATATTCTGCAATAGGTGCGTAAACTATATCCGAGCTATACGCGACCTGGCGGATCAGGTAGCGGACACAGTCCATAATATTTCGATAATAGAAAGTTGTTGCATGTCGACTATCATCAATCCGGGCTTCCGCCCACACCAAGTATTCACGAAATGGGTCCCGTAGGTCGAAGTGTTGTCGCACGGTATAGGCAGACTGGAATGATCTGCTATCCCTACCGCCCAAACCGTGAGCAAAGTACGCGTCGATCTGGCACTTGGCTACCTTGCTCCTGACAAACCAGCTCGCCAAATTAAACTCGTTTTCAGATGAGAAAGGGCTCCAAGGGTCATCGGTCAGGGCCTTGTTGAGCTCTGTATAGCCAGCAACTTCGCCGAGTGGTCTGCCGGCACCGGGAATAGTTTCTTGACCCGAAGGGCGTGCGCGGACCTGTGGGTGGGAGACGTCTTCTCTGTCTGAATCGTTGTGCATATTATCTATCTTACCACTTGCTGTATGGATATCCGCGATCTCGAGCCGAGGATCAGATTCGTAGTCTGAGTCAGTCATGTTTTCAGGTTCATCACGAACAAAGGTAGGTCGTCCCGCGGAGTAGGCCGCGTCCGCAATCGCATTGAGGGATAGAACGACATCATGATGCATTGTGTGAAGGTGTTTTTCGTATGCAGCGGCTTGTTGATAACGTCGCCTGCAATAAGGACACTTTGTGATCTTGGAGGTCATCGTGTGTTGTGATTGTTTGTTTCTCTTTCAAGTAGTCGGGCGGATGCGTGAGCTGATGGGCAGACGGACTGCAGCTGACTTAGTATCTTTCGATGTGAAAGGTAGGTTTCTTTCAAGGGGTAAATCGTGAAACTTCAGGTTTGTTTAGTCGCATAACGAACGGGTCCGGACATTCAAGCTACCAACTGGTATTCACGGTTTAACTTGTGAAACCTATTGTTTGTTAGGAGGTTGCTAACCCTACGGTATTGTGGGTAGACTCAAGAGGATTGGAAGCGTCTCGGCTCGCGGGTCGTAGGTCGCATGCGGCTCGCATGCGGCTCCCTTGCGGCTTAAATCCTTATCTGAAGCCTATCTAGGGTATGTCTTTGTGCCTGGATCACATGACTTTTCAAGATATCAATATTGAAGTTTGTACAGGGGACAATCCTACGAACCCCACTAAAACCCTCCTCATGCGGCCTTTATAAGCTATCTCTTGCCCATCCCTCCATCCTCTCTCCACAACCGTTTCCCGAATCACAATCACATCTTCGATCCGCCAGCCCATCCTAACAAGACCCACGGAGCTCAGTACAACCTCTCACTCGTCTGCAGCACCACTAGTATATCCTCAGCTCATTTCAGATTTACCTATCTGCGTTTCCCTAGCTAATAACCTTCTCTCGCAGCCGTTTACCATCAGCCGAACCCCCTTTACCATCCACTAGGGCCGCTCATTTTCCATTTTCGGATCTTCCACAATCCTTAATCCTCAAACGTACCAGCATCTGCTAGCGGTCATCTTTCATCCGCTCTGGGACCTTTTTTGTTTAACAAAAGCCTCTTTCCGAACCAGCAACTACCACCCGCCCCCACCAGTATTACCATGGCAGCCTAGAAGGTTGGCCTCACTTTTGAAAAATCGGGGGCCTTTAAAAACGCCGGCGATGTTAACTGGTGTAAGCACATTTGCAGCTTCCCCCACCCATGAACCTATGGTCAGGAGTATAAAGCCTGGCAAAATGCTATGAAAGGTAAGAGGGAGCAAGAGAGGATCCCGGGGTGGAAGCAGAGTACGGCTGCGCAATGGACGGCCATCCAGGCATATGCTATTACCCTCCAGCCTGTTAGCCAGAGGTCGGGACTCTGGCAGGCTAATAACGTCTGTGGTGAACGTTTTACCGAATGCCTTGACTTTGCGCGAAAGGACATAGCAAAAAAACATTAGTGTATCTTAACAGACATGTTGAAAGTTCAGCCTGTTGGCGCTATTTCTGTTGCGGACCCCGCCCCTGCCAGAAATAATCGTAAGTTAGCCCCAAGTGTTTGCATTAATGTAGCATATATGCTAATACAGCTCCTGCAGGTCTCGCCGGTCCGCGCTCTATCCGTCCCTGGGTGGATCGGCCCTCCGAAGTCCCCCCAAGCAGCCCACCCCCTGCCGGGATGGACAAAGTCCAGTGGCAAACCCACGAACAGGTTTACTGGATGGAGCTAACTGAGCCCACCCTTGCGAACGTGAGTCCGGGTATTGACAGAATCTTGTCACGTGGATTCGGATATCGTATGATCGTTGATGCGACGGGATAGGGAACACGTTTGCTGCGAGACGATCCTCAGGAGCCGTTGCCGCTTGCTGAAATGATCTGAATCACAAATAGCCGGCATGAGCACATATCGTTGTCCTTGAATCCGCCAAGCGAACCACCTCATGGAGGACCACCAGGAGCGGTAATACCACAAAAAAGACTGGGCGAACACACCGCATCAATTGGGCGGACCTTGGCAATCAGGTCCAGAGTCCAATGTCGCTGCTGATTGGGACCTCGATTTCGCAGACGGTGCGATCCCGGCCCCGGATTCTGGCCCTACATCGTCTCCTAGTAAGCAAGCTTCTGTCCCTTGCGCTAACCTGGGCACTCATGTTTTGAGTTCTAGTAGACAAAGAGGACAGGTGACTGACCTAAAGAAAGCACCTCGGACGCCAGCAAATAACTGTGGTAAACACAACCTGGTGGTCATGCAAGAGGCTGATAAGCCATACAGTTTGGATGAAAGTCCGGAACCTCAGGGGAAGGTGATAGATGCCGGCATTGAGGTTGAACTGTACACACTCGATGGGGAGCTTAATCTGAGTCCGCTACCTGCTGACAGGCCTGGTCCGCCAAACAGTCCTCTGCCGTTGACTCCCAATCTGGGCCATGCGTCATCCCCCTCTGAGCATGCAGAGGCTAGAAGGTCCGCCGATCATCTTCTGATGCAGGCCTCAGGGGGCGAGCAGCCTGTCAAGACATTGGCGACTCAAGTTGGTACGCCTGGCAGAATCCATTCCCCCTCCGATCCGGCTACAAGCGATATGTCTGCGGATATTCCGGCAGCTGGAGAAGCCGGACAATAATTAAGCCCGGCTGCTGACTCCCCAACCGACCCAAGTGCATACTCTACACTTGGTAGGTTCTGGTTATGACTACCAGGCTTTTCATCCATTGTGTTGGCAAGGTCTACCGTAGTACCGCCGGCAGAAACAGGCATTGGGAGCTCGCTCAAGTCCGTTTCTGTCCTGGGTCACTAGCTCTGCCAACAAAGCTCTCCTGCCCCGACCAATGTGGCTAATGTCTAGCTAGCAGAGGGTGCAGGTCCATTTCAAGCAATTTACAGGTTCTAGGCCACAATGGACCCTTTGACTTTGCTTTTTGGTGTTTTATTATTGATGTTTTCATTTTTGTTTCTCGAGTTTGTGTTTTTCTCGCTGTTTCCTGACTATTTCTGTTTAGATTAGCCCACTACGTCTGGGCTCACCTGCTCAGTACACTTAATTTAGACCTGCGATTATCTCCTGCGAACATTTCCTTGCGTGTTTTTCATTTGGAGTTTAGCCTTTAGAGTTTTGCGAGCTATCCTTGCATTTTTTCCAGCACATTTCTTGTTTGGATTAGCCCGCTACCGTTGCCCAAACCCAGTGTAGTCTACGGACACTGGCTATTTTTCGTTTACCGGGTCAGCTCCCGGGACCTGCTCTTGGAATCTTGGCACATCATTCTTGTTCTTTTCCAGCTCTTTTTCGTCTGGAATATGTTTTCTCTTCAGGCTTTAGAGATTTGCTCTTTAGATTTGTGCGGATCATTCTCATCGTTTTCTAGCTCATTTTTCATTCGGGGTTGCCCCTTTCATCGCTGTTCCTATCCTAGCTTTACACCTTATATCCCAGTTGTTGAGCCTTAGCGGCAGCTTTCACTGTCTGAGATTAGCGTCCGGGCTCCTAGCCCTAGCCTTACCCACATTTGTTACTGTCCGCTTGGCAGACCTACTCAAACTAGATTAGTCCCTAAATACTGATAAACATTTTTTCATCACTCTCAAGAATATCAAGTATCAAACACTCGTGTTGCCCCAGTGAAATAGCGGCGCGGCCAAGTTGAAGCTGGACGCTTCAGGTGCAAATTGCTATATCAGGTATGAAGGAGCAATTTGGACGCGTGGGTGTCTGCCGACACCAGCAAACATAAAAGCGAGTGATGAACTATGAACATTCTTAATTCTTAAGGAAGCCGGACAGACTATTTCTATCTTCCCAGTTTACACCCCATATCGTGCTCTTAGGTACATACCAATAGTGGCTTCCTGACACTACCTACTCCCCAACATCATACACAACAATTCTCTTCTATCACTATCAACCTGCATACTATGTTACAACAACAACGGCGGGTTATGATGGACCGAACGTGTTCATCAAGGCAGGAAAGGCAAAGGCGAACAGAGGTTCTCCGCGCACGTTTCTGGAAATCTGGGTCCAGGGATAGATTAACTATAATACCATCACCCAGTGTTGAGTCTGTTACGACTGGGTCCGCTGTTAGTAGGAGGAGGGATGGCGTGCTGGGGCTGGCTTCTTCACGACTCGAGGTACCAGAGCTTGTCCTTAACCACCGGCAGCAGGTCTTGGAGTCGGCGAATGAGAGTCTAGACTCTAATGATGGGGAATATGAGGGCAATGATGGCCAGAGTGAGGAGAGCGAGGAGAGCGAGGAGGAGAACGAGTTAAGCCAGCATGGGGACGATACGGATCATCAATCGGACTGGGGAGCGCAGAGACCAATTGGGCGTGAGTTCCTTAGCTCGCAGCGCTCGATACTGACAATCACCCCTGGGAATAGCCAGAATTCCAGCAGGAGGAGTAGTTACCCCGGACGGAGAACACCTGCCCGAGTACGCGTTAGCCAAAATGGTTATACATCTGCAATTCTCTCCCGTTCGCCCGGAGTCTTAAATCTACTTGCGACGCCGGCGATAACCCCAAGTCACCCAGATCCAACAATGCTGGAATTGGATAGCGGAGGAGGACAGCAGGCCAGCAGCAGGCGAAATATGGGTACAGGGCTTGAGCATAGCATTCTGACAAGAGCCTGTGATCTGATGTGGGACTGGACGATCTTTGTCAATCCGTGTCCGGACCCAATTACCCTGACCGAAGAAGTCCGCACATGTTGGAGCTAGGCCTAGACACAATTAGGCTTTCCCGACTTGGCTGATGCTACTCCGGCCTCAAATGACCAGGTAAGTTACCCTTAATCGATAACTGGCATCCCATCCCAGACTAAATGGAGTGGCCGCTCGTCACTGATTTGCAGATGCGGGCAAAGCACAGCGGATGCCAATCGCAGTATCTGCATACAGTAAAGAAGGCTATAACAGAACTCTATAAGCTCAATAGTGAGGATCCTACAGCTTGCGCACAAAGAGTGGAATACCTACTGGAGGAGGATAGGTTCATTTGCCCGCCTGGCAGCTATGAGGTATCTTTTTCACATTTGTCGGGATTGTTTCTAATGGCAGTGAGACTAAATCAATCTGATTCGGCGGACAGTGAATCTCTCTTAGATTCGTAGCACGGCAGATTCCGGGCACGATATTTGCTCAATATTAGGCTAGCCCGAAAAGGAAAGGCATAACAGATGTGGGTTTCCTAGATAAGATCGATGGCCCATTTATCTGTCTTACAGCGGCCATATTATGTCATTCACTGAGATGTTGGCAGACTGGCATGTTTATCGATAATGTGGCTTTCACACGCGCCAGTTCCGGGGGTAAGATAAACTATGCGTACAGGCAGGTTTCAAAAGTGTCCGGATCCCCCGACTGTCCCGGCAGCCGGATACTTTTGAAAACCGCCTGTACTCAAATGGTGTGAAAGGTCACCTAATGGATAGATAGCCCTGCTTGAACGTCAGACACGATCGTAGGGCAAAACAGGAAGAGTTTGGCCAAGTTGAATAATCCAGCGGATAAGGAAGACATTGGAGGCTAAAATCGCGAAGGAGCGGGGAAAGTGGTTTGAGAGGACGGTGGGATATGACAAGGATGAGGACCTATTGAGGTGGGAGTTTGGCAGTGATACGGAGCTGGATGAATTGGGACGGCTAGCGGCTGCGTGGATTCAGGAAGACACAGTCAGTGCGAGCCGTAGCGAGAACATGGGGCGAATCCAGGAGCATTGGTTGGTGCAGCGCAGTTCCGAGAATCTAGGGATACGGAATCATAGGTTCAAGAAACCGATTGAGAGGATTGGGCGAATGGTTTTATCACCACTCGCTGATCGTGTATATATATGTAATAAAATCAAGTTGGATTACCCGTGCTAAAAGGGTCAGGAATGATCAAACAATAGTAGTATACGGGCCAGGCCGGTGTGCAGGAAAGGAATGAGAGCGAACTGGGCGGATAGTTATAAGCCGTGCAAGTATGAGTAAGTCATCTAGCGGGCAATTGTAGGTTCGGGAAGCATGGGAATGTGTCAGGGGATGGTTATAAACTGGGCAGGCTTGGTTAAGTAGTCTAGCGGGCAGTTGTGGGTGAAGAGGCACCGGAATGGGTCTGAAGGACTGTTAGAAGCCAGGGAAGTCGGGGGGAGCCCGCGACCCGACAGCAAGAGTCCGGGGGCGGACGGCGAGACGAGCGGGGCGAACAAGATAGGATGTGGAGGGCTGAGGAAAGAGCCTAGCGAAAGGGCAAGGGGGTGGGGGACATCGGCCGGATATGGGAGAATACAGGGTGGGATCAGAGTGAGGAGCAAGGGGTCAGGGCGTTGGAAGGAAACAGGGTGAAAAAATGAAGAATGGAAAATGTTCGCCGGATATGCGAGAACACGGAGGGAATCCGGCGGTGGAGGAGAAACAGAGGTGATGTTGGACAGGTTCCAGGTGAGAAACAGATTCAGAGAGAGGCTACAGACGAAGTTAAAGGAGAGAGGGTATCATGGGAGGAAAGCTGGCGGGCCGGCGTGTCTGGTAGGGGGGCCGGAATGTGAGATGTTGCGGTTGAAAGGCGTCCGCAGAACAGCAGCAGGGAAACGTGGACTTTAGGCGTGAAGGGAGAAAGAGGCAGGGCGCTGGAGGAAGAGTTTCTGAGAAGGGGGGTCTAAGGCATCTGGACGCAAAAAGGCCGCGTCCAATGCATCCAGACGCTGCCTGTGGCGTCCGGACGCATTGGAGGCGGCCCTTTCACTTCCGGACAGAATAAACCCGGGCAGACGCACTCAGAACTCGAGTTTACGTTATAAGCGCCTGGAACGTTCGGCGCACAGGGTGAGCGGGGAGAGATGGGGTGCAAGATGATTTTTTTGCTGATGCAGTCTCTGGGTTTGTTGGCAGATATTCCGCTTCACTTTGGAGCCTCCCCATTAAATGAATTATAGACAGAAGCCGATCAAGCTGACCCCCTTCTAAACCAGAGACTCACAATGCTGGAACAAGGGGTACGACATAGCAGCCTGATATTCCTAGCCGAATGTACCAGTGATGGTAATCGACTGTGGTATCGACATCGTCTTCATGTTCCCGCTCACGAACCTTTGAAACTGGCCATCATTCGGGAAAATCACGACGCCCCTGCTGCTCGTCACCCCGGCAGATCCAAAACACATGAACGAATCACCTGACGATACAATTGGCCGAGCTTGCGAAAAGAGATCCCACGATATGTGGCCAACTGTCATATCTGTCAACGAAGTCGAACCACACGTCACGCTCCATTTGGTATCCTTTGCCCTCTCTGTATTCACTATTGACCATGGCAAGATATATCAATGGACTTTATAACTGGTCTACCCTGGAGTAACGGTAACGATGCGATTTGGGTAGTGGTAGATTGGCTAACCAAGATGCGCCATCTCCTCCCTTGTCTTAGAACCATCGATGCCCCCTCTCTTGCCGACCTATTCCTGGATAACATCTGGAAACATGATGGGTTGCCGCTGACAATTATATCTCATCGAGGGCCACAGTTCGATGCTGAGTTCTGGGGAACCATCTGTCGCAGACTGAAAATCGACCGACGTCTATCTACTGCATTCCATCCTGAAACTGACGGTCAAACAGAACGAGTTAATGGTATCCTGGAACAATATCTACGATCATATGTGAACTACCAACAGGATGACTGGTATCAATGGTTACGAATGGCAGAATTTATGGGGAACTATCATGCATCCGAGACTACCATCAGCTCTCCCTTCTTTGCCAACTACGGCTATGATCCTAGTATGGACTTTCTTGACGAACAAACTCTCCCGACTGACGACCAAGAAGCGCGATCTTTCGTTATCACTATGACAGAACTTCATGCACACCTTCGAACCGAAATGGGTTGTGCGCAAGAAAGGCAACAAGAAAATGCTGACTGACGCAGAGTCCCAGCTCCCTTCTTCCAAGTCGGTTATAAAGTTTGGCTTAACGCAAAAAATATTAGGACACGTCGACCTTCACGAAAGTTGGACAACAAACATCATGGAGCACATGAGGTCACGGCAAAGATCTGAACAGAGGCTTACCGTCTGGATCTGCCGAATACAATGAAAATACATAACGTCTTCCACGTGTCGCTGTTGGACCTAGCAGCCAATGACCCCCTCGAAGGACAGATAATCCCACCACCTCCACCAGTGGAAGCTGAAGGAGAAGAGGAGTGGCAGGTTCAGGAGGTTTTGGATTCCAAATTTGTCAGGAACCGGTTGCGATATCTGGTGAAATAGGAGGGTCGCGACAAGACAACATGGGAACCGGCTGAGTCAATCAATAAACTAAAAAGCAGTTGACGATTTCCACGAACCGTACCCACTTAAACCTGGACCATTACTGGAGAATCCGGAATAGGCCCCAGGGAACTTCGGCCCTGTGGAGGGCTCTGCTCTCACCATCCCCTGGTGAGATACTTGTTGGGATAACTTTCGTGTTCTTTCTTTTGTTACACAGTTGCTATGAGGGATTTCCTTTGTAAGGTTTATGATAAAATGTATTGTTTCCTTGGTTACGCGGATATGCGACTCATACTGGAGTATGAGTTCGGCGGCAAAAGGCTGTGTTAGGATTTCCATCTATATAAGTGGGCTCCGCCTCCTATTTCCTTGATTCTTTATGCTACCTGGTATTTCTTTCATGACTCCTGTACTTCAGAATATAACTACTTCTATTCTGATATCCAAGATCCATGCTAAGAACCCACGAACCCTGACCCTGATCTGCCGTTACGCGATCAGCTTTGACCTAAGAATGTCATCTCCGAACCCTCACGCTAAACGAGTGTTATCGTTTAGGACCTTCCTGTCGTTGTGCGCCTTGGACTAACGTCTAGTGCCAAGACCCCGTTACACAATGATAGCGTATTTTTGCTGTTGGGACGCAACTACGATGCCATCTGGTGTTGTTGCGCCGTCCCAACGCAGGGGCCAGAGGGGGGTATTAGCTTCACAGGATGAAGGTAGGGTAACCCCAGGGTACCCAAAAGTAGGTGGAATAGCTACCCTTTTCCCATATGCCTAACAGGTGTACGGTTGATATAGTGCGAGGTAACGCCTAACAAAGACCCAGAGCTCTAATAGTGCAGCGAGGACGGTTGGAATGAAAGAGAACATAATCTGGATACGAGTAGGAAGTTGGAAAGACTTAGCAGACCTAATGAGAATGTTAGCAATGTCAAGCAATCTTAGATGAGTTTGATCGAGTTCTACTATTCCATTGCAAAGCAGACTTATATAGGACAATCAGCAGCGTCAATAATATGATATTCACAAATGTTGCTGCGAGCCCCATGCAGATACTCTGTTGAATCGGGCCGACCCATTTGCCACTATGAGGGACATTGCACCAAGCGTGTAGGGTTTGAACCAGTGGATTATCTCTACCTATGACAAGATCCAGTCGGTATCCACCCCCACCACCCCCAGTTCCAAGTTTATATGTCCCAGATCCCATGCACAAATCAGGAGCCGGGTACCCATCTGCGCCGCTAAAATCTCTCAGGAGAGTCTCGCTGTGGGCAACCAAGGCCATCTTTGCTTCCAGAGTATCTGGGTCACTGGTTAGATTATTCTGTCAATTGTAGGAGACCAGGAACACTCCTCCAATGCAGATAACAAGCAGCTAGACAAACCCAGCTAGAATGTGAGCAAATTGAGGGACGACAACAATTCCTATACTTCTAATTCCTTTTTTTGCGCACAACCTCCTCCCCACAGGAATCAGACACAAGGATTATCTCTAAAGCATGATTAAAAAACAACTTCCGCATTCTATCCCATCCCCAAAGGTTGTGGGTTCTTTAAAGTCATGGAATTGCTTCCCTGGTCACAATCCAATAACATACGGGATCTGTGTTGACAGGCTATCCAGGCCCTAATCCGCAAAGCACAACACAGATCCCGGATCTTCCATTTATAAATACTTTGGATTTCCCCCTGCGGATGTGGCAACTAAGCTGACATTCCTTTCAAACTTGAAGATGTTCATAATTTTGTCTTCCTGGGTGAAATTCGTTCCGTTCCCAAAAGGAACCGCTCTCACAATGGAGTCATTTGTTCCGTCCAGTGTGACCTCATGGGCTTGAAAGTGGTAACTTGGTTTGCAGTAGAGGGTGTTTAGGTCGAATTCATCGCTTCTATTATAAGCATTGCATGATTTGGCCCTGATAGCAAGGAACAAGTTCGGCTCCTTACACACCCTTTTCGCCAGCTTGTTATGGTCATAACTAGGGTTGGTAGCCAACCCGATATACATCATGTTCTAGGTTGCATTGGGGTTAGGGAGAGGGTCCGTGGAGTATATACATTTGTCCGGGCTAAACCTGTATGTAATTCCATTCGCAGATTTTGTCTCTTCTATTTCAGAAGGAGTGCATTCACGCTCCGTCTGGTATACTCTTGTCTGGGCAGTCCATGATTCGTTGCCCCGAGTTAACTAATCTTGATAGTCATAGCTTGCCGGTTTGAAAGGTATGGCGATAAGTTCCTTGGTGATGAATGAATGCACCTTCTCTCCTAGCCAGGTTATACCATAGCTAGTGTACAGAAAAGAAAAAGTGCTCATAGCTTCCTGTTGGTCATCGAATAGGATCCGCTTTTTGACCGGCTTGAACGTTGTCTCTATATCTCGTATTATATGCTGGGTAGTCAAGAGAGAGCTGTTCAATGGTGCCATACCTCAGCAAATCACGCACAGGGCCAATCCCGACCAGAAGACGTCCCTGTGTCTATATATTGTTAGTTATAAATATCTCAATCCAAGTGGATATGAACCAAAAATGCACACTTTTTTACCAGCATTGATCGGCACACAACCAATGAAGTCAAAATGTAACTGGGGCACACTGTAGGAAGACAGATCCTAAGATGGCGACCGCACCGAAGACTCAAAGTAGAAGTAAGGATCACAACAAAGATAAAGATAATTCAATGTAGAATCAAGTAATAAAATCATAATATTGTTAGGCCTGAAAGCTATACTTAATAAGTTCTCTCAAGGATTTTTGGTTCTCAGAATAGGGTGTCTCTCGCTTTAGTTAACTAGAATAATGAAAAGCCAGAGAACACCCATCAACCATTCTGACATTTCGCCAGCACTCTTCTCAGCTCCGGGCTGTCCAACTCACCTGCCTAAAGTGAGCTAACAGTCGGAGGCAGTCAGACCGCTCAGATATTAACTATCTCTAAAAATAGAAAGTGCTCCCAGTGATGTCTCTTGAGCTACATCTGCATGCGCGAAAACCCTTTCCTATCGGTAGCAGGTCAGTGGCCGACCGACATGCCCACCATAGAGCTAATATCCATTGGGACTCACTAGCCAAGCGGTGGTTTCGTCTATACAAGCTACACAGTCCATCGGCAAATCTACTTGCCTATACTAAGCTTCTAAACCTGACTGCATGCTCCCACGATAAGAAATCTCCTGCTACTTGACTGCATGGACGCTACGCACAGCCAACCATGCCGAACCCTCTTAAATCATGACAAGAGTCACACCTCTAGAGTCCAGTAATAACCTATGGTAATGCTACAGTTCACGGGGTAGCCTGGGACTGGCATTTGGGTGCTTGTCCTGGAAGCCTTGCAGCTTCTCCAGTCAGCTCCAAGCCCTCTACTGTTAACCATACTACTTCCCGGAAGTCAAAGTATGCCCGTAGGTGGTTCCCAGGTGTTATCCAGGTGGCGCCCTATGAGGCAGTTACCCTCACACCCCTTATATATCCTATGAACAGCTTCTGGTCGCTTGGACGGCCACAACTCATAAGGTGTTGTAGGAGCGTTCCCATTGATCTCACTTTACTAGAAAGCTCACAACTACACAGCCGTATAGTGCTGTCGCGCCGTACCAACGCTGGAGCCGCAGGAGGGTGTTAAGAATATCCTCTGAAATTTACAGGTGGTTCAGACCACTACTGCTCGGTCAGTAGTCCCTTTCGTGCCATACCAAGCAGCCCTATGAACAACCAAGAGCTCCATTATTGTGGGATAACTTTCCCCTAAGTCCCCAGACGACTTTGTCCGTGAAGGTAGGGTAACTGGGGTACCTCAGTAGGCTAACTGAGTCCCCAAGGTAGGGTAATTGTGTTTCCAAGGTAGGGTAACTTTACCCTTTCATGCCTTTATTGCCTTCGGGGCTCCGCGCGACCACCTATAATATTGCCCCGGAGACTCATGCAACGTTTACTATGTGTCCTTAACTTTACGCGAATATACACTCCGAAGGTTACCCCGCCTAGTAGGGTAACTTTGGCCCACCTAGGTTACCCTGTCTAACCCTATGTCACTAAGTCACTTTGTAGACACTTGTACTAACTCATGTCTACCAGTTGTATACTAAGTATACTGGTCTATTCTCAATCTGGTTACCACTTGGCATACCATACGAGCTTGAGTCTAGTCCACTGTAGCTACCTATCTGTAGGGTCGTTATACAAAAGTATAGTGAACAGATATCCAGTTGCTAGCAGTTACTTCCTCAGGCTTCGATAATTGAAAGTACAGCTCCAGTCGCTTCACATCAATATTCACTGCAGCCCACCCTACCCCCTGCACAACAACTATCTACTGAGGTAGATACCGGTAACAAAATACTACACCAACTGGAAAGTCCTCAGCTGTTTCCACAAAGAATAATGCTTTCTCTCCACTATTGATTTTATTGACATATTCTATGAGTGCGATTTGAGCAACCGTAATGAGGAGGGAAGTCATGATAGTTGGTGCTTATAAAGTCAATGGTTTCCATAGCTTGTTCCAATTCTGGTCGTTTAGGCCTATTGCAAGGTTCACCTCGGGTTTGAGTGAAACTAGAACCTTATTAGTAAAATGTGTAAAAAGGGTTGGTTGGCCCTTACTTCATGGTTCAGAAGTATCTACTGAAGGATATGCATGGTTGAGTTGGCTTAACTCAGTGAGACAGTTAGAGGATGACTTGTGGCCGCCAAAGCTCTGACAATGCAGCATTCTGACCGATAGCTCTGGGTCAAGGCCGCTAGTAGACACCAAAATCCATCAGCAGTGCTAAGAATAATCTTCTCCAGAATCCTACCATATAGGGAAGATTTAGAATTCAGGTAACTCACAGTACCCCTCTTGAGGATGACTGCCTAAGGAAGGGGTAGTCTTCAAAGAATCATACCTGCTAGTTGTATCCCTACAAGTACCTGCGCGGGTGGGTTGTTTAGAATATATGTTTCGAATATTTCTTCGTGCCACCAATTGGATCAGGCGCTCAAGCATATCCCTCTGACTCATTGTTCTTGCTGGATCACAAACAGCACTTCCACCGACGCCACACACTACAGGCACTACAGGCACTACAGGCACTGCCCTCTCGAATCTTATAAAGCCCCGGACACAAGTCGACAATCGCGTCCCGCTGTGAAGCTCTTGCTCCCTTATGCACTTGTTATGCCCAATGTTTTTTTTGTTTTTTTTCCCACTCTGACTTTAAAAGTTCTGCATCGTCACCATGTTGTACCGGTTACAAGGCTTCAAAAACAGCGGCTGGGCAGCCTTGTCAAGCACCATCCCATAAACTGTCAAGATATTCTGGTCGTGTTTAAAATCTGGAATACTAGCCTATTGGAGTAATGTGATAGGAAAAGATATGTTGTTAGAAACAGATGTAGTGCTCAGAATATGGTAAAATCCGCACTGCTCAGTATGGCCTTAATGGAAACAAGAGGTCCGCGTAGATTTACTCCCAATTGCCTCAATAAGTTGGGGGCTGTTTGGCGTGATCCTTTTGTAAAATTTGGGTAGCTACACAACCATGGTTGAAAGAACCTCATACCCCATATCAGAAACAGTTAAAGATTTGGTGCTGGTTGCTGCAAACCATGGTTTACAATTCACAGCTAACAGTCCCGTAGCTACAAACTATGGTTCAGATCGAAACCATGGTTTGCCATCCCAAAATTGTAACGCCAAACAGCCCCTACCTTATTGAGGCAATTGGGAGTAAATCTATGTGGACCTTTTGTTTCCATTAAGGCATCCTGAGCAGTGCGGGTTTTGCCGTATTCTGAGCACTACAGCTCTTTCTAACAACATAGCTTTTCCTCTCACATTACTCAAATAGGCTAGTATTCCAGATTTTAAACACGACCAGAATATCTCGACAGTTTATGGGATATCTGGATCCCTACAAGTACCTAAGGCGTTCAAGCTCACCCTACTCGAGAACTGGTATCATACTACAGTATGATACCTGGCGATATGAGAGCAAGACTTGTATATAAAAGCAACCTTGCAACGCCCAAGAAGCAGTACCAGTAATGGTATGATAATAGGCATCGTTTCGTCTTCAGGGGACTTTATTATTCTAGCGTCTTTAAACTCGGCACGTGCAGACATGCGGTAAGTTAACCGCTAAGCGAGGGGGGCCATTACTCGTATATTATTGTGAATATGAAAATACCTCTCTTGCCAAGCTCCGTCCCCTCAAGCTCCATCCTCTCTATTTTCCTGTCTTCTTGTTGCAATCAATAGGAACACACGGTTTCGCAACCCTCAACACCACACTTTATTATCTTGAACACTATGTTGACGGTCGCGTTCTTTTACCTTCGGGCTGGTGGTTTTGCCTCCGGGCGTCGGAGCTAGTGGCCATCGGGGAGTATACTTGGTGGCTCACCGGGCTTTTATGACAGGTGAACTTTTGTTTGGTGGCTCACCTGGCCTTTGCTACAGGTGAATTTCACGATGGATAACTCTCTTGCCCCCCTTTTTCCTCCAAGGTCCCCCTTCCCCGTGAGGCGGGCTATTACTGCTGGTGACCGTGGTCTAGTACCCGTTCATGGATTTTCTTAAACTGCGCCGGGTGGAGACTATCGTGGTCTTCACATTGTTCATGTTCTAGGATTCGTCAACGACGGCCCTGATTTCGACCATGAGGTTCGACACATTGTTATGGGCCTCGACTTGGGCACTTTCAACCCTCTCGAAAAGGTTTGTTTCGGGATATTGGCTGCTCGTGGCTGTGATTCCCTGGCTGTTGCTTCTGCTGGTTGCCACGTCGACCGCACTGCCTCTTTGGGTTTTTACACCCGTTTTCACTCCAGAGGGCTCCTCCCCGTCCTTCGCCCCGTCCAGCTCCCGGGTAGTGAGCTCGGGTTTTCATTCCACTATGGCGTCTGATCCCATGGTCCCCTCTGCATTCTGGCCGTCCATTGACAAGCAGCGATCCTAGGACCCTCTGTACATTTCCTTTGTGGTCGAGGTTGATAATAGCCAACGGCACCCTCTCTCCCCCATTGAGCGACTGTCTCCTGGTGAGCGGTAGCTTTATAGCAAGTTCCAATTGAACAGATCGTCGGACGAGGACTATGCACCTCCTGCAGGTAGCATCCACCCTGAGGATCGGCTCACGCAGGTGTCGTCTCCTACCCCCTTCGTCCCGACCTTTTTGCGTCCTGGTACTGGATCCGGTTTCGCCCCTGATTCCACTATTCCCTCTTGACGCCGTGCCTTTGTTCCTGTGTCCAAGAGGCAACATGAGTTTATCGCTCACACCAAGGAACGACGGGGCAACACCCCCTCCAAGGTGAATCGGGTTTCCCCCACCCCCCTGTTGTCCACCAGCCAAGTGGTTCCATCGTCGGCAGTTATCGCTTGCGATACCCCTATGGACTTAGGTAGTCAATCTAACACTGATAGCACAAGTATTGGTGCTTCTTGGTACGCCACCGATGCTCAGCCAAGGTCCTCTACCCGCAGCCTGTCCCCTTGTGCCGACCAGACCTTTTCTTCGCTTCCCACCCTCCCTCTTACCATGAGTTCATCAGCAAAAAAACCTTTTTCTCGGGACGGACAGAGCCCGCTTTCGGACGAATAGCGTCCCGTCTTTGCGTCCGGTCCTCCTGGATCTCCCGTGCCTTCTTTGCCTTTCATTTCTTGCGTCTGGTGCAGCCGGACGCCCCACTTTCTCTCCACAGCGTCCGACGCGCTTGTTGCGGCCCCATCCCCTCCTCGTGCCTCCCCCTTGTATCCGCCCCCTTATCCTCTCGTCTACTGGCCTCCTGCCTACTCCTTGCGGTTGCGTGCATCCGCGGACCATCTCTGCTACCCTCACACCTCTGGCGACCTAGATCAGTCCGCTTCAATCCGCTTCCATCCGCTGCCATCCTGCGTTGCTTTTTCCTTAGTCTGCACCCTACTGTCATTTTCATAATTCCCTTACTGTTCACAAGACGCCCGGCGCGGCCGCCATGCAGACCCCCTACTTTGGTTGGCTTCCCTTCCACAGGAGAGCATAGTTTCGCATTAATCATCCGCAGAACTCAGGCGGCCGAGTTGAAGCCGGACACTTTCTACGGGAATCTCTCCCTTAAGTTGCCGGCTTCAACTTGGCCGCCTATTCAATTCAATTTATTTAAAACATTCCCTTAAACGCCCACGGATCATGTAGTACTCCTGCGGCCGAGTGGAAGCCGGACACTCAATATGGGCACTACCACCATAAGTGTAAGGCTTGAACTTGGCCGTATATTCATACGGAACAATTCATCCCATTTAAAACATTCCCTTCAATACCCGCGAATTATGTATGACTCCCGCGGCCGAGTTGAAGCCGGACACTCAATATGGGAACCGCCACCTTAAGTGTCCAGCCTCAACCCGGCCGGATATACGTGTGGAACAATTGAACCTATTTAAAACATTGCCTTAAACGCCCACCGATGGTGTAGTACTCCCCCGGCCGAGTTGAAGCCGGACACTGAATATGGGCACTGCCACCTTAAGCGTACGGCTTCAACTTGGCCGTATATTCATGTAGAACAATTCAACCTATTTAAAACATTCCCTTAAATGCCCGCGGATCGTGTAGTACTCATCCGGTTGAGTTGAAGCCGGACACTGAATATGGGCACTGCCACCCCAAGCGTACGGCTTCAACTTGGCCGTATATTCATGCAGAACAATTCAACCTATTTAAAATATTCCATTAAATGCCCGCGGATCGCGTAGTACTCCCCCGGCCAAGTTGAAGCCGGACACTCAATACGCGAACTGCCACCTTAAGTGCCAAGTTTCAACTCAGCCGAATAAATACTGTACATAATTGGATAGAATAATTTAATATATTTCATTAAACGTCCTCAGATCAATCCTCTGATTCACTATCCATTGCTTCTCACCGCTAGGAATTACCTGCGCCTGTCCAATCACTGCCCCTATACTGACTATTCGCATGTCTCGACCATTGATCCTGTTGCCGACTCGAATATGTCCGCTCGGAATGTGAAATCTGCCACCATTGATCGGATCGAGTATGCGAACTAATGCCAGGCGATGGACAGCTGCGCCCTCACTTAGAATAGTTCTTATCTTGAAAGGTGCTAGCAACCGAGCCACCATGCGTCCCCGTAAATCTCCATAGTTCGCTTCCCCACCAGTCTGGACCCACACCCAATCGTTTCTAGAGCCACCGTTGCGGAATGCCCTTGTTCCAGTGCAGCGGGCCCGGTGGATCTGGAACCTGTCAGTTTCCTGAAAGTCGGGCACTGG
>Ga0307509_10004527_pt1 | contig 19969 bp, 25 predicted proteins | sample 10_EM_MG_FD_202245 | JGI IMG/M metagenome (GOLD analysis project Ga0307509, IMG submission 202245) | Populus trichocarpa ectomycorrhiza microbial communities from riparian zone in the Pacific Northwest, United States - 10_EM | ecosystem: Host-associated > Plants > Roots > Unclassified | place...
TGTGATACCAGTAGTGTAGAGGCCGCGTGGTGGGCGGGCGGTTATAGGCAAGAAAGTCATAGTAATGAGTCGGGTGGATGAATACTAAGAGGTCTGGCAGGCAATGGCTCAAAGGGTAGGGAGAGATGTCAGGTGGTCGGTATAACATCCGGCGGACGGTATAACGTTCGGCGGACGAGAAGAGTGTGGAGGGTAGAGGGCGAAAAAAGAGGAGTAGGAGAACGTCCGGCGGACGGGAAGGATGGGGAGGGTGGTAGGAAAACGTCCGCTGGATAAGGGAGGAAAAGGGGGGGGTACGGGAGCATTTGGGAGAGGTTCAGAGGGAGGGGAGTATTATGGGAAGGAACTGGGCGCGTCTGGGAGGAGAGAATTCGCGGTCGAAAGGCTTCTGGGGGTGGTGGCAGGCGAACGCGTGCTTCCGGCGCTACAGGGGGGAGGGGTTTTGCGCTGGGAGTATAGTTGCTAGGCAAACTGCGCCAGGGTGCACCCGGTGCGTCCGGACGGACAAAGGTAGCGCCCGGACGAAACGAGCCCGGACGGAAGCACCCAGAACTGGAGTTTACGTTACAAGCGCCTGGAACGTCCGGGGGACGGGGCGAACAGGATGCAACAGGGCGCAGGGCAGTTTTTTTGCTGATGTACAGCTACTAAGAATCATATTCTGTCACTCATAGTGGTACGGAAGCTCCGGGTTTTTAATTGTTACCTGTAGAAAGTGATATACCTGGTGTATATTTATCCCGGAAGTCTGATCTGGTCATTTTCCGGTTGGATTTGGCTGCCCAGATGATTGTGCGACACTGTTGCTGGGTAAGAACAGGTGGGTGACCAGGGCGAGGAATATTGTCCAGAGATTGTCTCTCACATGCATGAGCAAGGAAGTTTTTGATTGTTGTCCATGGCCATCCAATGATTTCAGCAACAAGGGTAATGTTCCAGAGGCAGTAGAAAAAGGCGATTATTATGGCTTTTTCAACACTGGTCATTTCTCTTCAAGATGTCTTGGGGGTTTGCTTTTTATTTTATGATGCAGAATTTGAATATCCAGATTGGTTAACCATTGGGAAATTAAAGAGGACAAATTATTAAAAAGTAGGATCGTGGCTGTTGAGTACTGTAGAAAGTACGATCGCGATCAACAGTGTGATCTGGCATTTGGCGAGGTTGCTTACTAAGCTTTCACGAACACTTCTGACTAGGGGCTGTACTATCTGGGATCTTCTCTAATATATCTACTTCTAGGCGACTATCCATTGCGTCCGGGGTTGTGTCCTCGTCCAGCCTGGCATGAAGGTATCCGATAATATCACTTCTCTTCGGAGTGATAGATACACTCATTACTCTTCTAGGGAGACGCTTCGCGATTTCAGCCCGAATATGCGGTCTTCTAGTGACCAATATCCGAGTGTCAGGACACTTCAGGAGGACTTGGTTCAGCGAGTCAAGAACCTTGACCCGATGTCCTGCCAGGCATTCGTCTAGTGCGTCAACACATATGAATGTGCTCTTTTTGGAAGAGGTGATCTGTAGCATCTTCACAATGTCGGCAAGCTGCGACACTCGTCCCCCAATCACCTTTCCCTGATCTTCATAGGCTTGGGCAATTTCCACCGGTACCCCCTCTAGTCCGCCCACAATCTATTTGAGGAGGGCACCCAGCATGCTCGTGGGAGACTGCTCCTTTTGACTAGCAAAGTCAAAGTAAAAACACGAAACGGCGAGATTTCGCTCTTTGGCCTGATCGCACAAGCTGTCCACTACTAGTGAGCTAACATCGCGGCTTGTCAGTAATCGCTCTCTTCCTTCTATCCTCGAAGGTTCACTCTTTTTACCTAATATACGTCTTTCCAACTCCGGGATCTCCATAGCAAAACAGAACTGCATTATCGGATTCGCCTCCCTCACTACCCGCGCACCAGGTTTTAAATTCCTGGGTCTGTAAGAGTCATTCCCCTACGTTCCCAACCCGGCGCCCTTGGACGTCCTGGTGCCGTAATTTGGGATCCAGTGGCGATAACCAGGTTAGGATTTGAGACCGGTCATCGACAATGGTATAGTTGTTCAACACGTTAATGGCCGCGTTCAAAGAGTGGGTGTTGTTACTAAAATATTGCGACATTTTCCGCTCTTGCTGCTCAGGAAACCGTAGATATTGGACGAGGGGGTTAGTCAACTATCGGCATTCGAATTCGTGAGGGCTGAAGCCAAGCGGGGCCTTTTGTGGAACCTGATGGATACCTTGGAGCCCTTCAATCAATCTCCCCCAAATTCTTACCAGCAAAACTCTGCTTATGCCTACCGCGTCAGTACTAGGAAGTGCCCTACCTCGTTCACTGGCACTCTGCGGCACAGCATTGGTCGTGCACTGCGATGAACAAACACCCCAGAACTCCTGCGGTGAATCGGCTAGCTTGACAAACTACCACGGTACTGTTTCGGTAGCCCAGAAATTCTGGTATGGTCACCGTTACGACTGACCCTGCCCCATCATCATCACCTCCTATGACATGTCATATTCGGGGGGTTAGCCAACCAGCATCCTCGGATCATACCCCACGATAGCTTCAATTACCCTCCCTGGGCAAGAGCCGGAAAAATCAAAGCCCTCCGGCACTACATAACAGACCTCAAACACCAGCAACAGGAACCACCTATCGCTCAGGATCTTTCCCTTCCATGCCAAGGGCCAAGCCAACAGAGGTAACCTATTTCCACATAACACCCCACAGGCTAAATCGGCAGTTGCAGCAATTACTCAAGGCTTCAAAAGAAATACACCTTAATATATTATACAGGTAGTCTAGCATCGACTTTTCTCACCCTTCTCACCCACAGTCGATTCTTACTATAACTCTTCTCTAATGCCTCTTCTCATCACGGCTTGTCCTTTGAAATTTACGCCTACATCCTAGGGGAACTCCTTAGCTTCCACTTTTGATGGTCTGGGATAGTTGGTGATGGTATTCAAATATGTTGTTTCACCCCGGCGATTGGGAGAATGCCCACCGCGCAACTTTAAGACCTGATCAGCAAAGCTTGATATTTTCCTCGTGACGATAGTATTGTTAGCCAAGCCTTTTCTTTTTTTTTCTTTTTACTCTCCCTTCTTCTATGTACTATTTCTTAATCGTTGCAGGTTATAAATGGCACAGTGGTAGATGTCAGAACGAAATTTCACACGGAACCTAGACACTTCGCTTTCGGCTCGACTCTGTCACTTTTCCTTATGTTTTTTATATGGTTCCCTCTTCTACCGGTCCTCAAGTCAACTATATATACAGGTAGAGAGCAATCGCAACGCACAATAGAAAAAAAAAACTTGTCACATAAACAGCAGTCACGATACTAAACTTAGAAGTTGTGAACAACAGTCACAACACTAACTAGAGATCATGCCCAAAACATCTATCATACTCTAGCAACTACCATGGGATTACGTCTACCAACGTCCTCTTCCGTCAACTCTAACACTATGTTTCTTCACCCCGGCGATCAGGAGACCTTCCACCGGGCAACTTGAAAACATGATCAGCAATGCCAACAAGCTTGAAATTTTCCTCATGACGATAATAATATTAGCCATAGGGTTTTCAAATATACGTATATTATTATAAAATACCGTATTTTTAACAATTCTTTTTATACTATACATACAATACATACAAGCCCTAAAATTGTTAACCCTAATAAGCTAACCCTGCTAAATAGATGTAAAAAATGGTCTGCCCTAAGAGTTTGCTCTAGGATCTTTATCCTTATAATAATGAAGGTTTCCTTTGCAGGCTATTATCTATTAATATGAACACCTGCAACTGGAATTTGAATTTGAATTTGAAGATGCTCAGCTTATTCTTGGAATACTGGACTCAGTTGAGTGAGAGAATAGTGAAGGAACTATTGACTTTACTATAACTTTAACTAGTATAGTCAATTATAAAATATTGAGATTAAGGTATCAAAGAAGGGACTGTAAAATAAGGTTGAGAGATAGTACTAGCTAGCATGTACTCATAGAACGTGGATGTATAACTTTATTCTTTCCAATAAAAGTCATATTTCCCAGGTTCTACTCGGCCATGTAAATATACATGAAATTCAATACTTGGTTATTGGTTTAATTACGAAATAAAGTACGTATATTATTATATTATACGGTTTTTATACCGTATTATACGGTATTATACAAAATGGTATAAATACGATCTCAATCCCTAATTAGCCAAGCCTGTTCTTTTTTGCCCTCCCCTTCTTCTACTTACCATTTACATGCATGACGAGCGAAGATGGAAGCACTCTGCGATAAAGCACTTCACGAATATATCTACATCTTATTGAACGACCAAACGAGTACTGCATGGCGCAGACAACCACCATCATACAGTAGGAATTTGACATTCCTCATTACGAGCATGAACATGACTGTGTCTTCAACATCCCTCATTCTATTATGAAAGATTAGGTAGGCTCTGGTCATGTGGTTTTGTATGAATGTTTCCCAAACCGGCAAAAATCCCAGAAGTGCCAGCCACCAGGAGTTAGAGAGGTGTGAGTGATATCGTATGATTAACGAGCAGTGCCCGGAAGTCGTTTTGCTGAGGTGGTCTCGTATCCTTTTCCTTCTCTTCTAATATACCGAATTGGCTGCATCAAGCACTCTCATAGAGTGCAGTGGTGATAATTGGGTATAATGCAGTTTGGAGAGGTTTACCACATCCTCCCTCATTCCTCTGGCCTGGTCGTCTAGGTGGTGTAGATTTGCACATAGGTATCTATCATCTATTAAAGGGAGTGCGTTATCGTGACTAATTGGTCAATCCTCCATAAGAGCCAATAATAATAGTACCGTACCACACCGCAAAACTTTCAACCTTGCTTTTCGAAATTCAGTTAGGAATGGACGAAATGTGTGTGCCCAGGGCAAGCTTTCTCTTGATTGAGTTCTAGGCGATAAATGGTAGGAAATGTGCACTACTGCGCTCTTCATCTAGGAGGGAAAAAGAAGATATATACTATACAAAAAAATAATTACTTCGATAGAAGAGATGAGGGAAAAAAATATGAGAAAAATGCGAAAAATGCGGAATGGATCTAGAATCGGAAGATCTGAATACAAAAGTAGGTTTAAGGTAAATTTTTAAGTAGACCATAAAATAAACCGAAGCTGTCCAATACAATAGAGGTAAAGCTCTGGATGTGGAAACTGGGAAATTGGAGTGTGAAAAACGCCTGGAAAGTATAGGTGGGTGTGGCGATATATGATATAATGCACGCGTTCTAGTTGTGTACGGTATCATTCGGCTAGCTACACTAGGGGTGTGGCCTAGGCTTGGTTCTAGGGTAAGTGGACTCTACGCTGGAAAGGGGGAAAGGCCCTTGGGGGGAAAGAGGAGTGGACGGCAACAACAGCTTCAACATGACGAAGAGGTTATCGCAGAAGAAGATGGGCATCCCGTGTACGAAGGTGGCGGGGAAACCGATCTCTCCGGCCCTAGCCTGCGCTGCGGGTGGTAGCTTTCCAGGAGTGGAGTAGGGCTATAATTCCCTCATGTTGATGCTCAATGGCATGATGGAGTGGTGTTTGGTCGAGGCTATCTAGTTTATCGGGATTGACGTCGATCCGTCCGAGTAATATTCTCACCACTCCCTCGTGCCCATGAACAACAGCATGACGGAGTGGTGTCTGGCCGAAGTTATCTGGCTTATCGGGATTGACGTCGTTCCGTCCGAGCAGTATTTTCACCACTCCCTCGTGCCCATACTTAGCAGCCCAACAGAGTGGTGTTCGGCCATCAATATCTGGTTTATCGGGATTGACGTCGTCCCGTCCGAGCAGTATTTCCACCACTCCCTCGTAGCCACAAGTGGCAGCAAAATAGAGTGGGGTTCGGCCATAATTATCTGATTTTTCGGGATTGACGTCGTCCCGTCCGAGCAGCATTTTCACCACTCCCTCGTACCCATAAGTAGCAGCAGAACAGAGTGGCGTCTGGCCACCACTACCTGGTTTATCGGGATTGACGTCGTCCCGTCCGAGCAGTATTTTCACCACTCCCTCGTACCCATAAGTAGCAGCCCAATAGAGTGGTGTTTCACCGCCATTATTTGGTTTATCGGGATTGATATCGTCCCGTCCAAGCAGTGTTTTTACCACTCCCTCATTCTCACGGCGGGCAGCCCACATGAGAGATGTATTGCCCATACGATCTGTTTTGTTGACATCACATCCTTTCACCTTTACCAGACAAGCTACAATCTCATCAATCCCGAAGATGGAAGCACAGTGTAGATCACTGAACAGGGAGGGTTCATTTAAATCAATAGCGGGCCACGATTGGAATATTTTCAAGAAGATTCTAGTGGAAATGTGGTTCTCACAGTCGTCAAGCGGTTTTAGCGCAAGCGATTTCGCGCAATCAGAAAGGTCTCTTCTTGCATGAGCTCCCCAGTAGAGTGAGGAATATTCGAGAAAGGGAACGTCTCGGAAATTAGGAGGGGGACTGGTCGAAAGAGCCTTGACCTGCTGCGAATTCAGATAGCCCAAGCATGTTTCTGCTATTGTCGAGTGAGGTGTCCCAAAGAGTTCCGGATGAGCCAGGAGGTACTCTTGAAGGGTAAAATGGATTAACCGAACTGTGGAAGCCTCCTTATCTACGAAAATAAGTCCTTGACAACAGGCTAGTAGTGTCCCTATTGAAGGAACGTTGTCGGTGTTGAGATTCGCAGACCCTATTTCGACTGCGAGGGCGTAACAGAGGTCATCGGGCTTCAATGGCTGCTCCGCATGCGAGATCCACATCAAAGCAGCCATACCGAGCCTTGATTTCTCTCCCCCTTGTCCTTTTATCCGATCTAGAGTTGCACTATAAGCATTCCCTAACCCCAACCCATCGGTCATCGCCCTGAGCCTTTCTCTCCTGCGATGGATTGTGGTTTCTTGAAGGATCGCATCGATGCTGAGTGAGACGAGTAGGAATCTAGATATTTATCAATTAGCTGATAGCTCTAGAGACTGTCGTTCCTTCTATCGTACATACATTTCCGAGATATTATCCGGTATTTTCTCTAGGATCTCTGCTTCTAGACTGCTATCCATTGCGTCCGGAGTTGTGTCCTCGTCCAACCTGGAATGAAGATATCCGATGATATCACCTCTGCTCGGAGTAATAGATACACTCATCACTCTTCTAGGGAGACGCTTCGCGATTTCAACCCGAATATGTGGCCTTCCAGTTACGAATATTCGAGTGCCAGGACACTTTTGGAGGACTTGGTTCAGCGAGTCAAGTACCTTGACTCGATATCCCGCCAGGCATTCGTCTAGTGCGTCAACGCATATGAACGTGCGCTTTTTGGAAGAGGTTGTCTGTAGCATCTTCACAATGTCGGCAAGCTGTGGCACTCGTCCCCCAATCACCTTTCCCTGGTATTCATAGGCTTGGGCAATTTCCACCGGTACATCATCTAGTCCACCCACAACCTGTTTGAGGAGGGCACCCAGCATGCTCGTGGGGGATTGCTCCTTTTGGCCAGCGAAGTCGAAGTAAAAACACGCAACGGCGAGATTTCGCTCTTTAGCCTTATCGCACAAGCTGTCTACCACTAGTGAGCTAACATCGCGGCTTGTCAGCAATTTCTCGTTTGCATCCATCTACGAAAAGTTCATTCTTTGTACCTCATATGCGTCTTTCCAACTCCGGGGTCTCCATAGCAAAACAAAACTGCATTCTCGGATTCGCTTCCCTCACTATCCATGCACCAGGTTTTAAACTCCTGGGTCCGTATGAGCCATTCCCCTACGTTCCCGACTCGGCGCGCTTGAACATCCTGGTGTCGTAATCTGGGATCTAGTGGCGATAACCAGGTCAAGATTTGAGGCCTGCCATCGGCAATGATATTGATATGCGACACGTTAATGGCCGCGTTCAAAGAGTTAGTATTGTTACTAAAATATTGCGACATTTTGCGGCTTTGCTGCTCAGGATATCGCGGATGATGGATGAGGGGTTAGTCAACTACCAGCACTCCTCGAGTAGAATTCGTGAGGGCTGAAGCAAAGCGGGGTGTTGTTGTTCTGTGGAACCTTATGGATGGATACCTTGGAACCGTCCAATCAATCTCCCCCAAATTCTTATAGTACCAGCAACAACTCTACTTATGCCGACCGGGTCGGTAGTACTCGAGTAGGCAATGCCCTGCCTTGTTCAGCGCTACTCGACGGCACAACGTGGATGGTTAGGTGGTGCACTGCAATGAACAAACACCCCAGGACTCCCACTGTGAATCGGCTAGCTTGATAAACTACTCTGGTACTGTATCTTACCTTCCGGTAGCCCAGAAATTCTGGTACAAGTACTTGCACGTAGGGTCACCGTTGCGCAAGACGACTAACTCCAACCCCATCACCACCTCCTATGACAGGTCATATTCCGGGTTTTATCCAACCAGCCATCCTCGGATCATATCCCACGATACCTTCAATTGCCCTCCCTCCCTCTGTGAGAGCCAGAAAAATCAAAGCCCTCCGAGACTACATAATAGACTTTGAACACCAGCAACAGAAACCACCTATCGCTTGTGATCTACCCCTTCCATGCCAAGGGCCAAGCCAACCGAGATAACCTATTTCTTACATACATACATAAAACCGTACAGGCTAGATCGGCAGAGGGGAATACAGCAATTATTCGAAGCTTCAAATTTAAAGAAATACACCACAATATTAACTTAACATGCAGGTAGTCTAGCATCGACTTTTCACCTTACCCTTCTCAACCTCAATCGATTCTTACTATAACTCTTCTCTTATGCCTCTTCTCCTCACGGCTCGTACTTTGAAATTTACGCATGCAGCCTAGGGGAACTCCTTAGCTTCCGCTTTTGATGGTCTAGGATAGTTACTGCTGGTATTCAAATATGTTGTTTCACCTCGGCGAAATCGGGAGACTTTCCACCGGACAACTTGAAAACATGATTAGCAGTGCCAACCAAACCAAACTCTTTTTTCCTTCTCTGACAAAAGCGAGATCAGACAATCCTCCCTTCTCTTCTTTCCAAAAGCCAATACAAAATAAAATTAGGAAAAAATAAACTTGACCAGAATTCATGTTTGGTTGTATTATACCCAACTTACCAAGCAGGTAGTCCTTGGGACTTGTGAGTGACATTACATGATTCCAGGTTGCCCCTATGAAAAACTGCTCGTGTTGGATAGGTAAGACATATAGCTAGAGAAACACTATCTAACAATCATCATCCTTGAAGTGTTCAAGAGGAGAGAACATTCAGCAAGAATAAAAAAGGGCTGCGGATCGAATCTACTCTTCACCACTCCCCCCTCCCCTCCTTCCTTCCTTCCTTACCAGTATCACACACTTACTAAAAACATCATCTAGCACACAGAAAGACCAGCCCTTCAAAATGCACCGCTTCAAATCCACCAGCGACTCCCAAACCAGCTACCTCCAAGCCCAACTCAGCCTCGAGCGTGACAAGAGCGCAAACCTCCAACGCCGCATCGAATCCCTGGAAGCCGAGCAAGCCCTGTTCCAAGAACGCGAGAGCGCCCTACTAGACATAATCTCGCACTACAAGTCCGACATGAGCGAGAACTTCGAGCGCCTCCGCAGCGCCGCCGCGGCCTCCCTCCCCCAGCGCGAGAACGGCACCGTCACGGAGCCAGCCACTGGCCCATTCCTCCACCGCGTGAACGAGATTGTGCACACGATAGCGGAGAACATGGAGAAGCTCAGCGAGGTCATCGTCAGCAACAGCGAGGAGGAGGAAACGCGAAACACCCCGGTTCTGGTTTCCCGGGAAGTGTTGGACATATTCCTCGAGGGGAACAGGCTGCTGGCGGAATTGCCCAGGATCTCCGAGGACTTTGCGCAGCAGGTGCTCGCACTGCGGAATCTGTGCGTGAGTTTTCAGGACTCGTATGTTCCGCTGGTGCTCGATGCTTACGACTCTCACAGTCTAGCGGTTCAGGAATCCTTTGCGGCGGCGGCTGTGTGTCCCCGCCCTTCGCATCCGGAGGTGCTATTCGTGCACTTTCACAATCTCGCTCCTGTGCTCAAGAAGTTCTGTCTGGACTCTGCCTCATGTACTGCTGCTCACCAGGAGGACTGCGTGCATAATACCCTTCCGCATGTTTTTGAAGCTCTGTCCATCGCTATGACGCATCCAGGCCCGGACTGGCAGGCGCTGAGGAGGGTCGTTTTCGCTAGTTTGGTGTTCGCGACGGGCTTGCAAGGGGAGGCTTTCGGGTTGGTAGATGTGGCGGGGGTGAGGGGTGCTAGGGCCTGGGAGGAATTTCACGAGTGGGATATTAGCGAGGAGAGCTGGGAGGGGAGGGATGCGCTCAGGACAGGACTTTTGGAGGTTTATTGGAGAGTAGCAGAGCAGGATGGGCAGGGGAGAAGGAAGGAGGCTGGGGCTTGTGAGAGGAGATATGGTGGAGGGATGGTGAGCCTTGAGAAGACCTATTCGAGGAATAAGTAGATTATGCGTGGCTTTCCGCTCTGCTTGGCTTTGAGATTTCATATCCCTTCTCCATTAATTTATACAATTTGCGCCAGCGATGAGAGCTTTCGTCGAGGCATGTTTTAATATTTGATCTTGGCCCAACGTTGTATAAGTGCATTGTAAACCCTAATGATAGAAAGAAACTAACTGCGCCTCCTTGCGTCATAGTAGCTAAACAATCGATCACCACGTAAAACAACATAACCACATAACTCCCGAACACCTAGCTAACGGGAATCCCGCCACTCCCAGACACTGCCTATGCAAAACCCGGCCACCCAAAGCCTCTATACCCATTAGCCAAAACAAAAAGCCCCTCCCTCCTTTTTCCAATGATATAAAAATACAAAATTTAAAGGTCTCAGTACCAAAACCACACTCAATCCACCATCCCTCCCCAAAGCACAATTTAAGTCAGTCACGACTTGTCACTCGGAAGTCATCACAACGCATTCGGATGCTCTGAAGTTAATAACCGTTAAGACACCTTCCGGTTATTACCCCTTTCCCGGTGGTCACCAAACAGCCTTGCAGGGGCCTCACGTCAACGGGTGTTATGAAACAGGAGAGAAAACAAAAAACGGCAGCATCTGCCATGACTTCCCCACACCAATGCCGTCTGTCAATTCTCCCCCGGAAACAAACCCCCCACAATCTAGTGCTAAGCACAGCCCCAACCTACCCGCAGTGTAGCCCGCGCGCATAAGCGACAACTATTCAATGATAAAAGAAATGAATCATCCAAGAAAGGACAGGGGAAAGGATTGAACAATTTGATAAAGTCCAAGCTCAGACACGAACCCCAGCATAGACAGGGAGATTTGGCAAATCAAAGGGGGAAAGCAAAAGACATGATAGTTAAAGTAGAGTGGAAAGAAATAGACAAAATGAAAAGACCAAAGATAATAGGAAGATTCACCAGCCCAGTTTAGGAAGCTTCAGGCAATTTCTCCTCGTGGGTAAGCCCTTTCCGAATCGCAAGGACGTTATCGACAATAACAGCGTCAACCCCCTGCTCAGTTTGCAGCTAAAATAATAGTCAGTAAAACTGCCTCACTGATAGTCAAGCAAAATCGGTCGACTCACCTTAACATTCGCTGGGAGGTTGTTCATAACCCCGTATGTCACACATACAAGCCCGGATTCCTTGATGACTTTAATCAAGCGGGGACAAAGGACTAATGGCTCGACAGCAGAAACAATCCCAAGAAGATTCCATCTACTGGCGAATCTGATTGCTTCTTGGAGACTCGAGGCACGAATATCTGCCATTGGCTGAGTCCCACCCTCTGTAAGAAAAAGAATCGGAATCGACGGCTTTAGACAAAAAGTGAGTACAAAGTCGCGATTCTGCAAGAAAAGGGCCAGCTAAGCCAAACATACTTGTTTCAATGAGAGCAACAGACAGATGTCTGGGTTGAAGCTCGAGAAGATCAAGTCACGGCCATTAGCGTGATCGTAAACAACCTTCAAAACTGGAGGATCGTCAGCAACACGACTAGAAAAGCTTTACCCACAACCGAGAACCATACCACTATCGACCCAGGAGTTCATCTCAATAGCGAGAGTATCCATATCCTGATCCTCACTTTCTTGGAGCATCGGATACTCTATGTCCCGCGATTAGCACAATTGAAACTTTCCTACCAGACAGGATCACATACTCAGCTCAATATTAAAACCAGTGCCGACCGGAATATCCTTAAAAGCCGACTCTAAGGTGGCAAACGGTGCAGAGATACTGGTACCTCTGCTATTTCCCTTGAAACCGTGCAACTTATAGGCTCTGGTATGCTTCATACGTTCTGCAAAATCCGCCTGTGTTGTATCATCCCCATCGTGTAACGACATGGACCTATGTCTCCGAAGAGTGTGCTGAGGCCCACCCTCTCGAGTCCCATTTTCCCCCGGTGTTCGACTACTATTGGGAATACGCTCAGGGGAGCCCTTCCTGGACCGATGAGTTGGCTGACGACTCATTGACATGAACTACCTATGTTAGTAGATTCCCGATCCCCAAATGCACTTGGGCTGGGTAAGTACCTGCTCTAGTGTCAACGTGTGCAGGGGAGCGTCTATCCCGGTCTCTCCGACTAGGAAGTCGTGATAGATCACAGGCACATGATCCTTTGTGAGTTGAACATCTTAAAGCCACTGTCAGCAAAACCAAAACATCAATTTCAGACCCCATCCAAGATAATCCTACCAAACTACAAACTGTTAGCACATATGAAGGAGTTCAAGGTCATCGTGTTCATACCTCAATGTACTCAGCACCCAAGTTTGCCGCTGCGATAAACGACTAGGCACTGAATCAGCATGGACCCAGACAATAGAGCTTCCAGCATTCTATCCTATGACCGAACATACCAGAATGGTGTTTTCCCCAAGCTGTAGGGATTTACGTGCTGGGAAATTTTTTCCGAGGCCTTCTCAGTATGGTTAGGTAAATACCGCCTCGACAGTAGGGGAATTCCATAGAGCCCAATCACCTCTATGCCCAATAACCTATGAAACCCTATTAGTTCCGGTCCAACCATAGAAGCTAGAGAAACTTACTCTCGGTATTGCTAAACTCTTCCAATAGGTTTGCTGCTTAGTGATTTCCATATTGGGGTGGGCAAATGGGGTGACAATCATGAATTCGAAGTTCAAGCAACCGATTATCTCCAGGTTAGCACCAAGAATTGGGACCTGTACACCGCCCTGTAGAGAAACCCTACGTTTCCCAAGTTCGGGCTTAATTGAGCTCAAAAGTGCTACGGCTCTGCCTACAATTTGATCCTTTGATCCCGCATATGTAGGGACAATGTCGAACGTGAGTTTCACCTTACTTGCATCTTTTGTTTCGAAAACGATTGGGTCATCCGTAGCAATATTCGAATGAGCAGGGAGATCAACAATGGTTGGTTCACCCATTGCGTTTTGTGCGGAGACAACTAAAGAGAGCGCCGTATCCAACTGGGTTAAATGCGCTTCGGCCAGCGGAATCTTATCCAGTTGAACTGCCGGAACATCTTTCCTTGTATCCATGCTCCCTAAGCTGACTAGGACCATAGCTTCCCCTTCTTTCAGATATCGATGTCCAAAGCTTTTGATAGGTGGCGATTGGGTGCCAGGAAAGTTAGATCCGTTAGTGCCGAGAGACCCGCTCAATGGTGTCGTAGTAGGCGGTGTTAACGGGCTCGAGGAGAGAGTTGGGGTCACAGATCCCGATGAATCGGAGGTGTTGTTCGTTTCTGCAAGCTTTCTGGCGATACGGAGATGCCCTCTCAGGGCCGCATGTTCCTTTGCTGACCAGCCAGACAAGTCCTGCTTGTCCACGTCACTCTCACCATTTTCAACCAGAAGATCAACAACCCCCTCCTTGCCTTCGACAGCAGCAACAAACAGCGGCGTCCATCCGTAGTTCTTCTCGGCTAATTCAACATCGGCGCGTTGTGTATCGCTTCCTTCAATCAAAACTTTAACACAATCAACATGGCCAAGTCTTGCGGCATGATGTAAGGCTGTCTCGCCGTTTTCGTCTTGGTAATTTATATCGACTCCAGCCTCGACCAGGAGCTTAACAATAACAGAGGCGTTTTTTTTCGCGGCGAGTGCTAATGCAATTGAAGACTTTGAGACAGCCTTCCTCGCCGATACTACCCGATCACTAGTGCCCAACTCCCCATCCCAAGCTTCGGACAACAATAAGATGCGGGTAGTCTTTGGATGCTCTCCCATGACAGCCAAATGTAATGGCGCCAGTCCGTCATTGTCCTGCCAACCTGGAGAGTCGATTCCTTCTGAAACGTCAAATTGGCCCCATTGCCGCATGAACTTAATGATCAACCGGCAAACAACCACAAATCCGAATTGCGCCGCATAGTGAAGCGGCGTGCGCCCATATGAATCACGGGCTTCAAGCGCTGGTCTCTGTCGAACACGAAGTTTTTGAAGCAAGTATTCAAGAATCTCCACAGATTCGTCATGAGTGGTCAACCCTAATGTGCCGTCCAGCTCAGATGTATTGAGCGAGATGGGGGGCGACGATATTGGCGATTCCGCTGGTGTAATATAGATTGGCCCTGGGACTTGGAGAGTTGCCTGGTCTCTCGCACTGAAAGGATCTGGGATTGGTGAAACAGAAGGCTCCTTGAGTAGGCTCTTGCTTCTTCCAATCGATATCACCAAACGGTGGATAACATTGCGATCGTTAATGTCTTCTTCCTCGCGCAGAGTATCGATATAACCCAATAACAGGTCAATGCACTTTCTAGATTTGTGCATTATTGCCCGCTGTAAAAGAGCGATGAGGATCTTCTTGGAGACCGGGGTCTTTTCCACCTCCCTAATAACATCAGCGAGCTCAGTAGGAGTGTCGCCGTGTAGACATTGGCCGGTCCTATCTGCCTTGTCTGACGCGACGCTATTAAATGCAATATGTCGCGGTTCAATGCCGGAATTCTCCAGCCGAGTGTCATCTAGTTCAAGTGCTCCGGCCCCTCCAACCCTAGAAAGCCAATGATTGACTTGCTGCAACGCCAGGATAACATCAGTTGCCGAAGCGAACGGTTTTGTGTTGACTTTAGATTCCAGATAGGTACGTTGGGCACAAAGGTTGGCCTTCTTATCAGTCCTGCAGGAAAATTAGTTACAGACGTGCCGGAATAAAATATCTTAGGATGCAACTACTTCTTTAGGATTTTAATGAAACCCCTGCGATTGACCTCTGTTACAACCAATCATCAGTATCGCGTGCTGGGAAACCGGCAAAACCGGGTGCTCGGGAAGCATGCGCGCTACTCACCTCCATACCATTGAAGCTTCCTAAGACCACTTCTTAACTCCAAAAGAGCGCCCAAGAGCTCTGCAACGTCGCCTCTATCCAAATCTAACCCGTATCCGTCTAAATTGGAAAGCCTCGTGGATTCATCACTCTTGAGACATCCATTTCCAGAGTTGAACAAGCAACCAAAGTGCTCATCGTATCTACCATGCAAAAGTTTTAAGCGACGTTGATATTCTGCAAACCGCTTATTAAAGAAGGAATCAACCAATTCAAGATTGCGGTCAAGTCCAAAGAAGAAAGCTAATAAAAAAAATTCAGTAAAAAATTCATAATGGCATGCGACCGAGCTACTCACGGGCCAAATCGGCTACCCCTGTGATACTTTGCCCGGATATAGCCGCTTTAATATGTTTTTTGAGCCCTTTGTAATCTATGTAACTGGAGGACCATTCAGGAACCTGATTCCTTGGGAGTCTGTACAGGTAAAGATAAGCGGCTCTTCGAGATCCCTGCAAACAACAAAAGCAAGAAACGGAATGACCTACGACTTGCCAAACTTCATGACGGATAGGTCAATGGCAGCGGATACAAAGTGGTTTGTACCTCGCAGAGTCTTGTAGGAGTATTTGTAAAGTATATGTGTGAATGAGTTGTCAAAGGAAAGTTGCTGAGAGCTCCGGGTGTGTCGGTTGAGAGGGATCAGATCACTGGTCCTTGGTATGAAGGGGGAAGACAACGGGGTGTTATGTAGGTGGGTGTGAGGGCTACTGGTATGGGGTAGGTATTGCGCAAGGCTTATGTATAGTACGGTAATGTAAGAGCACGGTATGGAGAGCAACGAAAGTACCTGCGCGAGTAATATTGCCGTCGGAGTTGCTGTAGAGCTGGAAGCAGGTCGCACAGCGGAGGATCTGCTGACGGAACGAGTTATTCGTCCTTCCCCCAAATAAAAATTCAAAGATCAAGATAGGTGAATGAAGTTGGGAAGAGCAAGTTCGTGTTCAAACTAATTACTCCCGTTGGTCAGCCAAAGTCTACACACCACACCGTTATAAATGATATAAACATGCAGCCGTGAGAATGTCAACAGGGATGATCAGTCTCTATCTCAGAAGAGATATCTAAATATGTTTAGAAAGTGGTGTGAAAGGTCTTGGAACAAAGTTTCCTCCTACTATGAAAGCTATCCAAGGGCAGGAAGTCCCAAAATCCAAAGGCATTAACAACACAAAGTCTGCTTGTTTCAACGGCTCAAAGACTATATAGGATGGTTTGGTAGTGGGTTGTTATGACAAAGGGAGACAGCTTGGTGAGGGAAGGTAGGACCGTGAAAAAAATGAAGAAAAAAGGGCTACCGGTAGGATAGGAATTTCAGATGCCCCCTCGGTGCAGAAGTTGGGAAGGGGGGGGAGATGCTGCAAGAATTTCAGATGAGTGGATGGAGGGAGAAGGGGCAAAAAGGTGTTATCATATATATGGCTTTCCACTCGTGAAGCTTTGGCAATTCTTTATTGGCCACCGCCATGATGGTAACTGCAGCTGCAGCCATGTCTCTTCTTTAGAACCCTTACCCGCTAAGCGAGAGCTTCGGGTGGAGCACCACCCGTTGGGGCTCTATTAAACTGGGTGGTGCAGGTATAATATGTATGGTACAAGTATGATACGGTACAAACCATTTATTCGGTGAACCTAAAGATGCCTGAAGAGTGATTGTTGGGCTCCCAGTTCCCCTCCCCCTTGTTTTCTCTACGTATCAGAAGTTACACACTGTACGAGCACACGGCAATACGGTATTCTCATCAGGCTATAACTTATCCGCTATTTCCTCCCAGGTGCAACGCCCTCCGTGTTCCGTACAAGTCCCGGTATCCTCCAGTGCATTCAAGTTTACGATACTGCGCATAATATGGGCTTCCTGCTCGCTTCAGTGCTATGGAGAATTAGGAAAATGCGCCCCTCTCCAGTTCCACCCAGCCAGTCATTCAGCCTTCATCTGCCATACCGGTATACTATCCCACTTGTCCGCTCTGATTGCGGCCCACCCCCCTGCAGCTATACCTTCCTCCGGATAGCTACTTTCTGCAGGTGGTGAAAGGCATGCTTACCTACAAAGTGGTGGGGCCGCTAGTCACCCAGCTGTCTCCACCGTCGGTTGACCCGGTCTCCGCTTCCAAGTTCTAACCAAGGGGTGGAGTCAGTTCGACTTAGGTTCCGATAACCCCGTTGACAGATGCGTACAGACAACCTCACGAGTTGGTCCTGTGATTGGATATAGCTGCCTGCAACCCAGTAAGTAAATTACCATCGCACTCACGAGAGCATTTACTGAAAGGACGAGGAACCTGATTAGAGTGGAATTGGGGAAGATACCAAATACAGTTTTTGGGGGGGGGAATCCCTGCCTCATGCTCTTTAAATAGAGTTTTCAAAATTCACAGTACATTTGCGGGGGTCCGGTCTCGGTACTTTGCAGTAAGTTATCACACCTTATTCCTGGATATGGAGGCGTAAACATCTGGGATCAGCTCCCTAGGGAGGTGCTAGAATTCCCGACTAATTCTAGATGAGTTTGCCCTATGTGCTATGCCACCGTCGCCCAATAAATCTAACGATAATTATTTACCCGGCCCGCTATCACAGTAACACCTTTCATGCCTGTGCCGGAGGCAACTTCACCACCATCTCCGATCAGTTTGATTCAATTGGGCATTTCTAGTCGGATCTGGTTTGGCTCGACCCGTTTCGTATATCACGAGGTACATCACACCCTATTATTTGTTGTTTTACTCGTCGGACATTTACCACTCGTGATGCTCAAGCTAAAACCTCGGTGAATCAAAAGGAATGATATTATAATAGAAAAGCCCCATGCTAGCCGGGGGATCGATTGGAACAGCCGTACAGTGCCTCCGATATCATGAAAGACCTGGGTTGAAACCCGGGAACAAAATTAGGGAGCTCCTCCGAGTTATTCTTTGTCAGGGCTCACGATACCCCTAGATAATGTGGACCAACGTCATCCACACCAAGCAACACAACGCCCCGACTAAAGTCCCGACTTGCAAAATCTATACAGTAATTTATCCCCCATCCTCAAACTCTCATGCAACGACAGGTATTGGCTATGGGCTATAACAACCACTTACGGTTCGTCTTGGAGCTCATCGGGCGGGACGAACCCTTGTCCGTGCGTACATGTCCGAAGTCTTGTTCAAGGTCCAGCAAAGGCCACATATGGAGACCGCCAACCCAACAGATTGATATTGCCAAGACACCTGGCCACAAATGTGGGGTTCTCCGAGGCGAATCGTGGCTTAGTCTGATCCTTTTTAGCCTTTGAGACGGACACAATTTAGCCACGCAAGATCACACACGCGGCTCAAGTTCCGACAGGTCCTGACTCTAAAGACGTCAGTGGATGTTCTACCGCACCCAATGCTGTAGAACGTTTTCCCTGGAAGCTAAATCTCCCATGCGATCGGTAAAGTAAGTATCATAATGTATCTCTCGGCGAATTAGCATGGGGTCAAGTTACTGTCTACCGGTGCCGATAGCACCTGTTACAGTATCATCGCCTGAGATAGGTATGAGTGCTCCCACCTATTACATTCAATTTCATACGATAGGATACTGGACTCCGGTATATTACAACCAAGGTGCCCCAGCCTTGCCCGAGCACCAAACCAACATGAACCCTAAACCCATGTTTCCAAAGTATACATTTAAATCACGGGTACTCGAGTGCAGCATTACCGCACAATGACTCCCAAATTTTTGAGCCCGTTCCTAGTTCACCCGAGATCAAACCTGCTTTTAAGCTTATCCACCTTACCGCACCGGCCTTCAACTCGCTACGCCTCCAAGAAATGCAAATACCCACCCCCAAAATACCGAACCCGCGCCCCCCTTAACTGTAGACAGCACCTGCACTTTCAACCCCTCTACTAACGCTGGAATAAGATCTTTTAACAACAGAGGGCTCCGGCAGGCAAAGACCATCTTATCTACGGTGGGCACAGTACTGTACTTGTACCTGGCGAGAGAAGAAAAAAAAACACTTTCCGGTAGGTAATACATACAAAATACCGCAGGACAAAGTGCCGAACGCGGATCATGGAAGAAAAAAACACCCCCGCACTTACGAGTACTACAAGTGGTGTTCGGGCAGATGCCCGTGTAGCCGGTAGTTCCAATGTTGCCCTTTGATCGGCTGGTTCAAAAAGTGCAAAGGTTGTGTATTTTTTGCTATCAACAATGCGTGGCTGCTTTGGAAAGACTTTAGGATAATTTAGTTTCTACTGTATGTTCGACAGCATCTTTTTTTTTCACCATATAAAAAGACACATTACACCGATAAGGATACAACTCTGGACACAAAAAAGATGTAATGAGAATTATTATTTGGTCGTACTGTAGATACCTATCTTACCGGTACCTCCTTACCTACTCCTCCTCCTCCTCCTCCTCCTCCTCCTCCTCCTCCTCCTCCTCCTCCTCCTCCTCCTCACTTTGTGAAAACCACCTGACCCCTCCAACTCCAATACCGGTGACACGAAGCTCCCCCCAGAGCAACCCAATTAATAAATAAATATTATAAATAAAAAAACCCCCCCAATCACAAAACCAAACTCGCAAATAACAAACCCCTTATCATTCCCCTCGAGTGACACTCTA
>Ga0307509_10004528_pt1 | contig 19969 bp, 19 predicted proteins | sample 10_EM_MG_FD_202245 | JGI IMG/M metagenome (GOLD analysis project Ga0307509, IMG submission 202245) | Populus trichocarpa ectomycorrhiza microbial communities from riparian zone in the Pacific Northwest, United States - 10_EM | ecosystem: Host-associated > Plants > Roots > Unclassified | place...
TATATCAATACCGGTCCAGCAGCCGGCGCATCGCCCTGTTACCCTCTCTCGTAGTTATTCTAACCACAAGCCACGCGGGGGATATAATAACAGAGGCAACCGGCCGCAGCATTATATGAATGGTAACCGGAGTGGAAGCCGGAAGCCCGGTAACAACAATTATAACAATCATTCTAACAATGTTCCTCTCCAGCATCACTATTTATCGCCTGAGATATTCGGATATGTGCAGACCCCACAAGAGCAACTACTAGCTTTACAGGCCCAATTTCATCATGCGCGTGTTGCCCATGCTCAGCTCGCGCAAGCTCATGCTCACGCCCAGCTGCATGGGCAGCAGACTCAGACCCAGGCCTCTGGTGGCTCTGCCAATGCCCATGGATCTACGCTGACACCCCAAGACCTTGCAGCTATGAATCCTTTATCGTCCTACGCATATTTTGCACAGCTCTGGGGGATGAACTACTACTATCCTTCCCCATCACTACATAGCGAACTACCGACACAGATGGCTCCACAGGTGGCGAGTGGAGTGAATGAGTCTAGGCAGCGGGTTGGCCAGCGGCGGCATAACGGGTATAATGCGGGGTCAAGGTCCCAGTCTCAACCTCCCCCATTATCTGAGCTGTATTCGATACCAAGTTATAGGCGTGGGGGGTCGTCTACAACAGGTGTTACTGGTTCGGAGGATGATGATTCTGCCGATCTCTCTTCCAACGGTAACCCAGCAACCCCCCCTGAGGAGGAGCCGGATGAGTATGTTGGTTACTATGCATATGGTGGGTCACTGCAAAGTGTTCCAGCGGTTGTTGACTCGGTCGGTGAGGAAGAAGAACCCTTTGTAGAGCAAAAGTCTATCGTTGATCGTCAGTCAATCTCACTTGGCGGGCCAGGCTCATTTGAGGATCGTGGACCAGTCATCGTCAATGGGTCTATCTCGACATCTTCGGTTCCATATCCTGATACTCCGTATTCAGGCCTTCCGTTCCCTTCCGACGAGTTGTATCAGTACGATGGGTCTATGTCAGGTGTAGATCTGGGCGAGTCTGAGAGACCTGGTGGCAAATCTCTGGATTATTCGAAGGGTACCAAGAACGATACGTCTTCCCTCGCCCAGAAGCTCCTCGAGGTGCATATTCAAGCAGCCGTTGGACACCCTGAGGCAGGATTTACTAGCTCTACCCCGATACAAACATATACCAATGGACCGTCTTCGGCGAGTGTCTCTACCTCGAGTCTCCTTTCTTCGCCACAAAACACGCAGCCGTCCCAAGTGACATCTGACGATGATGCGGTTACTTCCGTCTCTCCTAGGCTATCGCCTAACTTGCGTCAACGCGCGGCTAGGGAGCAACTTCTGTGGAGCAATGCTAGAGTTCCACCTGTCGATAATGCTAAGCCCAAGATGGCTGGTCCTTCGCAGGAAGACCTTGCTCCGCCTCTGACGCCCGCATCTGAGGCTCGATCTCCGTCGCCCACACCTGCACTAATATCGGCGCCAACTCAAATGCCGGCTTCGGCGAAGAAGGAATCTAGCAATACCTTGCCACCAAAGTCTGGGTATAATGGGCATGGTGGAAGGAGAAGTGGGAAAAATCATTCTGCACAGGTGCCTCCCACTCCAACGGATAAGTCATCCAAGAATTCTGGTGTGTCTAGAGGCAACGGGAATAGCAATAACCCCAAGCAAAACTCTGGGACTAAGTCTGATACAAAAACATCCTTCAAGTTGCGCAAGCCCAAAAAGCGGAGCTCACCTAAGCCAAATGATTCTCCTCCTATTAACGAAGCGGACCGGAAGGGTGGATAAGTTGACTTTTCTCTCTTTTCTTCTATACTCTCGCCTAGCTGCTAGGTATTTAGGGCAGAGCGGAGTTTGTACGATGGAATTGTTGATGACAAAAAGTGATGACTCTGGCGCAGGAGTGTAATTGATTGTTTTTTCCCCGACTCTATTTGCCGTTGGCCCCTGTTTCGTGCCTTTTCTTTTGTTTGCACTTGGGATTAGTGACGGCAGGTTTTCAGAATGCGTGGTTTTTATTTCCTTTTCTTCCTCGGCATTTCTTTCTTGCCCCCTTTCCCGTGATATTACAGAATCGATGCCAATTTCTTGGTCTGCCATATCTCATTAATACGGAAACGGGACTGATTCATGGTAACTGCATTGTTCATATCATTTTTATCACTTTTCTTCCCCTGATTGTTTTTGTATTCCCGCTTTGGTTTCTTTCCCACTGGCTTATTTTTAAATTTTTCCTTTTTGATGTTTGCGTTATTTCGGGGCTTACTCTTTTATAAAAACACCTTTTTTCACTTTTTTCACTTTCCTTTTCCGTTTTTTCCCCCCTTGTTATTTTGCTTTTTCGCGTGATGGAGGTAACTTGTGGAGTTGGATGCAGCCTGGGAGAAGAAGGCTCGGGAATTTGTAAAGAACGGTTTTTTTCTTTCGTTGCTCTTTTCTTTTCCTCCATTTCTCTATGTATTGCCATAACAAGCAACCAGGCACAGCAAATGGTTTTCTCGGCCCCCACAGAGAAATAGCCCGAAGCATCGCCATCGCCATCATGGCAAAGACCACATGTTTTCTCTTTTTTCTTCTTTTTTTCCCTCTTCAATTCTTATCCATTGGCAGCATTTCTTTTGTGTTAATTCTTTTGCTCACCTATAGGGCCTTTGTTATATTCTTATATACCGGTTTTTCCCCCCCTTTTATTGCGTTTTTGCTCTTTTTTCGACAAGTCTTTTTACCATGGGATGGAGCGGATGCGGATGGATTGGTGTCTTGTTTGGGAGTCTTTGCTTTTGTTAGTTTCCTTTTTATTTATATATACATTATATCTGGCTCTTTCTTTACCTGTTCATTTGTACCGTAGTCTTTTTTCTTTTTCTTTTTTTTCCCCCCCCTCCTGTCACTTTTCGTTTGTATTAGAAGTTGTAGATGGTCTTTGATTGAATTGAAATGGTTGAATGGAAATGGGAAACATTGGTGGTAGGGGTTGGGGGTGTGTGTGTATGTGTATATGGTAGTCTATGGTAGAACGGGCTGGACAGAAAAATAATACTCGTGTTTGGGGTGGGGAAGAATAAGAAGAAAGTTGTCGAAAATAAACTTCCGTTTTTGATATCATTGGTGAGGAAGGATGGTGGGGATACAGGCTTTCGGGTGATTAGCCTTGTTCCGGGTGGCGGGTGCCTACGGTACGGCACGCTGCAGATCGTTGGTGTCCGGGAAAGCGTTGCCGGTTGCGCCGACTCGAGGCTTGCAGTATGATACAGTAATGCTTAAATGACAGCCTACGGTGTTTTTACCGGATCGTTGTTATAGGGTGTGGTGCGGATTTGTCGTACTGGGCCACGGTAGACTATACCGGTATTAGATTTATGCTAATTGTAGTGGGTAGACCAAAAGTACAAAAAGTATGATAAGGTAAGTAAATACTATACTCCGCTCCCTCCCTCTATAATGCCAATGTACATATTTGAGAAACCATGAATTAGGCGTGACCGTAACAACAGGAAAACCAAGAAAGAAAAAAGAAAGAAGCCATCCAATACAGGTGGTGGACTAGACTTCCTGTTTTAATTCCACTTCTTTATTGCCATCGGTGCTACTAGCGATATCGCTGCTGCAGGACTTCTCGTTGACGGGCGCGGGCGATGCCACCGCCGCTGGTGCCACGGTAGCATTGGCCTCCTTCTCCGCCTTACGCTGCCTCCGGGTGCGGAATAGCCATACCCAGTGAGAGATGAATATCCCGGACTCGAGGATGATAACGACGAGGTACAGCACCCCGCCGAGGTAATCGAAGGTATGTTGCGCGACGAGGCTCATGATGGAGAAGAACGCTCCGAACCAGTCGATAGACAAGAACACGAAATCTATCCCCCCCAAACCCACATCCCTATTAGCTCTCCCCTCCTCTCTCACTCACTCGTGCATCTAATGAGAACTAACCAATCCCGACAACCCTCCCCCGTCTCTTCCAAATCTCGAAATAGGGCGGAATCAAGCCGGCACCTAGCAATATCGATGCGATAATGCCGACTATTAACATCGGCCACTCGATGCCGCGGTCGTAGACCGGCTGCAGGGTGAGGATTAGCGCTATTTCGATGCCGGCGCAGACAGCGGCTACCCCGAGGGCTAACAAGCTGGAGGACCAGACGGCCCAGCCGGAGGAGTAGTGCAGGCATTGCGCCCAGGAGATTAGAGAGAGAGAGGCGAAGGCTTGAGGTTGGATTTGTATGGGGATGTTGAGATTCTTGATAAGATTGTGTTAGCTGAGGAGTGTGATTGGTGGGTGGCAAGCCGACGTGAGGGGATGGGGTTGGTCGGTTGATTGGGTAGAGGAATTGTCTAGGAGTAGCTAATTATACCATACCTGAATCACTGCATAAGCTCCGAATGGAGCCCCAGCTATAATCATACATCCAGTTAGTAATTGGGCGGATGAATTGGAGAGGTAGAGCAAACAAACCAAAACCCCAAACCAACATCATTATCGCTGGCAATCCCTCCGTGGACTTATTCCTATAATTATACCAAATCTGCGGAATCAACTGGATGCACCAGAGCACGGTTCCGATAGTTCCCAGGACGTTGGCTGCTGGGGGGATGGACTCCTGCGCAGGCATATTTGCTATATTGGGTTTGTTACTGGATTATCGATATTTACTTATATTGTTAAGCGACTGTGCTTGTCGAGTTGAACCAATAGGCAAGCAAGCAGACTCTCTGGCTAGAGAAGGTTAGGTCGTCTTTGCTGTGTGGTTGGTTGGTTGGTGGAGGGGGGGAGGGAGGAGTGGTGGTGGTGGCGGTGACTATAAAGACCAGATCAGACGAACGAAAGGGAAAACCTCTTGTGGATATATGATATATAAATATCTGACCCCGTAGAGAGCCCTTACCTTTCTTCCCTTCGCCCAAGCGTGTGCTGGCGGCAATTGCAGCATGCGTGCGGAAATGGATACATAGGGCTGTGATGTGCGAGTTCCACTTTGGCTACCGCATTATGGTTAAGATGGCTTTTTGCGGCGATGAAGGGAAAGGTGGGGATTTCTCGGGTGGTTGAGATAGGGATTCGATTACTACTATTGAATTAGCGTAACCCCCTCGTCCTTGGGGGAACACTGCAAGGGTAGTGCTATGATTGTGCGTCACTGTGAGTGATAGTACTGTGGACTCGGGGAACACCGGGTTTGGGGTTTTTTAACTTGGGTCGTCCGGCGGTTTCTCTTTACTGTGCCTTGGTTGCAGTTTTCTCACTCCAGGAAGTACGATACGAGGATTGTACAAGTACTAATACAGTACGGTACTTACAGCATCTTAAGACTGCAGTAATGCCCAGATGACAAAGCGCTGGTGGTATACCGGTCATCCAACAAACCACCAACAAACGCCCCTCCTTCCCCCGAATTCATACCAATGAAAAAGGAAGGAATTTCGTGGTGTCTACAACCACAGTGGAGTCCAATTTCCCCCGCATCTGTAGCTATTACGTTACGCTAACCTAACTACTTTGTGGCATCAAACAGTCTCCACTGCTCCTCTACCTGTCCTAGACCCATGCACCTAGCCCTTTCGGGCGCCGGTGCGTTTCGGATGCCAGGTAGCCCTGCCTGGGTATGACTAGACGGCTGCATTCGAAGCTCACTGCTGCAGTCAAGGGCTGGGTTGGGAATTGCCATAATCTAACGAGCTGAGCTGCTGCCAAGATAGCAAGCGGTACGAGAAGGCCCGAGGAAAAAAAAGATCTTTGGAAGGGTCCATTGTGGCTTGGGCAGTGTCACTTGCTGTATTTTGTTGAATTAGGAATACAAGGTAAGCAGGCTAGGCTACCGTGCTCCCACCTATCGACTTAGCGTACGTACTTGTACCTGCTACCAGTGTCGGCATGGACCCCTAAGTAACATCTTTATTAAAAATTGCAACAGTGGTACAAGTTGCCTTCCCGTTCCCTGGAATGCGGTGAAAGCGCGTATCGCCGCATCTACCGGCCTGGGGAGTACCGTGCTCCCTCCTGTACTGATTAGGCTTCGAAATCCAGGGCTGTATCGCCTCGCCCGCCACTGCCGCACTTTGGCTGCGGGAGCCTTCCTAGATATGGATATAAGCTTTGAGTTAAATAAGCTCCGGCTTATGATGTGCATGGAAGGAGCGCAAGGAAGGCATGGAAGGTTGGTATCTCTGTTTACTGTGCCTGTTAACATACCGGGGCAACCAATAGGGGGGGGGGGGGGTAGCGGACAGCCCTACCAACTTTGGCTTTTAGTACCGTACTTGTCCCAGGCCATAAGTACCCGAAAATGAAGGGGGATCATTTGTATGGGGGCACAGACATGCACGGATGTTTTGCCATATATTTCTTTTAATCCCTGTTTTCGGGTACTTATGGCCTAGGACAAGTACTAGGGTTATTGGTGGATCGCTCGCCGTCCTCTCTGTTCGTTGTGCCCTCCACTGTTACTAAAAGAAGCGTAACCCCAATCCGGCGACTTGAGTATCATACCTCAGGGAAAAATGAGTAATCACAGCGCATGGCAACTTATTGGTCGAGAATCCCTCAAGCCTTTTCTGCTCCTGGCATCTAGAGGCATGCGGAATTATCCTTGGATGAGGTGGTAAGGCCCCTGTGGACAGTACAGTTACAGCGCTCGTAGCTACCGCCGCCGTGAAGCAGCTTGGTGGTTCATCGCCCTGAGATACCGGCGAACTCGTTAAGCTTGTCTCGGGCTTGGGATTTTAGAGATTTTCTTTGTTTGGTTTATGTTTATGGACTAGCTTAAGCTAGAGAAATTGAATTCACGTGTCCCTCATGGTTGGTGTACTCGAGTACTCGATCACCCTACCACGACTTCTGGCACTGTGCATGATTGGCAAGGCGGGGGGATAGGCAGGCTTTGATTGGGAAATTGGGGGGGGGGGGCGTAAAGCATTAAGTTAGGAATGGCAATTAAAGACTGGCCCTAGTTGATATTTGTCCTATTGCCCTGCATGTGGTTGATGCCGGTGAATAGTCAATAGTGGGCGCAAGCGTCCACTGGCGTGATGTCCGGTGCAAACAAGAGGGTGGCGGGTTTCATATCACGGGCACCGCAGTGCTCACAATCTCGGTGGTGCAGCGCAGCAGTATTGATAAGACTGTGGGCACCCGTATGATACGATACGAGTGCTCGCCCTAGGCAAGAAGCACCCGGATTGTAGCTAGAAGAATGAAAATCAGGTTACAAGCACCCGGAAATTTAGAGGGGAAAAGCAAGGATGTTTCTGGAATATTTCGCGCTTCCTCAACGCAGCCTTCACTTCCCCCATGCCTGCGCACTTCTTGCCTGGGACTAGCACGCACAATACAGTTAACTACCATGTAGGTCTGAGTCTTTGAGGCTTGTGGGGAGCGGTAGGACCTTTATCGATAACTATCCGGAGTCGACCAGGTCGACGGATTATGATACTAATATGATGATACCTTAAAGTGCATAGTATGCTGGACAGGCATGTTATCAAACAAGGTACGATGTATCCATGGTCCTCACAATCGCGATACCAGCAATCGAGATTACACTTGGTCCAGACCAATCTCCCACACCTCCGCCGTTACACAGATCGAAGTTCACGTTACGCAATCACGTGACCAACTAATCAAGCAAGCCAACCGCCTGCGCCCGTTGGAAAACCAATCGTCGTCGCTGTATCATAACTTACGTTATCCATCCCATCTCAACCTATCCTATCCTACCGTCGCATCCACCGTACTCTACCAATTTTAATACCAATTCCCACGATACCCTCTTTCTCCGCCCAATAGTCTTAACCCTCGACCCCACTCGCTACTAAACCATGGCGGGCCTAAAAACCATAATCGGCCTTTCATTCGTACCCCCTCCCCCCCCCCCCCCCCCAATCCCCTACGATGTGATATTTACAACTAATAACCCCCTACCATAGATCCTAGCAATCGGCTTCCTCCTCGTCATCCTCTCGAGCGCCCTCTTCAACAATTACTTCCCACTACTGGTAGTAGCCAACTACGTCCTAACACCCCTTCCGAACGCCATCTGTGCGCGCGCCGCCTCTTCCTCCTCCTCCTTCTACACCGATGGACCGGAGAGCGGCGGCGTGGTCGAACTGGGCCAGTTCTTGACGGGCTTCTTGGTGGTTATGGGGATTGGTTTGTTTTCCGCTTTTTCCTCGCGTGGGGTGGGGTGGGGTGGGGATGCGATGCGATGGGGCTGACGGTGGTTTTGGGGGGGTTAGCGTTGCCGGGCGTGCTGGCGCATTCGGGGATTATTAATTTTCCCGCTATGATTATGGCGGTGGTGGGTGGGTTGTTGATTTATGGGACTATTATTTGCTTTGGGATGGTTTTTGGGGACGGGGAGGAGGGGGATGTAGGGTTTTAGGGGCAAATTAGGGGGGGGGGGGGGGGTTGACAATGTTATCAGAATGAGAATTAGAGGTGGCATTTTTCCTTTTTCCTTTTTCTTCTTCCCTCTTTTCTTTCTAAATTGAGTGCTCTCTCTGTTTACCTGGCTATTGTTTGTCGGTTTATTTAGTAATTCGGTAACTGCTGAGATCGAAAGTGGGTGGTATTGGGCGCATCTAAGGACTGGTTTCCGGAGGGATACAACATGTGTTTTAAAATAGTTTGACTTGATTCGTAATACAAACATCGAACTGGGTCGTTCAGCCATTCATTATATTATTATTATACAGCGCAAGACCTATATAGGGTAACCCCACAAGGGGCTCTTGTCACGATAATACGCTTACAATTTCATAGCCTAGAAGGACTTCTGTCGTTAGGCCTTCCCAGCCTCTGTTTCCGGCGATTGATATCAGGTATTGGCCGGTAGCATCGACATCTAAGCGCTGTTAGTTGAAGAGTAGAGTTTGTACAGAAGGATACTTACACAATGATGAAATAACACCTCCGTGATGACCTGGTATGATGTAGAATGGTACAGTTGAGTGCTTCGATGCATTCTCACTAAGGTCGTATAATCGTAAGTTGTCAAATGATGCACTGTGAAGGACGGGTCCTCGTTAGCCTGGGAAGTTTCGGAGAAAAGAGATTGTGGGAATTCGGGGACAAACCAAATTAAATGCCTTCCGTTTGGCAGGGCGGTCAAGGCAGATACTGGGCCACTTCCCTGTGGGAACTTCAAGGTCCTCGTCGCTTCCCCGATTCCTCTATGGAGGCTGAATTCCTCAACTGTGCCGTTTCGTCGTCCTGCATATACAAAGTTTCCGTTCGTGCTCCAGCACGAGTTCATACACCAGGGCGGAACACCTTTGGAGGACGTGCTGACTGCTACGGGATTGGGCTCTCTGATATCCCATATACGAAGGGTGCCATCCATGGAGGATGCCAGGAACACATTCTGGTCGGTTGAAGATGACGGCCCGCTAGCCGATGCAGTTGGAAGGAAGCCATTACTCCCAAGCCCACCATTAGTGGAATTGTTTCTGGCCCCAGATGCCTCATTGGTATGTACTCTGGTGACATTGTCGGTCATGATAGTATCACCATTGCTGGCGCTTTGGCCATCTCTAGCATCCTCCAAGGAGGCCAGGTCACCACCGAGCCCGTTGGTAATGGCTCTACTCATCTCATCCTCTTCTCCCATTCCCATATCGTCATCATCACCAAAGAGACTGCCGAAGCTTCTCGTGCTCTCAACGGGGCTTCCGGGTGCATCCTCGTCTCCATCTCCATTACTTGTGCCGACACCATTGGATAGACCTTTGTCTCGACCTCCGGATACGCCGTTGATTAAAGCGGTGTTCCTGATCTCTTGCCATTCGATAGACATTGGACGGAAGGCTACACTTGATATCTGCCCTGACGAAGAGGGGAATTCTCGCCGATCTTGACCCGTATTTAAATCCCAATCGTAGACCATTCCATCCCAACTTCCAGAGAGAACCGACTTCTCATCATTGGCAAGTGTAAGCACACTAACGGCTGAGTTGTGTTTCCGAAGTGTAGTTATGATTTTTCCCTCGTCGTGTCGAACCGATTGGAGGTTTATGCCACCACTCTAATAAGCCGAGCATTAGGTATAGAAATCCCGGTCTTTGCGAGGAGAGCAAACCTCAAGCCCACTAAGCAGCCACAGGCTCTGGTTTTGAACGGCCAGACTGTAGACTGGACTTAATTTTAGGTCGTCAGTTGTTTCTGGCACATGAAGGACATGGGGCCTGCCGGCAACTAGGGATTACGTTAGCATAGGGGCGAAGCTTCGCACGCAGAGGACGCTACCTATTGGCTCTTCGTTTTCCCAGTAAGACAACAGGACACCAGCTCTTGTGACACTATCAACAAATGGGTGACGCTGTGCGACTGTCAACGGCACTTTGCCATTGATGCTCCCAAACCAGTCAAATCGCCTTATATAACCATCACTGCCCCCGGTAAACACCCAACGCATACAAGGTGTAGCGCAAAAGGCATTTATGCTCGTAGATTGAGGGGCTGCGACATAGGGTGTGATCTCGTAAGTGATTGCGCTCTTCACTTCCGGTATCAACGTGGGAAGCGGGCGAACCGGAGGCTGGGTTGTAGAGCGAGAGCGGGGGGGCTGCTGTGAATCTGATCGCAGAGTCAGCTTCTGGTGAAGCTCGACGCGGGAGTGAGTCTGGGGGAGTTAAAAACCATCGCCTTCACCGTCGCCTTCACCATCACCGTCTTCATTCTCGGCCTCATTCTCGTCACCCTCCACTTGATCGTCCTGGTCACCGTCACCGTCCGCGTCCTCATCATCATCTCCAGCGTCATCCGAGTCGTCGTCATTTTCTTGTTCGGGGTCTTCCATAATTTCGTCTTGCTCGTTGTCGGAAGAGGCGGCTGAAGCTAATGCCTGGCGTTTTAGCATTGTATCTTTGTAAAAGGGAGCCGGTGTGTGCGGATATTTATCGGTTGTTTTTGTTTTGTGGTGTTTAACCGTTATGTCGGACCAATGGTATGAGTGGCCGTTGTTGACATACAGGTAGAGCTTTGGTTAGACTAGCTCTTGGGGGGGTGTTACTTGCCGTTTTCCACATTTGGGCCCGTTTCCCGTTCATCATCAGAACCAAACAAGGTCTCCATATTCCCAACTTTGGCTATTTTACTCTCTATCCCAGACCAAGTAAAGTGTGACAGCGCGGTGCTCGACAGGGAGCTACCCGGAAGACTGTTAAGGATAAATATAAGGAAAAAGAAAAGAAAAGAAAAGAAAAAAGGCCGGGAGAGGGGAGATCTCTGCGTGCGGTCAAGCGCAGGGGCAAGTACTTGTACTCGGGTAAGCAATAGGTGGTTTGCTGATGCACTGGGGGAGAGCTGAATAGCGGTATTTGAGCAGAAGGATTAACTTTCTTTTCTTTATTTATAGATGGATGGGGGTGGGTTCGGCATATTGGAATGGTGTTTTTATTTGTTTCAAGCCTCACTTTCCTCTCCCAGGGTCTAGGCTGTATTGTGTGTAAGAGCTAAGGAGAACCTTTTTACGAGCAGCTGTGATAAGTCTTAAAAACTCCAATAACTAGACTATGTGCTGGGACATTGGAGTTGGCTCTCCTAGTACCGGCAAGGTCTGGTGCTTTCCTCTTTTCTCTCCGTCTTAGAGAGCATGTTTTTCGATGTGTATTTCGCCCCCCTTTCGGAGGAGGAAACTTTGAGCCACCTGGCATACAGTTCAGTTGTTCAAGTTCTTATAATATCATACAGTAGAGAAGGTGTGTAAAATGCCAAGGGGTAGCAGGGTATCATAGCAAAGGCAGTCATCAGGCGAAGGGTAACGAGTTTTAGCCCTAATTGGTTGAAGTCCAATCACATTGCAATTTCCATATTCACTGTCAAATTTCAATTGGGATGTTAGGATCCGGATGTAGGGCTCCTGGAATTAGAATAGGATGAAAAAAAGGAACAAATATACTGTCACATAACCTATGATACCAGTTTGGTAGCGTAGAAATGGTAAGATAGAGTAATAGGATATGATAGGGTAGTGTTCTGCAGGGTTAATAAGATCCAAGTGGGAGAGACATTATTGAAAGACTAGTCGGGAAAGCCAGTTGGACTTGATTTTTATTATTTCTCCCTAAACCATTCCAGATTTAATACCTGTTTGACTCTGAACTAACCTTTTTCCATCCGTATTGATGTGATCCTAAAACACTTATACCCTGTGTGGGTCATTTCTTTCTTATATTTTCCACCCTCAAAGCATATGAAAAGACCCTGCCAAACACCAAAACATCTTGAAAATGGTATTTTTGTTTTATTTCGGCTTGGAAGCCAGCCTTACTTACTTACTTACCCTACGGCTTATTCCGTCTACCGCCGAGATGGGTTTGCTTGTTTCTTGGCGTACAGTTGGCATAGTGGATGTATGAGTACAGCATGGGATGCCCTTTTTTTTCTCATTGGACTCTCCATGTCAGTTAGTGGAGTAGGGTATTATATTCTCAAGAGGTTAACTCATCTAGATTCCAGTATTCCCAACGGCTGCATCTCCTGTGGGATGAGATTTGAAGTCAAGCAGCACGACTGGTGGAAGATTCGTGTATTATAGTTGAGCCGCATACCCTCACTGTGTGGCCCACCCTAGCTTGACTTGTCCAGCAACCCAGCACAGTATGATACAAGGTTTGGAACGCATCAACCTGAACAGACAGGGATGTATTTGGCTGGTTAACCTTAAATAACTGTTCCATAACTTCTTGCCGGACCCTGTACAGTATTTTCTGTCCCGTTGGCGGGGTAGAGGTGGGCCTTAAACTAACCCCACATTGATAACTGTACCTCTCTTGTATCTTTCAATATCCTTTGCGCCCACTTTTGGTCCCACGAGCTATCATACTTGACCATCTTATTAGATAAATATTACACATTTGCAATTATCATCACACCCTTTTCTTTCTCCCCAATACCCCGACATTCACTTGCCCTTGGAGGAATTATTGTTTGTATGTATTTGACGCGATAACATATACTCTCGTCTCCCTCATCCAGCAAGTTGACCTGCCAAGAAAGGTATACAGATCTTTCTGTACGGCTATTGATTGATTTACTTACACTTCCACATCAGAGTTTTTGCAAAACCCCAAAACTATAAAAATATAAGAGAAGAGGGGAAAAGAAAAGCAAGAATCCGCTGCCCAAACCTGGTCGCCCCGAGACCTGTCTGGTAAATTCTGGGGGGGGGGGGTCTAACTCAACCTCAACCGAAGCCCCAAACCACCTCTCTTCCTTCCCTCTTCTGCCTAAGTTATAATAGCTATCCTATGATACCTCTCTGACTTACCTACCAACATCTCTATCAACCCCCCCTCCCCCCATCACGCCTTTTCACCGCCATCACCTCACGCTTTCCACTTGAAAGGCATCAATAACCTTTGTCCCTAAAGAGGGATCTCTTGGATTTTACCTTGCGCTTATACAGTTGTGCCAATGGCTAGACGCAGAGGAAATGGCTCCGCTGGCAATGGGCACAGAAATAGACCACGCCAATCTAATGCTTCCTCTAGCTCTGGATCCGCTGTGGGGAGCCCCTCGACACCTTCCTCTGCCCGCGATTCACGACTAGCTTCTCTGACGCCAAACCGAGGCACACCCGCTCATGAGGTCGAATCTACGGATAGTGGTAACCGTGGTTCCGTTTCCGATAATGGCTCTGCGGAAGGTTGGCAGACCGCTTCTGGTCCTAAAACTGCTACTCGGCGCAAGTTTCTTCCAAAAAATGGGAGCGGACCTCTACGCAAAGACAAGCACGAGCTTCCGGCATTGAAAATTGAAGGCGCTCCTGACGACGATGACGAGGAGGAGGAGGAGGAAGATGGCGCCTCCTGGGGCCCCTCCACTGGAGGTGGGGCACCAACTCAGGGTAAAGGTGTTGCAAAGAACCCACTCGTGTTTATGTAATATCAGACCCGCCCTTGTTTACGACTTGTAATTCTTCTAATGCATTACCGTATTTGCACAGGTTCGAGACGGAGAGCACTGAAAACTCCCCTGACGCGTGGCGACGCTGTCCAGAAGTTCCTTCAATCACTGAATTGCTCCGCGAACGGGTCGAACTTCCAATCAATGTGGTTGACGGCCCATACAGTTCCGTGGACGACTACTTAGAAGCGCATTATGAGCTCTTGAAGGAGGATGCATTTGCCGGGCTCAGAGAATCTGTGTGCCATATGAGGCAATATCCAGATGCAGAAGATACGAACGACCTTGCTGTCTATGATCACGTTAGTCATTCCTTTGTGCGATGTTTGCCTTGTGGCATTGAGCCTGCCATTAACCTCTATTTTATATTTATTTATTTCTCTTTTTGAAGGTTCGCATATTAGGCTTGACATTTGCTCCAATGGGCGTCTGCTGCAAAGTGTCTTTCTCTCTTAATCGTGCGGGTAAGAGAGTTCGTTGGGAGAACTCTAAGCGTCTTCTCCCCGGAACTTTAGTCTGCCTTTCCAACGACAATTTCAAAAGTTTAAAGCTAGCAACAGTCGCAGCACGGCCAATGGCTGGACTGGAATTGCCGATGCCCGAGGTGGATCTTTTATTCAGCGAGGGAGAAACTGAGTTCGATTCTACAGAGACCTTTATTATGGTTGAATCGAGGCAGGGATACTTCGAAGCCTATAAATGGACTCTAAAGGCATTACAGAGAATGAATGAAAAAAAGTAAGTTTTATAAAAATATATCTTGCTTTTTTATTTCATTGTTGAGTCCGTGCTGATATTCGGGCTTGCTTTAGTTTTCTGCTTCATGAACACATATGTTTTTTGGATCAGGACGTGCCTCCTCCAGACTATTTAGAGATGTCACCAACACTTAACCTGTCATCTCTTTTTCCAGATGTCCGTGATAGGGAATCGCTTGAAGAAGTCGATGTACTGCGTTCCTGGCCTACAGCAGTCCATAGCACGATGGATAAAACGCAACAGCAGGCTCTGAAGACTATCCTAACAAGTAGGGTTGCAATTGTTCAAGGCCCCCCTGGGACTGGAAAAACTTGGGTTAGTGTAATGGCCCTAAAAGCTATGATCAAGAATATGGACCGCGATGATCCCCCAATTGTTATCGCATGTCAGACTAATCATGCGCTGGGTGAGATCCTGTGAACATATCAAAGATTGGGGTGATTTTTTGCTAACGACATACACAGACCAATTGCTAGGCAAGATTCTTGAATTCGAGGATAACGTGGTAAGGTTGGGTGGGCGCACCCAGGATCGTGGAAAGATCAAAGAACGCACTATTTATGAGCGCGCCATGCGTATGAAGAAACAAATAATAGGCTCAAAGCTTGGTCCAGCCCGGGCACAGAAGGAGCAGCTTACCGACAGAATGATTAATTTGCTTGAAACTCTCCAGCCTGAGCTTCTCACACCAGAAACCCTGCGCCAATACGGAGCGATAAGCAAAGAGCAGGAAGCCAGCTTCTACAGCAATAGGGCTGGCTGGATTACCTATGAGGATGATGAGCAACCTACTGGAGTAATGTCTGATTGGCTTGGGGATTCATTTACACATATAATAGTTGCGGCTAATCTATCCGATGAGTACGAAGAAGCCGATATCGAATATGAGGCATTGAAGGAAATGGAAGCCGAATTCCAGACTACTCTTCAGGCTGACGAATTCGATGATTCTCTTAAAGGGCGTTGGATACCGTTGGGTCATAAGTACCGTGTTCAAGTTCCATTTATGGCTAGCGAGGATGAGGTTCGGCGAGCAATGAGGACAAAAAACGTCTGGGATATTAATGACCACGTTAGACCGGCAATGTATCAGCGTCTTAAGTCGAAGGTTGTAGCAGGGATCCGGAAGAAATTCGACGAGTACAACGTCACGTACCAGAAACTTGTTAGGGACCTAAAGGTTGCTAGGCTAGAAAAATATGCCTACATTTTAGGATCAGCCAAACTGGTCGGATTAACCACAACAGGTCTTAGCAAAAACAGAAGTCTGCTGGCAGCTATACAGCCCAAAGTGTTACTAATAGAGGAGGCGGCGGAAACCCTGGAAGGTCTTGTGACGGCCGGGTGTATGCCCAGTATTGAACACCTAATCTTAGTCGGAGACCATAAGCAGTTGAGGGGGCATTGTTCGGTCTCTGAACTTGCGGGGGCGCCATTCAACTTGGAGATATCAATGTTTGAACGGCTCGTCAATAATAGGCTGCCCTTCGATATGCTTCAAGAACAAAGACGTAAGTTCAGTACTTCCGCTTCCACTCGTAGATCCGCTAACATGTTGTGGTCTAGGTATGAGACCAGAGATCCGTGAGATACTAACTCCGATTTGTAAGTTCAAGATCTCGCATGTTAAAAGACTTCGAGGCTAACGCAAAGTTCAGATCAAGACTTACTTAAAGATCACAGTTGTGTTCTGGGTCGGCCAGGTATCCCTGGAATGGGTGATACTCATGTTAGTTTTTCTAGCCCTTCCCATATCCCAACCCAAATTTAATCAGCCCCAGGTATTCTGGTACTCTCATATGAACCCGGATCAAATGGATAACGGAACTTCACGTATCAATACCGAAGAAGCCGCCATGATAGTTGGTTTCATCGAGCATCTCGTACTGAATAAAATGAGTCCCGAGAAAATTACTGTTCTCACCTTCTATGGTGGGCAGAAGCATGAGATTATCAAGCGTGTCCGGAGGAATAACAACCTGAAGGCCTGTGAACTCAGAATCACCACTGTGGATAGTTATCAAGGAGAGGAAAATGATGTTATCATTTTGAGTTTGGTGCGGAGCAATCCTCAGGGGAGTGTGGGGTTTTTGAATGTCTGTATCCTTACTCTCTTCCGGAGCTTGAATTGCACCATCCGTGTACTAAGTCTTGTAGGTCCAAAACCGTATTTGTGTTGCTCTATCCCGCGCAAGGCTTGGGTTATACATCTTTGGGGATGCACAAATGATCACTAGAGCAGACAAGACCTGGTGGGAGATTGGCAAGATTCTCAATACATCCCCAAGCCGGATTGGCTTTGCAATGCCAATTGTTTGTCAGAAGCATGGGAAACTCGAATTTATCAAAGGTATCCGTTCTCTACTCTTCCTTTAATCACTTCAACTCTTTGCTGATTGCGAATCTAGAGAGCCAGGACTGGGTTGATATAGTTGGGGGGTGTTACCAATGGTGCAAAGAAACATTGCCTTGCTCGCATATCTGTCGCTTCAGATGTCATCCGTAAGTCAGCACGATCAATACCATTCGGAAACTAGTATATCTGATATTGGGCAGATTCGATCACAAAGATATCCGATGTCTAGATCCGTGCCTTAAGCGCCTTGTATGCGGCCATCAATGCCAAGGGGATTGCTACAAACCTTGCCACTGCCTAAAGTGCGATGAGAAGGAAGTACTTTCCGACGACGCCTCAAATTCCAGAGCATTGACCCGTTCCGAAAGCACACCAGGCCCTCTTGCCCCGATTCAACCTACCACCTCCTCTTCCCTTATCGACACAAGTTCAGGGCACGACAGCGCGTGGAACTATCAGGACATACGTAATGAGGGGCTTCACGCGGGGCCAAGATCGACAATTGCCCAGAGAGACAAGGCAGAACCAGATGTTTCTTCTTCGGATAAGAATCATAAGTCTGTTGATATTCACTCCTCCAACCTCTCAGGTAAACCTATCGCTGTGAATGCCCAAAGATCCCTTGGATCCCGGGGCGGAAACGTCTTGCCCCAGCCAACCGCAACTATTATAGCGGGGGGGAACCACGGGACCCCAGCCGCCCAACCAACCAGCTCAGTAATGGAAGTCAGGGGCCCAATAACGGAGAGGAGAATAATTGGTGGAAGTGGCCCAATGGCCACCCAAAGGCCCACTCCCACCCAGCAGAGCCCCTCTTCTAGAGCCAGCCCAAGGCACCTTCAAGGTCCAAAAGCGGGGGGGCAGGGCCTCTTCAATGCAAACCCAACTTCTCCCTCTTCGGGGCCCTCTTATGCCAAATCTGTTGGTAGAGGGAGACAGCAAAACGGAGGCCCCAGTTCCGGCACCCAACAGCCAACAACCTGGAGCTCCGTGGCCGGTAAGCCCCAGCCCCAAACGAGCAAGCTCCCAGATGGTGGGGCAAACCGCTACGGTGGAGGCTACACTCGCCGCTAATTATCCTCCCTCCCGGAAATACCTCTAGACATAAAACCTTCACCGGGTATCAATATTCCTTCTCCTTTTCTCTTACCCTCACTCTGCTTTCCCTCAATTCCCTTCTTTTTCTTCCTTCTTTCTTAATTGCCTCGCTTGATCGATCGATTGACCTTGGGAGTTTCCTTCTTCTCCTTCATATGTACAGCTTTTTACCGAGGGTTTTGTTACATCTTTTCTGTCTCTCCTTTGAAAACCTATATCCTGGTAGTTAGTGTCTCCGGTCGGCCAACCACTATTCCCAAATCATGCGCTTAGCCCCTTTCTCTCTCCTTTTCTATCTCTCTTGTTAGTGAAAGTGCTGTTATTGGTTGTTTGCGTGGGTTCATTTTGAATAAATAAATGAACAAACGGCCATGGATGTACAAGTTTACCGTACTCGACCATTGTGTATGGAATACTCCCGCAGAGGAAGGTACTATATACTTTAAGAAGGCGAAATTTCGCTCTGTAGGAACTGAGGATAATAATTAAGTAGTAAGCACTATCGTACCGGACGAAACTCTCTATCACAGGACTATGCTGCCATAACCAGCCTAGCATAATAAACGGTAATTATCTACACCACTCAGCTTTTCCATCTGATGATACAAAATCCGCGATCCGTGATCCGCAATACAAAACATATCGAGTGACACTTTATGAATGAGTGACATCCAATGGTCCTGACGACATTTTTCAACAATCCCTTTTATTGAATCCCGCCCTTTTTTTTCCGGAGAACCACCTTAACCCAGGACACGAGAATAGGAGAGCAAGAAGAGTATCTAGACAAGACAAGGGGACACGGAGGAGAAGAGAAGAGGAAGAAAACGACGCGAGAAAACGATGTGAGACAAGATAGAAAAACAGCTACTGTAGTAATAAGCGTAAGACCGGGTAAGCCCAATACAAATTTCCGTACCCCTCCCATATTGCGCTAAAGTGGCTAATTTTCAGGGCGATCGATTGGCAGATCGTGCACTTCTGCCGTGGCCCTATAAGAATGAGAATAGGGGAGTAGGAAATGGGAGGCAGGACGAAAAATCTAAAGAATCATCTCCTCGTCTTCGTCAGCCTGCTGCGCCAGCGCACCGCCAACCTGCTGCTGTCCCTGCTGTTGCTGGGCCCTAGCGTCCATAAAGTAATTATTCATCTCCTCGTCGAGTTCCTCCACGGTTTTCCTGGCTCTATTACCCGCACCACCGCCGCTGCCACCAAGACGCCCGAACCCAGGAGCGTGTCCATTGCCATAACGCCGGCTGTTGTTGTTGCTATTGCTGTTGTAGGACCTGTCTTCCCTGCCACCGCCACCACCAGAGCCAGAATGAGTTACTCTACGACGCGCATTGCCGCCGCCGACTGCAGGCTCGCTACTACGGGGGCGCTCGCGACGGCGCTCGGGGGGGACGTAGCGGTCAATGTTCGGTGGTGTGGGACGGCGGGTAGGGTCGCGACGAGAGTCTCTCTCTGGGGAGTCGGTATAGCGACGAGTGTGGTCGCGGGCGGTTGAGGTTGTGTTAGTGGACAGTGGGGCGGAGGAGTCTGGGGCGCGGATGCGGTCGAAGAGAGAGTTTCCTTCGTTTTGATGGTGGCGGTGGACCAAGGCGAGGTGTATCGGTTGGCCTATTCGGTGGTTAAATTGTTAGGCTGGGGTAGAGAGGAGGGAGGGGGGGTTGGACCATTGGCATTTGCGCCGTCAAATTCGTCAATTGCACGTTTTGCGTCAGCCTCGCGCTCGTAGGTGACAAAAGCTATGCCCTCAGAGCGGCCTGCACGATCGTACTTGAGTTCGAGCTTTAAAACAGTGCCTTGGCGTTCAAAGAGACCCTGTGCC
>Ga0307509_10004529_pt1 | contig 19969 bp, 7 predicted proteins | sample 10_EM_MG_FD_202245 | JGI IMG/M metagenome (GOLD analysis project Ga0307509, IMG submission 202245) | Populus trichocarpa ectomycorrhiza microbial communities from riparian zone in the Pacific Northwest, United States - 10_EM | ecosystem: Host-associated > Plants > Roots > Unclassified | place...
TGATCGATTTTCCAACCATTTTCTGAGCGCTTCTGCCTTCTGTTATTTTTTCTTAACCTCCTTTGGCTATATACATATTTTTATATATATTTTGTGGGGACCCAAAAATGGGTTACAACAAATACATTGAGTTTTGTGTCCATTATTAAAATTGATAACTATTGATTCAATTTAGATTAGATGTGTATTATCTTATTCAATTTGAATTAAAAATGCATCCAATCCTCTCTCTTTATATTAAAATTATAATATTAACTTTGAAAGTTGTATCTCAACTAGTCAGATTCTAAATTTGCTTCATAGAGATCACCAATTCGAGTCCCAGAAACTTAGGGTTACTGAAAACTTACATAGTCGTTAACTTCAGAGCCCGTGAAATTAATCGAGATACATGCAAGCTGGTCCGGACACCCACGTTAATCTTAAAAAAAAAGTTATAATATTTGATTCAAATTGTTACTAAATTTCTAAACTTTGATTTGGGGACAATGTGCACTGTGGAGGTAACGCTGACATAAATCTCAGAGCAAGATGTTTTTTTTGTTGGATGTTTCTCAAATCAAAATTTCAAGATATTCCAACGTTTCCCTATTTCAAAAGATCCCTTTGTATACTTGCTTCCTCGTCTTCCTCCTTCTGTCACCATTTTCTCTTTACCATTTTGCTGGATATTCTCTTATGGGTTTTATTTATTAAATATTAAATATTGACACTTTATAATTGAAGCTAAGAGTTGCTAATACAATTATTTCCTACTAGTTTTATTTTAAAATTTCTTTTGCAGAAATTAATTAATTAAATACGTTTAAGTTAAATAACGTTGGCAGTTATTCGGAATGTTTAAGAAACAAAACTTTTATTTATTTAAGAGCCATGTTACTACATTTAAACCAATTAATTCTGTCTTCTCTTTTATTCTAAAAATGTCAAAGAGACTTTAGCATAGTATTTTGTTATTGTCTCGGAATAAAAAATACAAAGATAATAAAAATAAAAATATATTTAGTTGAAGAGACAAAGATATAAAAATAAATATATCTCTAAGACAATTTTGGAATGAATTTCTATATTTTCAAAATATGAGATACAAAGGAGACATGTTTTTAGAGATAATATTTATTATTTTTTATTCCTAAAATATCATTGTAAAAAACCTTTAATTCCAAAATTGTCAAATTAAGATAAGTAAGGATAAAAATGATTATTATTATAGTTTTAAAAGTCAACTCGGGGGGTAAACCTCGGTCAAGGTCTGAGTCTCAAGTTGGGTTGACCCAGGTCAAGAAATGATAAAAGTGGTTATTATCATATTTTTAAAACTCAACTCGAGAGTCGATCCAAGTAAGATCTAAGTCATGGAGCGAGGCTCAGGTTACGAGTCATGTTAACCTGAATCAACATAATATTACAAGTGGTTTGTTATTATAGTTTTGAAACCTGACTTAGGGGTTGACTTGAGGCAAACCCCAGATCATGGGTCGAGTTGATTGTTGACTCGAGTTAACATAATGATAAAAATGGTTATTATCGTAGTTTTAAAACTCAATTCAAGAGTCAACTCGGGGCAAGACCTGAGTCACAGGTCGATAGGGTCAACTCGGGTCAATAAAAGAATAAAAATGGTTGTTATTGTAGTTTTAAAATCAATTTAGGGGTTGATCGGGTCACAAGATGAGAGGCAAGACCTGGGTCACAGGTCGATATGGTCAACTTGGGTCAATATAAGAATAAAAATGGTTGTTATTGTAGTTGTAAAATCAACTTAGGGGTTGATCGGGTCACAAGATGAGAGGGTCAACCAAATTTGTTTTTTTTTTTAAAGAATCAAAGCAACCTTGTTTTGCTAAAAACAATTCAAGAAAAATCAACAGGTTTTTTACTAGTGTTTTATCCCGACTTTTTGATCGGGTCAAGTGATATCAATTCTTCCTCTATTTTTTTTTTAAAGTGGACCGGTCCAAGCCTCGAGTCAGTCAGGTTTTGGGTCAACCTGTCAAGCTAGTCTAGGTCTTATAACTAGGGTTATAATAATATTATTAATTTCAACTCTCGATATAAATTTATATTAAAGTAAAAAAAATAACATCTAAATATTTTTTAAATATCTAAGTTTGAAACTACTACATATTAAGGGTAAAATAAAAAAAATATTTTATATTGTCTTATCCATTATAAGCAAACATGATCAGTAACAGTCACTCTATTTTATACACCACAATCAAACACAATTTTGTTTTTGTCTTTATTTTATATTTATCTATTTTATTTTCATTATCTTTTTTTTTTACAAGACAATAACCAAACGCTACTTATGAGCTTGGTCATACAGTGGAGTGGAGGTGGTGTTATTTCCTTGTAGAAAAATAAAATAACAAAAAGAAAGTGATTCTCACTCCAAAACTTGTTACTCTACCAAAAGCATATGCAAGTTTAATCGGACACGTAAAATAGCTTTATTAATGGAAATTTGGTATAGACTAGCTTTTGTGCCTTTTTTCCATAAAAAGTTATGTTTAGGTGTCACAAGCGTGTTTTAAAAAAAGAAAAGAAAATGTGCGACTCAGGCTGGTTTTATTTCAATTAAATGAAAAAAAAGGAAATGACAACCCATGATATCCCCCAGAACCCTTTTTGATCGGAATAAGCCAATAAAAAATAAAGACAATTATAAAGCCCTTTTAAAAAAAATTAAAAACACATTTTAACTTTCCAAACTTGTGATCTGAGTCATTAGACTCGAAACACCATATCTAAAAAAACCATGAAGTTCAATTTGCAATCAATCAAATATTGAAGGATAAAAAAAAATTAATTATACAAAAGGATTTTTTTTAAAAATAGCAAATAAAAAAATGAGGATGAAAATTAAAATACAAATAAATTTTATATTTGATTGAATGGTGAGATTGAAAACATCAATTTATCAAAATGACAAAAAACAATCAAAAGAATGAGGATGAAAATTGACATAAAAAATAAAAATAAAAATAATTTTTTGATTGAATGGTGAAATTGAAAAGAATAATAACTTTTACATAAAGGTTAAAAAACATTAGAAATCAAAATAATGAGAACCAAATTGTAAAACATATTATCATCATTTGGATTGAATGATAAAATTAAAAACCAATAAAACTTTTACAAAAGAATCAAGAACAAAAATGAAAAAATAATAGAATAAGGACTGAAGTTGAAATGACAACAATAAATAGGGTTAAGCTATAATTTTTTTTATATTTATTAAAATACCAAATTGCCCATAAGCTGACTTAATAATAATAAAAAAATTATCATGAAAGGACAAAAAAGCCCCATGACTCTAATTTTTTTTTTTGCTTTTAAGGGCATTTTGGTCATTTCAATGTGCTTTTTAATTGTTTATTATTTTCTGTATTTGGTCAAATACCAAATTTTCCCTTAGCTGACATTCTAATAACAAAAAAATATTGTGAAAGTATAAAAATGCCCTTTGACGCCAATTTTTTTTTTAACTTTCAATGGAATTTTAGAACGTTTGTTTGAGATCATGATGATCTAGAAAAAGCAAACCAAAATAAATTATAAAGCCCAATTCAAAATAACAAAATGTTAGAGGATGAAATTGAAAAAAAAAGTCAATAAAAAATAAACTAAAACCCATTTTTTAAGGATGAAGTTGAGAAAAATCAATAAAAGAGAAAAAAAAAAACAAGTTAGGTGTCTGGCCTAAAAAAACCCAGGGTGTATCATGCACTTAGGTTTAAAAAAAAAACATTTCTTTACCTTAATAACAGGCGTCATCCACTTCTAGGTTTTTGTTTTTAAGTAGGCAACTTGTTCTCTACTAGGCGACAATGGCTAGAAAATCAGAGGGAGTTGACCTAAAAACCTATTTTCACCTAAACACACATTATAAAAACCTTCATAAACAACTTACCAACCCTAAACACTCCAAAATAACTTAAAAAACAAAAACAAAAACCAACCAAATAAAAATAAATATATTATAACAAAAGCTAAATGGTGTGAGGAAATCACTGTAAATCAAAAAACATTTCAATGTGGATTGTAATAGCAGTTTCACTTTCAATTTCTCATCTTTTCGCGAATGGATAAACGTTTCTTTGGCTTTCTTCCACAAGAGTATCTAGGTTTTTCTAATTTTCAAGTACAAGCAAATAACGCTTTTAGCCTCAGAAAAGACAAAAATGAAGCTTTGCCTTTTGGGGTATTTTGGTTAATTAAGAGGATCATGGGGGTGTTTTAGTATTTTTCACATTATAATTTTTATTTTTTAATAAAAAAGCTGCTGGCGCGTATTTCACACGCCCCAATGAGTGGGCAGAGTCCCCGTCATTAAGGAGGCGGTTGAGATGCTTCCTGATGGCCAAATCTAGCCATTCATCGTATAACTAGATGTGCAGTTGTGCCTTCTTCAACATGGAGTGGCGCGTGTAGACATATCATGGTTGGATTGCCGCCAGGGATTGATTGTTTGCGTTTTTTCTTTTTTCTCTCTCCTGACAACTAAAGTGCACAATTATTCTATCTTTGTTTGTTGTTTGCTTGGGTCTGGTAACTATGTTTAATGTTAGAACCAAGACGCTTGGACCTGACAAGGTTGTCAGACATAAGTAATGTGGGTTTGACATGTTTTCCAAACCTAAATAATGTGGGTCTATCATGTTATCAGACACAAGTAAACTTTGATCAGACATGTTTGTCAGACCCAAGTAGCGTAGGTCTGGCATGTTGCCAGACCCAACTAAACTTGAATTAGGTATGGTTGTCAGACCTAAGCACCTTGGGTATGGCATGGTTTGCTAGACCCAAGGCGCTTGGGTCTAGCATAGTTGTTGTTGTTATTATCACAATCACAAATTACTATTAGCTATTATTATTGTTGTTGTTGTTGTTGTCTAAACTTGGATTAGGCATGGTTGTCAGACCTAAGCACCTTGGTTGTGGCATGGTTTGTCAGGCCTAAAACACTTAGTTAGGCCTAACATGGTTGTTGTTGTTATTTATATTACAATCACAATTACTACTACTATTATTATTAAGATCATGCATGTTTGCCAAACCCAAGTAACGTGGGTCTGGCATGTTGCCTGACCCAAGACGTTTGAGTCTGACATGGTTATTGTTGTTGTTGTTGTTGTTGTTATTCAAGTAGACTTGGGTTTTGGAAAGTTAAGATGTATTGAATAAAGGGTATTTACAAAATCCAAGGAGCATGCCTCAGACTAATAAAACAGGAGAAAAAAAACCTTACCACTACTGAAATCTTTTATGTCTAAGAAAGAAATACATGCAACAGGGAAAATAGAGGCATATTTGCCCTAGAAGGCCTATATGTCATTTCCATCTCACATGCCTAACATTACACAAAAAGGAAATGGACACACGTAGTTGGATCTTAGAGTCTGATGGAATGCATTATGGGTTCTGCATGTTCCTTGTCTCTTGGATGACGTCTAAGATTGGCCATTTGGTGCCTATGTTTGCCAAATGAATCCTAATGAGTTGGAGGATCTCGGTGCTGATATTTTCAAGAGAATGGAGGTTGCTGCTAAAAATCCTATTATTCCTTTCAAACTAAATGTAATAAACTGTGGTAGAGAGGATTAGCCGAGCTATGATGTGTGTTATATTCTTCCTCTTCATGAAGTTTGTAGTTGTCCATTGTAGAAGGTTGTTCCACTGCATATTGGGCCACTAGATTCTAGACTGTCTTGAGATGGCTTCCCAAATTGATCTGGTGTAGTGGCATTAAAAGAACAAGTGATTATGCATTTCATTTTGTCTACAACATAGTATGCATGTTTGGCTGTTTGTTATCCTTACTCTATAAAGGTTGTTCATAGTCTGCAGCCTATTCTGGAAGGCTAGCTATAAGATAAAAGCTTGCCGTGGAATATATCCAAGGTACCATAGGAGATGATGGATGGTGTTAGGGGGTCTAGATTCCCTAATCATGTACCAAGCCGAGTCTATAATGAATTTTCCTTTATTATTCTCTTTCCAAACTAGGTGATCATTTTTGTTTGAAGTTAGCTTGATTGTTATAGCATTCTAGATAGACTAAAGGTCTTGATGGCTTCTTCAAAAATTTTATCTTTCCTTGTCGATGATATTAACCACCTTGGCATTCCATGGTAGTCCTGTGGAGGAGAATATCCTATAAGGAAGGAAGTCACATATTCTTCTTCCTTCTAGTAGCCAATAGTCATACCACAAGGATGTTGCTTCCTCATTTCCAATGCATGCGATCATCTACCCTCTGCACCATTCTTTACTTTACAAGATCTTTCTCCAAGACCATGAAGGGTTAAAAGGCATTTTGATGGTCCAAAAGAAGCATCATCTAAGAAGATTGGTTTGAATCCGGGTAGACCATATTAACTATTGATCTGTCAGAAGATGCCATATATGTTTTAATGTGGCTGCTTTATTCCATGTGTGCAGTCATTTTATTCCCATACCTCTTTCTTTTTTGGAGAAGCATATTGATGCCCATGCTACCTTGGCTCCTAATGCATTGAAGGAGGTGTCTTTCCAAAGGATATATGTTTTAATGTGGCTGCTTTCCAACTTCTTGATTGTAGCTCAAGGAAGAATGAAAATTGTAGTATAGTATACCTGAATTAAGAAAAAGACTAATTTGATAAGTTGGAGCCTTCCTGCATAGTTGAGTGATGAGGAGGTTTATAACTTGATTCTATAAGTGATTCTCTCCACCAATGACAGGCAATTTTTGTGTGTTAGGAGGGTTGTGATGAAGGGGACTCCTAGATATTTCACAGGAAGTGCTTTCTGCTGGAATCCCAATTGTTGCTGGATTGATTCCTGAAGCTGCCCATCCACCTCTGACAAGTATAGGGAACTTTTGGTATGATTAATTGAAAGTCCTGAAAGCATAGCAAATTTTCCAAGTGAGTGTTTAAGGATTCATACTGAGTTTTGATCAGCATGACAGAACATCATCAAGTCATCCACGAAGCTGAGGTGTATGATAGCATTCTCCTTGCATCTCCAGTGATGGATGAAGTCGGATGTTGTGTGTCTTTCCTCAATATGCCACCCAACCCTTCCATTGCTAGAATAAAAAGATAGGGTAACAAAAGGTCCTCCTTGTCGAATTCCTTTATTGGATTTGAAGAATCCATGTAATTCCCTATTTAGGTTAATGGAGAAGTGAGGCTGAGTTTTGATCAGCATGACAGAACATCATCAAGTCATCCACGAAGCTGAGGTGTATGATAACATTCTCCTTGCATCTCCAGTGATGGATGAAGTCGGATATTGTGTGTCTTTCCTCAATATGCCACCCAACCCCTCCATTGCTAGAATAAAAAGATAAGGTAACAAAAGGTCCTCCTTGTCGAATTCCTCTATTGGATTTGAAGAATCCATGTAATTCCCTATTTAGGTTAATGGAGAAGTGAGGCATGGTAATGCATACTTCAATCCAGTTTACCATAGTTGCTGGGATGCCAATAGCCTTCAGCCCTCCTATGATGAATTGCCAGCTTACTATATCAAATGCCTTATTGATATCTACCTTTAATGCATATCTAGCAAGGCCTTTTGGCATATGGTAGTTATGAAGCAACTCTTGGGACAATAGTATAGCATCTAAAATTTGTCTTCCTAGAATGAAAGCTGACTAGGGGGGACCTATGATGTCTAGTAGGGTTGTCTTCAATCTAGTCACTATGATTTTAGAGATGCATTTCTATATGACATTGCAGCATGCTATTGGTCGATAATCATTCATGTAGGAGAGAGTCTTAGTTTTTGGAATTAACACTATGCTTGTGGCATTAACACACCAGGATATAAAGGGATGATTGAAGAAGTACCTGATAGTTACTTTGAAATCTTCTCCTATTATGGCCCAGTTGCATTTGAAGAACAATACAGTGTAGCCATTTGACCCTGGAGCCTTATCATCTAAGATAGAGTTCAGAGCTTCTTTGATCTCCTTATTAGTAATTTGCTTATCCAGTTCTACTCCATTTTAGGGTGGAGGGAAGTATTGGGATGTAGTATGTCCTGATGGTGGGATGGGTGCTGAAAAGAGATCCTTATAGTAATCAATTGCCACTCTGCCCATCCCCTATTGATCATTAATGAGGTTGCCCGATGCATCCTTCAAGGAGTGGATCTTGTTTCGGCTTTGCCAATAAATCAGGGATTTTTGGAAGAAATTGGTATTCTTATCCCTAAGATGAAGCCATTGGACTCTAGATTTTTGCTTGAAATAGGCTTTCTCATCATCACAAAGTTGTTTATATTTCCTAGCCAGTCTCCTTTCGTTTATCCTTAGCTCATTTCCTGCTGTATTTTGATCCAACTGTAGTTGAGTTGTATCTCATTATTCTTTGACCTTGGTCACTCTACTAGAGATGTGGCTAGAGTGGTGTTTATGAAAAGTTTTTAGATGGTTCTTCAGTAGTCAAAGCTTGGAAGTGAGCTGATACATTAGATTTCCTTGAATTGGTGTATGCTAGACAGAGTTAACTGCAGGGAGAAAGTCTTCATGATCAGCCCATAGATTCAGGAATTTGAATGGGGAGCACATTCTATGGTTTAAAGGATCAAGCTTGAGTATCATGACATTGTTATCTAATAGGTTCTTTGGCATGAAGTGAGAATGAGCAGCTGGTTATTGGCTATGAAATGAGGGATTCCCTAATATCCATTCAAGCCTTTTCTATATGATATTGTCCCCTGTTTGGCCATTATGCCAAGTGTATCTCATGCCCGAGTAGGGAATTTGCATGAGTTCGGCCTGTTGAGTACAATTGATGAAATCTTGTGGTGGTTATACCATACAGTACTCTTCTTTACTCGATCACGCAGTTTCATGGTAGCATTAAAATCCCCCATTAAGATCTAGGGGAAAATGAAATTCTAGGGGCTTTGAAGGCTGATATGATTCCACATGACTTCTCTTTCAGCTAGGGTATTATGTCCATATATGAAGGTTATTCTAAGGAAGTTGTTGTTGTTTGGGAAGGTTGTGTCACAAGTAATCCATTGTTGAGTTTTGTGTGTGCATTCTAAATGGAGTTTTTGAGGGTTCCAACCAACTAATATGCGACAATGGTTAGTAAGACTGACATTGGATACGAATTTTCAATTATGTAATCCTAATCCGACTTCTACTGTATCCATATCCATGTAGCTGGAGGCTATTTTGGTTTTCAATAAACATATGATATCATGTTTTTGTTGATCCACTCTTAAACCATTTTCTATTTTTTTAGGCCATTAAGGCCCTTAATGTTCCAATTTTATATATTGAACATTTATTGGTTGGGGGGTTGAGTGTAACAAAAGTTAGAGGCCCTTAGCCTCTTTACATTTCTTACATGCTTTCTTCTTTGTGACTGAGGGAGGAGAGGGAGACTCATCTTGGTGTTCTTTGTGATGGCTTAATTGTTCCAAGGTGTGTGTGGTTAGATCTTTGGTTAAAGTTGAGGCCTCTTTTTGAGTTCTAAAGGTGTCCATTCTGCTTACTATACAATCCTCAATACCAGCAATGGGTAGGTGAATTTTTTCAATAGCAAGAATGTCATTACCTGATTCATGACTTGATCCCAAGTCGTTTAGCCTTAATAAGTAAGTTGTCGGTGTCTGAGGAGGGGGGAAGTGTCTGCGGGTGGGGGAAGTGTCTGGTTACTGTATTTGTAGCCTAAGGTGAATGGTTTGTGTTTAGACTAGTTAAGGGAGGTTGAGTGGTTTCTGCCAAGGCAAAGTGAGCTATTGGGGATGGGGATGGGTGGGGACTTTATGGTTTTGGTTGTTCATAGGGCAAACTTGTTTCTAATTTGGTTTGGCCTAAGTCCGGCGCAAGGGGGAAGGGGCACCTGCAGAGTAGGGCAAGAATGACCAAACACTTTGCACTGGTTGCATCTTGGTGGCTTCCACTCATATTCTACCTCAACTGTGATGGGTTCATTAAAAAGAAGGCTTACAATATCATACCTGTGAATGAGAGGGAGAGCAGTTGTAATCTCCACACATACTCTTGCATATTCTAGCCTTGTGCAGTTGTTTGTTTGCTCGTCACAAGATAAAGGCTTCCCCACCATGCTGGCTGCCAAACTCAGCCCTAGCTTGGTCCATAGTGGAAATGGTAGCTTGTGGAGGCATGGTTGCTAGATCCAAGTAACTTAGTCATTCTCTATACTCTTAATATTTTTTTACATTTAAAAAAAAACTGATACTGACCCGCTACGAAGCGCAGGTCAATAAACTTGTCTAAACTAAGCTCGGTTTGTCAAATACCAAGAGAACTCTTTCAACCAAATTTGATATTAGCTATAGAGTTTCTCCTTGTTTTACACTTCGGTTCTCTATTAATGATTTTTTATTTATTTATAAATTTTGACAAAATGATCATGAAATCAAGAATGAAAAACTACAATTGAAAAAAAAAAGTATGAGAACAAAAATATAAAACAATTCAATATTATGGATTGAAACACGATTTACCTAACCTTTTTTTAAGTACACCTGAATGGTCCTTTTATGTTTTTCCTTCCCTTATTTGTTATGGTGACTAAAACGTTTTTAACCAACATTTCATGAGTGTGAAAATATAGAAAGTTAATAATAGCAGATTCAGAGATGTCAATCAACTCATGGTGTATTTTTATACAGGAAGAAGGGTACAGGGAGAAGACAAGGAAGCAAAGACAATAAAATTTCAACTATCTTCACAAGCTGTTAACTTTTCAAACCATACAGTTAGTGTACATACAATACTGGATTGCTTTCTGTGAAATGAACTGGGGAGCACGAACCCACTACAACCGGACAAAGAATTGCTAAGAAACGAATCAAAAAGCCTAAGGCCAAAAACCCTAAAAACTTTCCAAGAACAACCGGAAAAAAATATATATAGACTTGATTTTATATTAAGATGGGGAAGGCATACAATTTTGCGAAACCAACGTTGAAGAATTCTTCCTCAGCTTCCCTTTGAATTGTCTGATCTTTGCATCTACCCTTGCTGTGAACCCAATCTTCGTTTCTTGTCTTGCCTTGGATCGTTCCCTTCTCCACATGTGTTGGTCCTCAACATCCTTCTTATAGTACTTGATTTCTTGGATGATATGATGATCCATTGGATTGAAACATCTTTGGAATGATATGTGAACCAGGTAAGGCACAATACATGCGACTGTTACCAAGAGGATGGTACTCCAGTAGATGGGTGCCGGACCAAGAACTTCAACTAAAAGTCTGTAGACGTCCCCCGAATAAGATGGAGGCATCAGACCGTAAAGTAACAGAAACAAGTACCAAGTGGCAACGCTTCCCCAGACAAAGAGATGTTGTATCCATGTAAAGTGGCTCATCGTGAGCGCAATCTGGCAGTTCACAGCACAGATGATGCAGGAGAACATTGTAGCACCCACAGCAGCCATATCAGCAGTTTGGCCTCCAGCACGGAATGCTTGGTTATAAAAGATCACGATATTTAGGATGAAAATGACAAGAGAGGAATACAAACCATTACCCATCCACCCAAGTATTCGATACCAATCAAAAAACAAGTTTTTGGTCCCTTGCTGATACAATGCTGGGAACTGCATAATGGGGAAATAACATTATTTTTGTAGCAGAGAGATAACTGGTACAAAAATTGCATTAGAATTAGCTAAGTAATTAATGGGACTAACCTGCAAGCAGACCTCAGAAGACACATCTTGTTCAAAAACTCCGAGTGAAATGACAGGCAATGAGGTAAGAATGACATTGAACAATAGCATGTACCAGTCATTGTAAACTGACTGCCCAGAAAAGGCCGTGAATGCCTCAAAGTAGAAAAGCGTAAGGCCGAATGCTATATTTTTGTAGAAGAAATAGCAAATCTGAAAGCAAAAGAACCCATTCAATGAAACAACAAAAAGAGAATAGCTAAGCATGTGGTGTACACGTCAGTGCAGTGGATGCAAACATATCAAATGCATAAAAGGAAGCATGATATAGTCTCTTGATTATTACCATCTGTGCAATTCTCTTGTAGCACCAGTGTCCATGGACTACCAAAAGTCTTTCAAGAAACCGAAACTGGGAAATAGAAAAATCACTCGCCATCACAGCCTGTAAATCCATTTGAAAATACGTAAGCTTCACTGGAAAATTAGAAGCTTGCATATAAGCAAAGCTTGATGCTCTGTTTCTTCACTCAACAACCACAAGAAGTTATGAGAAAATGGTGAAGTTGGAATGGATAAAGAAAGCAAAGGTTCAGCATAATATTTTGATCTTAGTTCCAATTTGAGACCAAAGATGGCAGACAAGCATGATGTTACGTGTCCAACCCAATTTAAATATCAGCAGGACATGAAATTTTAAGTGACAGATACTGCTTAGAAACAGCTGGAAATAACAGCAGGTGAGCATAGAAGGTACAAAGATTTCTCCTCGGAGGAAAAGGCAATATCATTTTTAAGAGGCTGCATGCCAGAAGAATTAGTTAGACATGTTACCAACCTGCATACCTTCCACCCCACTGATGCCAACTCCAATGTCAGCTTCTTGAATCATCCCAACATCATTTGCACCATCACCTATCGCTAATGTGGTTTTTTTAGTTCCTTCCTTTACTAATCTTGTTACCTGTATCAACAAATTGAACAAATTAAAACCCAACAAAAGAATGCATATCTCTCTATAAGGGCACTGTCAATTTGATGATTCAAGACAAGAAAATACATTCTGGAAGAAAGTCCACTAATTAAGGGGAAAAAGTTTCATACCAGTGCCTTCTGCTTGGGAGAGACACGACAGCATATGACAGATGCACAGCCAACAGCCAACGCTAAGAAATGATGCTTCATATCATCCTCTAGAGCATAGGATAAAGATTTTCCATCAATAATTAACGCAAATGCAGCATGTGGATCCTTTTGCAGCTTGACCATTTGAGAGGAATTGGTGATTTGCATCAAAATATTCTCTTTCACAGCCTGTGTGGTGATGAAAGGCAAAAAACTCAGGCATCAAAGGAAATCAAGTCCCTGAAAGGAAAATGCTGTACCCTTTGGCCAAGTATATCACCTGCTTTGAGTCTTGAGCTACCACATCTGAGTTCATTACAGTTATACAGATCCGCTTCATGCCCTGGCGGAGTAAACTACATGAAAATCTGCATCATGCACAAAACAGGGAATTATAGCTTCTGAAATAAAATTGACATAGATTACAAGGAACCTTGAAGGTAGACTCTAAGAGACAAACCCTATGTTGATTGCAGTTTCCATCTTATCCCCTGTCAAAACCCAAATCTTGAGACCAGCTTGTGCAAGTTTGTCTATGCACTGGGGCACCTGGTGAGTGAATAAAATGGAAATAAGCAGAAATGTATCATAAAGAAATATCTTAATTATGTCTCCAAGACAATTATATCATGTACCCCTTTTTGCAATTTGTCCTCCACGGCAGTAGCACCAACAAGAATCAGATCCTTTTCCATCATATCTGCAACTCGCTCAAGCATTGCTTCTCTATCAGTGCTAATAGAAGTTTTGACTTTGACAAACTCATTGTTCCACGCAGAATACTCGGACTCATCAAGCTTTTTATAAGCAAGTGCCAGTGTACGCAACCCAGCTTCTCCATATTCATTCAAATGCTTAACAGTAGTTTCCTCATATATTCTTCCATTCTTTGATAGTCGATCAAATATTACACTGCATAATTCAAATGGATTGCAAAGATAAAAATAAAGTTATCTATATTTTTCCCCTAAATTTCCTATTAAAGACCATGGTAGAAGATTCTAGATGCTTTATGCATCGATTGCTAAAGATTACAAAAGACCATGTAAGAGACAGTTGTGAGCCTAACCTATCAGCACCTTTGCACAGGAGTAAAATTTGACCATCCTCATCCCGCACAATTACAGACATTCGCTTCCTTTTGCTTGTAAATTCCAATAAATTGAGAATTTTGAACTCTCTGCAAGATTACCAAGATACATTTAAGATGTTAAGATACCTTTAATCAAAGGGAGTGATGGACAAAAGGGCTAAATAAACATGGAATTGTCAATTTGCAACCTCACCTTTCAATCAATCGTCCTGGGTGTGCATATTTTTCACGAATAAACACGCTTGATTGAGTTCTTTTGTAAAATTCAAAACCAAATTCTCTTGCTGCAGCAAGAAAGGCTGCTTCGTCAGGTGACTCTGCTTCATATGTAAACATACCAGTCTCTTCATTCAGCTCAGGAACGGCAGTCTGACATATTGCTAGTATCCTGAAAAATAGCAAAAGGACCTCTCGATTTCGTTCATTCAACCACTTTCCATCCATGAGCCGGCTATCCTCAAAATTAAATCCCTTTATTGCTGGCTTCTGATCATTATCACATTTAGAAGTGATGACACTCTCGAGTTCAATTTCTGGACCTCCTCTGCTATCCTCCTTATGTGCACTTTTTCCATACCTCGAAACATTAGTATTTTGTGTATCCTGCTCCTCAAGATCCATAGCCATCTGTTTTGCTGCAGCAACCTCAATTTCACTAGAACATACACCATATGCAGTACCAGCAATGGAGCACTTCAGAAAATCCATCTGATTACAGGTCAAGGTGCCAGTTTTATCAGAGAGGATAGTGTCGACCTGACCCAACTCCTCATTTAAGTTTGATGTTCGTGCTTGAGCAGTATTGCCAGTTTCTTCATCATACATATGTATGTCTTGGTTAATGAACCTTGCTTGAAACACCTTCACAATCTCAATTGAGACATAGAGAGAAATGGGTATTAAATACCCATAAAGGATGAGAGCAGTGATCAAATGTGCTACCCCAGACTTGCCAGGATTGTCAGGGTCATACAAATCATTTTCATTCCGGGGTTGCATGTACGTCCAGTCTGGCATTTGAAACTTTATCTTCACAGCAAAGCCAATTGAACTAATGGATGAAATCAGTACAAGAAGGCTGAGAAGGATGTATATAATTTTGTCCATTTTTTTCTCTATTTTGCTCCTTTTTGAAGGAGACTTTGTTGAGTTCTGCATGACTTTGCTATCAAAACCAGTGAATATCACAACTCCATATACATAAGATGTATTTCTGAGCTTTGAATCTCTAAGAAGAATCTGAGTAGGGTCAAGAGGATAAACCTGACGTTCATACTCAAAATTACCAACAAAGGTGTAAAGATTGGGGTTTGGATCTTCGCACTTTATTATTCCTGTAAAGTTCTTGAAAGACTCATCATCCTCCAAAGGCAAGGTTACCTCCAATGATCTCTTAACCTTCAAGTTAGTCTCACCATCTAAGTTCATAGTCTCCACATAGCAAATCCCATCATCGTAACTTGTTGACAACAGAAGCAAATCAGCAGGGAAAAACTGGTCTTTTTCCACTTTCACCACATCACCAACCTGAATCTTCTGCCATGGCTTATAACCAAAAACACCCCCACCTTTATGAACACTAGCTTTCCGACTATTAACCTTCATATCCTGCGTAAACCTGCGCCAATCTTCTAGAGCTTCTTTTGCCATACTAAGGCCAACAACAAAAGCCAACGGTAAAATCATGCTCAGAGGCGAGAATGGGGCAACAGCTGTAAGTGAAAGAACTGCAGCAACTAGGAAATAGAGATTAGCAAGCCGATGGAACTGTTCATACAGTGCCTTGGGCAAGAATGTAACTATATTGTACTTCGTGGTAGATATATAATTTGAGCAGTATTTCAAGGGTTTTTTCTGGTGCTTATGGGGTTGGTTGCAATGAACAATTCTGGAGAACCCAGGCCCTAGTAAAGGATGCGGCCCCTCACTGTTGTTGGCATTTGGCCTTAAGCAAGAGAACGGGTGGAGATGGCTCCGCCGGAGCCTTGCTCTTATCCTTCCCCGTGTCATCTCTCAAAAATTGATCTCGAAAGCACTTTTGTAGCTGATTCGATATACCTAGAAAAGAACAACCCCCAAATCTTGCTTTAAATGCAGAAACCAACTGGTCCTGCTTATAGGCAATTCTTTCTTCTAAGGCCTAATTTAACAAACAAAATATAGGATGCATTTGTCAACTTGCAACAGTACATAACATCATTGTTGTAACTCAGCACAAATAAAAGAAAGAATCATACTTCATTCATTAGAATTCAAGAACACCACATCCCATAAAAGGCATTCGTATTCAAAATTGGATTTTTCAAATCTTTCATCCCCGGATTATGCAAACTTGAAACCTCATAAGGAAATGAATAAATATTTAAACAAACAGAAGGACGCACATAGGAACAAATCTACATTCATTTAAAGCTACAAAATTTACAAAAGATCCTGAAAATTGAATGGTTTGTCCGGCTAAAACAACAAAAAAAATCTTTAAAATAGCAAGAACCTTAAAACTCCACAAGAAACGAAAAAGAAAAGTCAATGATTGGCAAGAACGTTACAGCAAGACAAAGCCATCAACCAAGAAACAAGAAAATAAAGAACCCAAAAGAGAAGAGGGCAACCTGAAATCAGGAGGCAGGCCCGTCTTTAGCAAAAATAGCAATGACCCATTTGAGCAGGTGCATGAGCAAACCTGAAGCTAAATAGTTGCAGATCAAGAAACAAAGGGGAAGAAAGTGCTAAAGGCCAAGAGAAACAAAACAAAGCTTGTTTTAGAGAGAGAAAATCTGTTGTTTCAATTAACGAGGGGAGAGAAAAGGAAATAAAAGGACTAGAGAGACGAACAGGGGTTTAGTCCACGAAGAAAGAAACACCCATCTCTCCCTCCCCCTCTTTTCCTTTTCTTTTCCTTCCCTCTTTTCTTTTTCTCTCTCCTCTGCTGAAAATCATACTAAGGTCTTTGAGTTAGATAATGCTACTGCTTGACATATGGACCCTTGTAATGAGCCATAAATTTAGGAGGAAGCTTCCGTTGGCTACGTGTTTTTTTTTAGAAGATTAGCTGGTCAAAGGATTTATGGAAAAAAATACTAATTTAAATCTAATTATCATAAAAGCTAATTCGAGAACAAATGCATCATATAATATAATGTAGCTAATTTGAGAACAAATGCATCATATAATATAATGTATGTGTGTATTAGATTATATATATGCACTTCAAATCTAATTCATATGTAGAGATGTTGTATATCGTGAGGCACTTCAAATCTAATTCAACAATACATATTATAATTTTATAGAAATTTTAATTAAAAGAATACTACAATTTATAATTTTTTTAAATTTTATTTTTTAAAACTTCAACCACAAAAAGTATTATAATAAAAAATTTTAATTTGTGGTTGGATGGACAAGATCCTTAAAAATCAAGATTGAGGAAGACAAATAATAAGCTTGTGTTCTAAACTTAAGTATTGTTTAAGAGGATGTTAGCTTTTGCTTTTAGAAGTTTTTTTAAAATATACTTACCTTGAAAACAAATTTAAGTATCAAATTGATACTAATTTTTAGTGATTTTTTTTTAATGATTTTGACATGTAGGTGTTAAAAATAATAAAAAAAATTGAAAAAAATATATTTTAATACATTTTCAAGTGAAAAATCACTTTTAAAAAAAATACTTTACATCACAATACTAGCAGTTGCTTTTCAAAGTATTTTTTTGTTTGAAAATATATCAAAATAATATTTTTTTAAAAAAATATTTATAATATTAGTACATCAAAATAATATAAAATCATAAAAAATAATTTAAAATAAAAAACTTTTAAAAATGCTCTTTAAATACAAATACAAAGACACTTGAACCCACAATTATTGCAAAATGCATGTACAGCACAGCACGTTTATGGCTTGCTGGTCGAATAAATACAAGGATATGATATGAGGATTGTATTGTACCTTAAAATAAAATTCCAACAACAATTCATCAATTCGGAAAACGTGGGCTGGGTCCTACAATAAGGTCCCCCACTCGTATTTATTTCAACCATTACATTAATGTGAGGAAATGATAGGCAATAATATCGTTGTTATTTTTTTAAATAAATTTTATTTAAAAATATATTAAAATAATATTTTATTTTATTTTTTAAAATTAATACATATGACTAATTATTATAATAATTATTCCTTTTCCCCTAAAATAGTCATTTCAGAGAAGAATAATTAAGTGGAAATTCTTAAATTGAAAAACATTTGAAACTTACCGCATTAAATGACAAGGTTATGCATATGAAATGAATAATTAATAATACATTAACCAAAAAGCATTTTACTATCTAGTAGGCAAGGCATTAATACAAGATTAAGTCACCATTTTAATATGAGTTTTAACCTTTTTTTTATTAAAATTTAATTTTTTTTACTTTAAATTAACTTTTTAGTATTTTTTCAAGTAAAAAATATTTTGAAAAGTAACTACTACTATGCTCGTAAATATCCTCTAAGCATCCCCAGCTAATGTTATGGGATATTTTTTATTAAAATAATTTTAAAAACTTCAATAAAATAACTTCGATAAAATATTAAAAATTGAATAAATGGATCTAGAAACTTTTTACAAAAAAAAAAAAACATTCTCTTGTAAGAAAAACAAATGTGTATTTTTCACCTACAATATGAAACTTGGAAGGCTCGCACCCAATATTCCAATTCTGTAATTAGAACATTACATGATCTTGTGCTCAAACAACAAGATATTCTGAAGACGTAACCATTCCATACATAAAATAATGTCATGTTTGGTATTTGGTACAACATCTTTTTTTGTTTTTTATTTATTTTTTTTAGTTTTAAATTATTTTTTATATTTTTAAATAATTTTGATATACTGATATTAAAAATAAATTTTAAAAAATAAAAAATTATTATTTTGATATATTTTTTTAAAAAAATATTTTAAAATACAATTTGTATTACACTTCTAAATAAGTATTAAGACCGCAACTATTTTATCATGAAAATAACCTAATAAAAAAATATAGCTAGTTTTGTACTTTTTTTTTTGTATTTTTTTTATTTTATCGTGTTTTTTTAAAGCATTTGTAATTCGAAACTTGATTTAATTTTCAGCATTTGTTTTACGAAGATAATACTATAATGATCAAGTGTGGAGCCCCTTCATAAAAAAGAAATCATCAAAAAGTTAGTTTGGCATCCCAATAATTGATTAGTTAATAATCAATTGGTTGATCTCCATTTTCCGATGATTAGGTGGTAAATAATGGTACTATCTAAACATTAAATTAATTAATTAAAAGAAACTAAAACATCTAGGGAAAAATTATTGTAGCAAAAATAACAAATCATTGTTTTATAGTCACAAAACATCTAATAGTGATAAAATGAATTCGTGGAAAAGTTTCACCAAAAAAATTGATTTTTCCTGGTTGATGAGATTTGGAACTAAGTTATATTTGTAAAACAAGTTTCTTGTAAAACAAGGGACATTCTGATGCTTAAATAAATATTTGATTTTTTATCAAGTGACAAGTAGTAAAATGAAAGAAAATAAAAAATGCATTTTTTATATAGAAAAGAGATATGTGTTATTTCTCTTGTTTAATGTGTTTTTTGTGTAGTGAAGAGATGATAAGTGTAGGATCTCTGGATCTATCCTCCTTCTCCTCCTCTTTCTTTCTCTCCCTCTCTCTCTCAAAACCAAAAAATATATAGCTTGAGAAATATCTATAAGAATATCTAGAAAAATATCTGGATAAATATAGGAAAAACAATATTGATGAATAGTAATAAATAGTACCATGCAAATAGTACTATTCATGAATAGTAAACTAAGCGAGATGAGCTCGGTCCGACCGAGGTGAGGGAAGAGAGAGAGAAAGAAAGAGGAGAGAGAGCTACCTGGTAGCCCGTCCTAATCGATCCTCAAAGCTCAATTAGGTTGAAAAGTGAATAGTATTGGAGACTCATTCTAAACAAGGTGAGTTTTGTAGGGTACAAATAAACTTTGCATAGTAAACATTATTCATGAATAGTGAATGAGCCTCGGTTAGACCGAGTTAAGGTAAGGGAGGAAGGA
>Ga0307509_10004530_pt1 | contig 19963 bp, 22 predicted proteins | sample 10_EM_MG_FD_202245 | JGI IMG/M metagenome (GOLD analysis project Ga0307509, IMG submission 202245) | Populus trichocarpa ectomycorrhiza microbial communities from riparian zone in the Pacific Northwest, United States - 10_EM | ecosystem: Host-associated > Plants > Roots > Unclassified | place...
TGTCAACAAAAAAAAAAAAAAGAAAAAAGCTTGATGGACTAACGCAAAAGAATCGAGGCACCCTTCGATTACTCTTCGAAAGACTTCGGTCGAGATAAGATATGCAAGTCGAGACCATGTGAAGTTCTCTGATGCGATGAGACCTTGCAGCTATTTGATAGGCAGGTTCATAAAGAGCACCCTAAAGAAACTCAGTTTGATGAGCTTACCTCGTCAACTATAAGAGCCTGTGAGATTGCATAAAATTTCAGTCTATGAAACAAAACAAAAAAAGCCGACGAACCTGGGAGTAACCTCGGACTGCTGGGAAAAGGCTTCTGACAATGTTCAGGGCCATCATAAGCGTTGTCCTCAGGGGATTGAGACCCCAAAGAATTCTCATCTTTGAGTCAGAAACTAAGACTTCAATTCCAAGGTAGCAATGAGTATGGGCTGCTCACAAAGTCAAATGTACATGTCTGAGTCACAAAAAGAGCAAGTCGAGCATTTTCCAAGGTCAAAGGCCGTGGTGCACCGGGAACAAGGTAAGAGCCTTTTTGCCCAGGTATCCGTCGCGACGCCAACCAGGCTTCGTAGATTGTTCCTGGGTCCAGCTTGGAGTTTCCTGCGGGAGGCGAGTTACGGGGTGGAAGCTGGAAATCCGCAGGGAAAAGCAGTTTGCGAGATATTGACCGATGGCGCATATTGCGGTAGGACAGAGGGGACCTCATTTGTGGTGGGTAAATTTATATGCCGTGAAAGTGAAACGTTCCCGCCGTCTCGCTCCAGACCTACCAGAAGTACTATGAATCCTTTTGTCTGCTCATATATATGAGATCCGGATGTATTTCATGCCCGTATGATTGGGGTGCGACACCCACTGTACAGACTGTGCGCATTTGGTAGAAGTGACCCAGAGGACGGATATGATGTTGTGGGAGGTCGGTGCGATTTATAAGAGTTTGTCAACTGCCTTCAGATATCCAAATAAGGGCAACAAAGGCCGAAACCCCGAGGTTTACACACGCCACCCCTGGCCACACTGCCCGCTTTACGACGATAGAGGGCCCGAAATGAGGCACGTCTTCTCTCGACCGCCACCTACAGAAAGGGATTCGCCTGCATAATAATATAGTTATTGCGCGGCGAGGCGGGAAGACATTACATAACTTTACAAATACGGCATTCCGCGCCTCGGTGATATCCACCTACCGCCGATCTCCATTTTTTATGCCAAGATATTCCTGATGGCCACCTCCGACGATGCATCGCATGTCGCCGCTCTGGAAGACAGTCTCCAGCGACTACAGGTTCAGCAACGACCTACCACCTCCGGCCAATCAGGGGAACAAAACTTGATCCAGGATTCGAAGCGATCGGTATCGGTTCCGAGAAGTCCCATATCAAGGGATGGATATGGGTTTCGCAGGTCTGGCGTCTCAACACCGTTAACTCAAGCACCGCTGGTAGATGGGGCTTCTCATTCCCACTTGGCTCAGGGATTGCTAGTTCCCGATCTGGATGGCTTAGGGTGGCCCGGTACGTCTCTTTCTTTATGTTAATTCAATCAACTGACGAACTTCAGCTAAATCGACTGTTTCTCGATTAAATGCAACCCCCGAAGAGAAGGCTGCTCGAGAGAAGAAAATGGCGTCAGCCGTTTGCACAATACTCGAGTGTATCGGCGAAGATCCCAATCGTGAAGGTCTGCTAAGAACACCAGAACGTTACGCCCAAGCAATTATGTGGATGACCAGGGGCTACGAAGAACGTTTAGCAGGTTCTTATTCTGTATTCTGCCTGGCGTTTGATTCTCTAATTTCATTTGAAAAAAAAGATGTGATAAATGATGCTGTTTTCGCTGAAGATCACGATGAGATGGTGTTGGTCAGAGAGATCGAGATTTCAAGTTTATGCGAACACCACTTGGTGCCGTTCACGGGAAAGGTACCTAGAGTGACTACCCTGTTAATACTGTCGATACTAACGATACAACATAGATTGCTATTGCATACATACCGAATCAATTGGTTCTCGGATTGTCCAAACTTGCAAGAATTGCTGAAACATTCAGCCGTCGCCTTCAAGTGCAAGAGCGCTTAACAAAACAAATAGCGATTGCTGTCCAAGAAGCTATCAAACCTCGGGGTGTGGCTGTGGTCATGGAAGCCACTCATCTCTGCATGACTATGCGCGGGGTGCAGAAACCGGGGTCAATCACAGTGACGTCTTGTATGCTTGGTTGTTTCCGGACGCAGCAGAAAACGAGGGAGGAGTTTCTCACCTTAATTAAAAATTAAAATCCCTCAACGGACCAGACGACAGGCAAATTGCCATATATCTACCTTCGTTAACTTATTGCTTTCTAACTGGTGAATTTAGGAAAGGGTGTACTAATATTAGAATCGAATGGAGGATGATATAAACTGTTACAGAATTGCTACGATTTCTTCAATCTTGCCTCCTTTGGCTCTTGTCACCAGCAGAAGGGTCAATCGGCAAGAGTTTTCTCGCAAGGGCATGTTGGTTATTTGAATAACTTCGACGATTCGGGCGGGGCCTCTTAGGGGGCTGCATGCCCTGGTCATTTCCTTGTCCTGGATTGATGTCATTGTCTACCTCACGATCTGAGTAAAATCAATCAGCTTGCTGTAAGATTACATGGAAAGACAAACCTACCAGATACAGTTCGTTTTCTGTGGATTTCACGATCCTCATCCTCTCGAGAACCCGTTGGCCTGAATGTCAAAGGTGGATCTACGCTAATGCGAGAACGGAGGCTGGGGCGATGCTCCATTTGACTGGATGATGTGCTCGCACTCGGTTGTGAAGGTGGAAGGTTATCACGGTGGCGGTCACGTCCACTCGTTGGTTCAACCTTTGCCCTGGACGAATCACCAGTAGCAGACCCCATAGCCCTTGGACCGGAAGGAGTACTTGCGGGTACTTTGGGAGTTTCAGGAGTCTTCTTCTCGCCGTGCTAGCAAGAAATTAACAATGGCAATAAAAAAACACATGATTGGGCCGCTACCTTTTCAGACGATGAAGACCCTCGAACCTCTGGATCAGGGCCCTCGCGATCTTTTCGCCGTCTATCTGATTCGCGATTCTTGTCTTCCCTATCCACAGGTCTCCGACTTTTATCTTCGCGATGACTTTCCCTGCGCGAGCTCCGTTTAGAGCCTCGGTCGGGCTATTAAAAAAAAAAAAAAAATTCGTTAGGATCATTCAAAAAAATTATTATCGCCGGACTTACATCATCGTCTGCCGGTCGTCTCCTTTTCCCCAGACTATCATCTCCGTTCTGGGGTGGATTGCGGTGTCTCGGGATATCAGGGCGGTTAGGGAGGCCGCGGTCATCAGAAGGGACAACGGGAACTGCAAGAGGCGGCTGGCCACGAATGGTAGGATCGCGTTCTTTTCGCGTTTCCCTGTCGCGATCTTTGTCGTCACGCCGGTGGCGGTCTCTGTCTCGGTCCCTCTCTCTCTCGCGATCCCTATCCCTATCCCTATCTCTGTCCCTGTCCCGTTCTCTATCCCTTTCGCCGTGCCTATCACGGCCACGCTCCTTATCCCTCTCACCATCCCTATCCTTTTCGCGGTCTCTACCGCTTCTTTCGGTACGTGTATGAGTAAGACTATCTCGGCGACTAACTCCAGTGGTTTCTCTGTTCTCAATACGTCCTTCTCGTTCCGTCCGACGATCATCCGAACTGCGATCAGCATTACCAGGATCAGATCGCGATTTACCACCACTGGTGCGACTCTCGTTGCTTGGATTTCTAGTACCGGGGCGGCTTGAAGGAGAGGGAGAGCGAACCTGGGGAGAATGTGTCGCAGATCCATTCTGACTTCGAGTGTCTGACCTCTCTGATCTTCCCATGGATTGCCTTGCTGTTTCTCTGAGTTCTTGGGCAGAGGCAGTTTGGCTTGGGACGGCTGGAGGCGGCATGACTGGGCTACTATCACCCCGAGGCTGGGTTTGATCCAGCGGATTATACAAACGGGATGAATCGCCATGGTCCTTACCCGAAGGACCGTTTTGCTGGAAGTAACTCCCTGAGGTTTCCTCCCGAGACCCAGAAGGAAGGACACCGACAGCGGCCTTGCGGTCATTCAGAGGCACTGAATCTGATTTGGATGGGTAGGGACCTTCTGCAGATGCTTGTGGGAAATCGGCAGCCTTTGTTGTCTCAGGACGTATCCTTTTAACAACTTCTGGCCTTGGAATGCTAAGAATTTAAAGGTCGGCATTCTGTTAGAAGTACGGAAGACAAGAAATTCACCTGTCCATTGCAAGTTTGGTCGAGTTAATGTTTCCAGATTTTTCGACAGCAATATTATTAGTTGCGATTTGAGCACGGGGCGCAGAGGGTGCCGATGAAGGAGGCTGCGGTGCATTACGCCTCGAGTCATTGACAGGTATTGATTGGGCACTTGGACCAGTTGGTAGTGGTGCATTCCGGATCTTTTCGGGTGCAGGACTACTTGTCGAATGAGAAGGTCGAGGAGAGGCTGTCCCGTTGAGCTGATGAATTAAGGTAAAAATAAAAATTCCACCATGAGGAAACATGTAAAATATCGCGCACATGCGTTGGCAGCTTGGTGGGAGCCCAGTCTGGCTCCTTTTTCTTCAGACTGGCAGAGTAACTAATAGGTAGTGGTACATGAGATGTAATGCATCGAAAAAGACATTAAAAACAACTCACGATCGTGCCAGAATCTTCAAGTCACCACGTTCTTCGGACTCCACCAAGCGATTTATTGCAGAGTTGACGGCGGCACCACAATCGTTGACGGAAACCAACGGGAAAACGTCCAAGACCTCCTTCATGACAACAATGGCGTTGTAGACATGCATAAACTCCCCGGTTAAGATGCAATCAATGAAAGACTGGACAGCGACGTTGGACAAAACTTCTACTGACAAAAATTTACGACGACTCACCTTGGTCAATTTTCGATGCCATTTCCGAACCACTTGCTGAAATTCGGACCATTTTAGCACATTAGTTGCAACAACGACTTTATTCGAAAATTTTTTCTGAAGACCAGGAAGAAGGACCGTTTTTCCTGCAATTTTGGTCCTAGTATCTTGGATGTATGCAGCTTCGTCCAGATGCCATGCGAGGATATCTCTCAAAATGCCAAGGAGGAATCGACCTTGAGGATGTATCAGAAGCTATACGGACATGGGGTGTTGACAACAGACCATAATTACGAGCCTCATATTCGCTGCACGAAAATAAAACCACTTTTACGTGATCTCCCAGCAGCTAGGAAATTATTGAGCATCAAGAAAAAGAAAATTATCATGATCGTTGACCTTATCATAACATCCAAGGGTATGGAATCCAGGGGTACCCTGAAGGTGCAGAACCTTGATGAATTGTGCACAAAAATCTGCATCCATTGGTGATAGCAAGCACCGCGGTTGTATACAATGCTCGATGACGGCATTGATGAGAGCGTTCGGCTTTGTGGCTAGAGGCACACATCAGTCCAAAGGAAATTGGACAGAGGAATAATAGTTACAATGGGAAAACCAATGTTGTTTTTCTCGAGCCAATCGTTTGATGGTAAATGCGCGAGAAATTGTTTGTTCTTTGAATTCTTGAGCAAGAATATTGACGAACGAGTTGTATCGATCCCGGTGTGTGCGATGCGAAGAGGCAGTCAATCGCTTAGAACGATCTGCAGAGCGATCTGCAGCAAAATATTTCGAATCTTCCTGCCGAGACAAGGCTCTCAACCGGGCTCCTTCTTCATCATATTTTTGACTGGGCGGAGTCAAGTCATATGTCGATAATTGCCAGAACGTGAGATAAAATCCAGGACTATGAGGAGTCCAAAGTCAGCCCTTTGTGGACAGGTTTTCTATCCAAAAGTGCTCACCCAATAATATCATAGGCATTTCTGGGTACAAACGCCTTGACATCTTCAAATAGAGCAAAAAGTTCGGGAACCCAATGTCCCTAGCGAGCAAATATAAGGAACGAAGAATTGATGAAGATAAAAGGTATTACATCGTCTTTTTGGGTTGGCGTCGTAATTGTCCCATCAATTTCCATCGGTGTTTCGGATTCTTCGGTCGATGCAGGTTTCGGGTCTGAAGATTCAATAGTCGAAGCATTGCCACCCGCTGGTGAAGCCAGCCGCGACGCTGTAATGCCTGGCTCTCTTTTCGCAGTCAAAGCTGCCTTCAAACGCTTCTCGGCTTCTTCCCCGGCAAGGCGTTCCTGCTCTTGCATGGCAAGTGCAGTAGTCTGTAATGCCCGTTGAGACTAGTCTCGAAGAAATTGAAAAAGCACCGACCAGGAGGGAGGCATTGAGAACAGGTCTTACGATTTGCATACATATTGGGGCACAAATCCCATAGTCTCGACCAAGTTCTGCAAGGGAAGGTAAAACTCTGGTGGCGTAATCACTGGCAATGACGACGGAAGGAGAAGTTAATAGTTCTAGGTATTGGAAGAGAACTCCGTGGGTCTAGATGGAGGATGAGTACCTTTGCACTGGCCAAGGAAGCAAGATCTTACAGCATCATAAAGGCCAGCCAAAGACTTCAAGTGAGCATTGGGTGCCTTATAAACGCAAGCTTGTCGCTGTTGGGCGACCTGAATGAGAAGCGGCAAGGCTAAGGACGAGTCGAGAAGCGCTTTCCCCAAACGTTGTGGGCCTTTCAGAGTAGCGTCTCCGGGATCGAGCCTCGCTCCGCGAGTGGTCGAGGCAATTGCTTCGATACGAAGAGCGGGACCACCAGCCATAGCCGCCATCTGGGATTCAGATAAGCTCGGGAGAGGTTGAATTCCAGCCATTTTCCAAATCAATTCGCGTAGCACAATGATTTCGGTAGTTTGTCCGTTGTGCAATTGATGGACAATATACTTCAAAACGGGAGTGAGGTCGGCACTATATCTTCTAAAAAGCATCCCGGTAAAGGATGCAAGACCTAATCACAAGTGAGGTGTTGTTCTGAGTTACGAACTGTGCTTGACTTACTTTGCAGCCAATCTGATGTGTTGACACCATCGTCCTTGACACGTTCCTTGTCCGGATTTGCAAGAGCACTGAGTATGATGAAGACCAGAACATCAAATCCCATGTTTGTGACGTATCGCAAGGCTTGGATCACGACGTTCGCAAGATTATCATAGGCCATGATCTGGTTGACTGCGTTGCTGAAGAGGATACAGGGGTTGGAATGGGCAAGCTTCGCCACGGGTCCTGATAAAGAGTCGATAGTGTTGTGGGATAATCGACGGAGAATGCCTTTCGATTCTCGATCTGCTTGGACCTGCCGAATACGGAGCTCGGGGTGAGAGTGGTAGGTGCTGGTCTTCCACTCTCCATATAACCTCCAACGGGCGGTTGTTTCGTACTGCCGGATGATGTTCCAGATTTCCACGGTACACACTGCGTTGCCGCGGATGAGTGGAAGAGCAGGAAGAAGATAGCGCCGCAGAATGTTGAACCACAGCCGACGAATTGGATTATCTGGATCTGGCTCCCCTGAAGGCTTCTTGGTAGAAGGGTCGATAGGCATTGTTGATTGTAAATGAAGTCGCCCAAGTCTGAGGAATTTGGTTAAGAAGAGGGGATCACGCGAAACATGCAGTCCAACAAAATGGAGCAAAGGCTCGATGACATCTTCCAAATCATCAAGGGATGTACTTATAGGTATCCGGTCGTCCCAGTTTGGGAAGAAAAATACAAAATCAATTGTGTTCGTGCTGGGGGGTGTTGGGGCCCAGAGGGTGAGAACAGGTTTCCGTGGGCTGGGATAAACGACACCAGACGTTGTGTATCGTGCTCTTGGGTGAGTGAAACTCTGGTTCCGCTCCTTTGTGATTATCACGGATTCATAGAGAGGTGAAATCGAAATTTTGAGGATGCGGATCATGAGATCAGCGACTTCTGGATAAGCATCAACAAGCCATGGAAATTTGGACATAATGGCGATTGCTGGTTTGATTGCCCCAACTGCCAGTAAACTTGTCAAAAGACCAACTTTCTGGTTGGGGGCCTTGGAATCGCTCTTCTTCGGTTCTGGGGTTGTGAGCAACGATTTCGATTGTTGCAATGATGAATTCCCGGATTCCAATGGAGCGGCCATTGCAAGCATGCTATTCTTCGCTCCAGCTATTCTGGATTGAACATCTGCAAGGTACTCTTGCTGGAATTTTTCCATGTCCTCATCAGTCGGATTGAGCTGAGAACCATGAGCCCTTGTAGAGCAGAAATATTTCAAAATGCTTACGTGAGGGTATAGGTCTTCGAGAGTAATGAATGCTTCACGGATGAGGATGGCGGCAGTCAGGTAGAGAGTACGCGGGGTGGGCTCGGAAACTTCCGTAGACTGGAAAACCCTTTGTAAATGATCAAAAATGAGATCGCGCATAACGGACCTGATAGTAGCCGAATTTAAATCCCAACACTTGAGCAAGAACCCTTGCTCCTCCACCACTGCAAGGAGTACCGGCTGAGGATGTGGCTGAATTCGCTTCAGCTAGAGTAAGGACCTCATCTAAGCCCTTTCCTTTTTGAGATCCAACCGCATTTTCAATCTGGACATCCATGGCTTCTGTTTCAGGGGGAGGACGTCGATAAGAGCCGCACCACGGCGAATAAGACAAAAGGGCGAGGAAAAAAGAGTAGTGTGATGTCAGGTGCTGCGAAAGCACGTCCAAAATAATGTCCAACGCTCGATTGGGATCCAAGTCAAAGTACCCGATAAGGCTGATGACCTTCTCCCAAACAGGTCGCGCTCGCTCCTCAACAACGGCAAGGGGTTCAGTTGGGCGACCAGTGTGAGGAGAATGTGGTGGTCCAAGGCTGCTCGTTAACTCAACAGTGAGTTTACTGTAACCTTCTGATTCTTCCCGGAGAAGGTTGAACTTGTTCTGTTTATAGCTTTACAATAGAAAGATAAAATCGATGAGGTGTTCAATGCTGAAACAGATTCCTCTCACAATAGACCTGTCCTTGTCCTGATCTCTTTTTTGTCTTGCACGCCTTTATCCTGGATAAGTCCAACACTAGCCAGCACTGCAGACTCCAATCGTTCACGACAATGATCGGGACTGATAATTCGGCACTCCTAAAACAGGCAGGGATGAGTATGTTGCACGCGACAGAACCAAAGGACATACCAAAAGTTTTTTAACAATGACTGGAATTCTTTGCTTGTCATTTTCGGCATTTTGTTGGGCCTTCTTTGCTTTAGAAATGAGAGCTGCAACGTCCTTTGAAGACAATTTCCCCTGCTCTCCTGAAGCGGTGGAAGCTGCTCGGGCTTCATTTAGTAACTCATCCAGCTGTAGGTCGACCGACCATATCATATCCACCAGATGATCCCCGAATATCAAAGCAGGCGACAGAACCTTGGGGGACGACAAAGAGGTTGATGGCAAGGCGAGCAGCACTGACTGCACAAACTCGACAAAAGCGGTGGGCGTCAACGGGTGAGGTGGAGACCATGTAAGTAACGTTGCACATATAAGGGTATGATATGCTGTCGTTAGAACATCAAGACAGTTGGAATCCGTTGGGTTACAGTGAGGTGAGATGAGGATGTTACGGCTGGGAGTAGTGAGCACAAACAGTTTTGACATGAGTGAACAAACTGACCATTCCGAGTCTCCTCCTTTGTTCCAGGACTTTAAGCAGTCACGGACAATATTTATTACGTCCATGAAGATATGGGCAAAATGTTAGGGCACCACAAACACTTAAGTGAGTACCAGAGTTGTATGGAAGAGGCAACGTGAGATTTGCTTGCCCATTGAAATGAAAGTGGACGGCGTTGTTTGGCGCCGCTTGCTTGACCATCTTCCATTACGTAAGGAAGGGATTTCTTAATACTAAACAGTCCTTACTTAATACTTATGCTGTAATTAATTTCTCAATAAGGTGGATCAGGTTTGTGTTCGTGTTGGTGGGATTGGTCATGTAGTACTCACTCATTTTTTTTGGTATTGTTCAGAGACCGTGACGATAGTGGACTCTTGATACTCTTATGGTAACTTTTAAACTTACTTTGTCCCTTGTGGCGGTAGCATTGGCCTATCACATGCCCGTGTTTAATGAGCTCCAAAGAGAGAGACCATTGTGGAATCTAGATTGCCGGAACCGGAAAATCTGTCATGAGATATGCCCAGCCACTTGAGCGTCTGGCTTCATAGATCATGTTTTTATCCTTCAGGTCCACCATTGTATCCCCAGCTCTCTGCTTCTTACTTCCAACCCCTTCAAAAAAATGTCGTTGTTTCGGGTGTAAGCATCCCCTTCATTTTTCATTCAGCCTGTGAGGGCCTGTGCTCTTTGACTGTCACAATAAAACTATTGGGTTTTCTTTGTAAATCCCCGTCGGTTTGTTAATTTAATTTTTTTTTTTTTTTTTTTTTTTTTTTTTTGGTAAGAGAACACTCGGAGAACACTGTAGGAGAACTAGGACTGATGTGGTAGCTTACATAACGTATACAGCTTAGATTCAAGGTGGGAGGGCAAACTGCTGAAAGCACGCATTGCATCACTTCGAGTAAGCCTTCTGTAAAACGTCACGATTCACTCTATTGCTATCAAGGAAACCATTCTGGGCACTATCCTTGCTGGACAAGTATTCCCCAGGCTCAACCTTGGCACACAGGCGTTATGTAAACATTTTAACGGTCCGCACGACCCCGTGGATACCGGAGCACAGCAATCTTCCATTCACTCAGACTGGGTGGACATGTCAGCAGCGCGCTAGCTGAACTCTAATCAAACTAATTTCCTGCCAACTCGTGTTCCTTTCCCCTGTGCCATATAAGGGTCAAACGTCTTTCCCTTGTCGTTTCCCACCTCACCCCAACGCTTGATCTTCTCTATAAATACTTGGCCCTTCCATTAAATCAAGCGACCTCCACCAAAAGTTTATGTCGAGCCCTACGGAGACTACAGCTCCTACCACGCGTAAGAGAAATCTGGGAATCGAACTAGAGGACGAAGAACAAGCCCTCGGTCACGATGCTCCAGCGCCCAAGGTACTTTCCCCAGGGACGGAGTCGTCAAGACGCCGTCGCCTGCACGAGCTAACTCAGCGTCTGCATTTGGAAGAAAACAAAGAGGAGTTGATCAAGTTCTGGGATCAATTTACGCGTAAGGGGAAGAAAAAGATTGGTGTAGTTGAAAGCTTCCGTGCACTCTTCTTCTCATCATGTATGTTTTCGTTGAATGATATCGGTGTTTAATATCCACTGAACTTGTTTTATTTCATGTACTAGGGCTCAACGTCCTTCTGGTTGTTATACCCATAGCCTGGGTCTCAAAGTTTCTAGAGTGGGATTCAAAAGCTACCTTCACTCGTACGTTTTGACTCGTGCTATTCTATGTAAATCAATTTACATTCTATTCAAAGTTTGTTTCTTTGCAATTGTCCCCCTTGAACATTTGTTCGACTATGGAGGCGAACAGATGGCATATTATTTGGGAAAGGATTTGGGTGATCTACTTGTGGTTACTCTGAACAAGTAAGTCTAGGGCATCGTATTCCCTGCCAGTATATGTAACTTATTTCGGTTTAGCGCGGTAGAAGCAACTTTGGCGATCATCCTATTGAAGAAATGCGAGTAAGTATGTGCAGAAACGATTATTCGTGTTCCGTGAATTCATTGCATCCTAAGGTTGGTGTTACTCAAGTCTACGGTGGTTGGTAAGTTTCGTCCGGACAACCACCGAAAAGACTCACAAGTATAAAAAGGCGTCGTGGTTCTGCATCTCCTGCTCGTTCCCGGCACTTCATTTGTTACTGGAGGAGCACGAATAATCCAGCAAGACCTTCACCCACATTTGACCCAATTAAACCATTCCCTGTTAATGCTAGGGTGAGGTGTCACTATCCAATTATGCCTTTCAAAACTAAAATCATTTCCTTTTCTAGAGTTTTGAGCATTCTTTTACCTGCCGCCTTTTTTTCTGCAATCAACACTTCATTCTCACCGTCTGCTGGGGTCCCTGCAGTAAGCGTCATCACCGATGAAATCCGCACAATCTTTCTCCAAATGAGTCGTGGTCTTGCTATCCTGCTTCTTGTGGGGTGAGTTCTCATCATTATTACCACAAACAAGGGCCTTTTATCAGCACCCATCTCTAGCTACGTATGCTCTAGGGTGTACCTTCACAATCCTCCTGGTGAAGATAACTCCCTGAATTTGGCAACGGCCCCTCTTGCCCCGGAGGCTCTGAAGGATCATGTTGCGCGCCTTCGGAACGAGGACCCAGAGGTTAATCAATGGGTTTGCATCGGCGTGCTGGCCATTTGCATTGGACTCATGGCTGCGACGGCGGAATTTGTGGGTCCTTGTTATTCTGCCTTCTTATACAATAGAAAACCTTACAACAATTCAAAGATGGTTGAGAGCATCGAATTCGTGCGAGAGGAGTCTGGTATAAAAATCGAGTACGTGCACACGGTTTGAATGTCTTAGTGTGAACCCATCCTGTGCCTTCCAGATGGTTTGGGTTGATTTTACTTCCCGTCGTTTCTTTCGCAGCGGATGGAACTGTCGCCGTGGTTTATTTCGTTCGTTACATGTTTCGACACTTTTTCCACTCGCCAACCCCTCCAAATACTCTGGCAAAAGGGGAGGCAATCGATCTCAGTATCCAGTTCACTCTCTTTTGGATGCCTTTTTTTGTTCTTCTTGGCTGGTGGACAAACAGACCTCTGACCCTTTTGTTTGGTAAGAATTTGACAGAAGGCATCATTGTCTAGCCACCCTAGCTAATATCATCGTAGATATATTTGAAGTGGCCATCCTGTTCGGTTCTTGCTTCCTCGTCAACTACGTAACCGCAGACGCGAAAACCAACTGGGCAGAAGGTGTTGCGATGGTTGTTTTCTACGTCATGATCGTAAGCCTTTTTAATCATTGGGGATTTCTGTGTATCGACTCTTCGCTTTCAGGCTCTTTGCGCATGGTTCTACACAGGGCAGCCAGAAATCGAATTCTTGTCTCGATGCGAGAGTGTTGCCGCAGCGATCGCGGCTGCAGCGACTACTGACACAACTGGGCACGGAGCAGTACTAAGTTGAGGCCGACTTTGTGATCCAAGACAAGGTGGGCAGCTCAAGTCTTCCGAACTGGTGTATATCATTCTACGATATAAATAATAAATAACTCTCTAGTTTGATAGTTGGATTCAAGATGAAGTAGCTAAGGGTTATGCTGGCGTGCTTACGCGAATGTTAATGCAATATGAAATTATTGGACTGAATGAGTGTCCAGCATTGGACCCGAAATAGATCGCCCCAGAGCTTGAACGTCCCGGTGAATGATAGCAGTGAGTTTCTGCCTAACCAAAAGGTTATACGGTGAGTCTTGTTCATGGAGCATGGTGGGTGCTTGTTCCAAATTCGCCACTTCTCCCATCCATTCGGTTAGTCCTTTGGAATCTTCAAGGACGGCAGACGCCAAATCCATATCAGAGTCTGTCTTAGAGATATTGAGACCATCCAGGAGTTCATAAGCGGGTACTGGGTCGCCAAACGTGATACTAAGACGTGCGCCGATCCTCGGTAGGTATTTATAAGGGAAGGGTCGACCTTCTGGCATCAGTTGGTCAAAACCCGTAAGCCACATGGGAATCACGATGGGAAGGGCTTTCGCTTCCATTAGAATGCGGCCTCTAGTATTCAATAAGCGGAGAAATAAAAGGCCGAGTTACTGATACTGACACGCCCCATTTAAACTTTGGCAAGCACGCATTGCCTTGCGCATCTCGAGGGTATGTATTTGGTTGGTTGACCTTGCCCTCACCGTAGATGTGTACCTGCATGAAAGGTAGTGCATTAAGAATAAAATTTTGAGTATCTGATATGTAGAACGTACCCAACCCCCTTGATTTACTTTTTGAATGGCTGTGCTGACTGCAGTTTGATGAACACCTTCACCACGGAATATTTCCAAAGTTTGACCAAGGGTAAAGAATTTGGAAAACACCCTTGCTGGCACAGCAATTATAAGTTTCGATAATCACTTGTGAAAGGACGGCCTTTACGAGTTGGTAAACATGATGTCGGATGCACCAAGTGCCCAGCGTGTTGTGCGAGAGCTGAAATAATATCGTGCGGGGAGTATACCCCATGTCACAGGGTCATCTAGACTGGAAGAGCCTTAAATTTTCGGGCAATGTACAAGTGGGCTTAAGACGCACGTTGAGATGTGGTTGCAAACTGGAAATCACGTTGATTTATTACACTGGATCTACGTGAGGACTCACCAGTGATGACACCGTGACCGGCGTTTCGCTTTGGGTTTTCAAGGGCGGCCTTGAGCGTCTGTAGACCGCTGACCTGAACTGTGCAGAGACCCGAATTGAGAAAGGCTTTGCAGATGAGGCCAACTGCGCTGACGGTCGCTGTGGACAGCACCGCCAACATGAAGGATTTGGAAAAGAGGCACGGCCGGTGAAAGCCGAGATGACATAAACTTGATAAAGGGTCCGCCCCAACAAAAAATCGAACGAGGAGTAAGCTTGTATTTTATTCTATTTTATTTACCCCGTTCAATTTGCGAGGGGCAGCGCACCCGCGCCCAGCGACCATGTTGGCCCTCATGGCTTTGAGCTCCCTCGCTGCCCTCCTCTTTGTCTATTTGTTCATGCCAGCTCTCTGGCTCTCTATAATGTCCGTCGACGAGTCCCTCGACGCTCATGAAGCTGGCCTCGCGCTTGTTGCCTCTCGTATGTCTCCTTGTTTGCTTTGTCGTATTCGCTCCATCTCACAGAGACTCCCAAGGCAACCCATTCCGCGAAACAGGCCCTCCAGCTAATATGGCGAAGCTTATCTTATTGCGGCATAAAGTTCGTTTATTAACTTGGTACCCAACCCAACTGCTGACACACCCCTCCAGATTCAAACGAGCAACAGGAAGCGACGTAGCGCCTCACATTCACGACAAGCACCACGAACATACGCTATATCTTCGTCTCGCCCAAAAGCATCCTGGATGCGCTTCGGGAAACCATTTGGGGGAAAACAGTATCACTGACACTGCCATTACCCTCGGTCCACTTCTGCCTTGTCGCCATTGTTTTACTATACCCAATATTCCAACTTTTTATGGATCTGTAACACCCACTATTACTTGCTTTGTCGCCACTCCACTTTTGGTTATCCAAGGCTAATTTCTTTTGAGATAACAAAATGTTTACCCAATCACATGTACTATACTATATTCCAACAGATGATGGGAGGATTAATTTACATGAAATGGCGGCTCTTGTCTGTGATAACAGACAGGATGCTCGGTGCTGGTTTGATTCCTCTATTTCCATTTGTCGATGAGGTTGTTTCCTGCGTAATCGATGCCAAAGATCCCTTAGGCGAGGAAATCCTAGTGGATTTTGTTTTCGCATGCCCGGTTATTGCTGACCCTCCCACAGAGCGAGAGGTGCCAGCATTTCGTGACCTGTTCTCCTGAGCAAACCATCGTTTGCTCGAGACACTTATTTGCTCTCCTGATTTGCGGAAAGTGGCGCCCTAAAGTCTAAATTCAATTTACTTAACCATTGATAGACCTCAGGACATACCAAGGTACCATCAATTTCTGATAAGTCCGAGTCCTGCAAGCAACTTCTGAATTGCTTTCTGGAGTCGACAGTCTTCAGCCGAGGACTTTCTTCTCTTTGATACTTATCAGTCCAGGAAACGTCTCCGGGATCCATCGTTACGCCCTCCACCTGCCATCACCCATGTGTTTAGGAACATAGCAGTGCGCAAAAATAAATAACATACTGCTCTCTGGCGTATTTGGCGTGCGACCTCCTCCGAGGAGATGGTTTCCTCCTCCTGGTCATCATTCTCATCCTGTTCTTCCTCGCGTTCTGGAAGGATATTTCCACTAAGGACGTCATTTGATTCTGACTGATTAATCAGGTAAGAGAATTCCTGGTCATCATCCTGGAGTGTTTGCTTGTATGTATCCGCGAAAGCTCGCGTTGCCTCGTTCGCGCCTACAACCTCTGCTTAGCCCAGAACACAAACCACAAACGAAAGGAAAGACATACCAAGATCCTTGATATCTCCACGCTCGATCATCTTCAACTTCTTCATAGCACGGCGGGCCTTGCTATTATTGCCGTCTTCACTCTCCTCATCACTATCATCAACCCCGACACCTCGCTGGCGTTTCCTGTGTTCGCCCTGAACCACCGCCATGTGGATTTTCTCTAGTTTTTGGTCTTCCTCTTCCGCCTGTTCCCTGTGGAAGAGACATTTGTGTGAGTCATTCATTTCGGGGTTGTTGGAGCAAACTTACATAAATTTCTCATGGACAAGCTCAGCAGCGACAGTAGCTTCGTCCATTTCGTTGTCATCCATCAAGACGTCAAGTGTCTTATCCAAATCCTCGCCATCTTCTTCATCCTCATCCTTCAGTTTGGCGAACCCAAGAGCATCCTCGTCATCTGATTCTGCTGCTTCATTTTCCAGGAAGGCAGACGGATCCACACCCTTCAGCTTATCGTGCCTACGCTTTTCTGCCTTGGTAGCACCACGGGCGAGCATCTCAAATGCATCACGCTTTCGGGGAGGAGTGGTAGCTGGAGGAGAAATGAAACGCAAGCCGAAGGGTGGAGGAGTTGCTGCCTTTCGCAGCCGGCGAAGGGGCACCCGCTCAGGAGAATCAGGTTGGGGAAAATAACTAGACATGGATAGAGTGCGAAGAGGTGCGCGAGGGCGAGGTTGTAAAGGTGAGATCAAAAGCGCAGGGAAACTGTCACCGTTGTGTAGACTTTGTGACGGAGACGGTCGATAGATCTCTGGGCTCCCTTTTTCAGGTCTTGTTTGAGTGAGAAATCTAATGGGTTTGAATATAAGAAAAGTTCAAGAGAACAGATATACAACTCACCCATGCTCATTGACATACAAGGCAGAACTTGCTTTGTCGGGTCTCTTCTTCGCCGCCTCGAGAACAAAGGCCTGCTCTTTCTCGAAGATTGCATCGGCCTTGCGCATCAAACTTTCCTGAACCTGGAAAGCAGGCTGGAGGTTGAGTACTGAAGTGACATCCTGGGTCAACTCGAGGGTGTCTGTGCGTTGGGGTATGCGTTGTTCATTGATATTTACCTAAAAATAAGAGTTGGGGTTAAATATACGAGGAAGCCAATAAGGACATCACCCACCTTGGCTGAATCCGTCGGCCGGCCACCTCCGTCTGCCTTGATGAATGAGTTTCGCCCCTCTGACGCATTCTCAAACAAATCAGAAAATCCTGGTTGTAGCAAAGGGGCTGCACCGAACACGTCTGGTTCACGCTGCGAGAATTGCGAAAATCCATCGAAGCCGTTCGAGCCCTCCCCCCCGCCGAGGAATGATTTGAGGGTGGGAGTAGGTGTCGATGTACCATGTAAAGGCGAAGCTTGCTGTAGCTTTACCGCGAAAGATTGTGCAAGGGTGGAAGGCCGCAACGAGGAAGGACTTTCCTCCGAGATCAACTCTTTCAAGGGACTCCGTTGCTCTCGAATATCTCCAACTCCCAATTGGACGTCTCCATTTCTCGCATTCCACTCTCGCGATGGAAATGTTGGCGATAGAGACGGACCTCCTACCTCCGTAATGTCGAATATCGAATTGGATGATAATTGGCGAAGCACAAGGGCTTGGTTTTCCTTATCTTCGGTGCCATCGTACATGAGGGCGGTATCATTCTCTTTATCCTGTTCATCCTCAGTATATTGTTCACTTGATGAGGTAGAACGACGATATCGTTGCAAAGCTTGAAGTTTCACTGGCACATTTTCATCGATTTCATCAGAATCAGAATCGGATTGGACGATCATTCTGCGAGATGTGGATGTTCGAACCTTCCCAACTTCATCTTCGTCCAGTAATTCCCCTGTAGCCATGATAGTATCTTCGACCATCGGTGTATTTTCGTCGCCCGCCTCTTGTTCAAACGAATCCGAACCCTTGAAATCAGGACTCCAGTCTTCATCTTCGTCATCGCCTTCGACGTCCATTTCGTTTGCCGCATGCAACTCCGCAGCCTTGAGAACCTTTTTTGCTAAAGAGTCAACTGCGACGGATAAGCCCTCGGGTTGCACTTCTGGTCTTGTTCTCAAATGACCTCCATGTTTCTGCCAGGCTTCTTCCTTCTGCTTGGTAGCCTGCTGCGCCTCTTTCCGGACTTCAGCCGCCATGATTCGATTTAAAACCACCTGGTCAACCCTGGTCGTTGCCTGCTTAGAAATAATGGAAGCAATGCCATTCTGGCTGAGACCGACGATTGGAACGGCAACTTTCGCTGTGCGAACTTTGGCTAGCTGCATTTGGCGCTTGCGTCCTTCAGAGATGCGCCGTTCTTTCAAATTTTTGCGTTGCTCCACTAAAGCAATCTTGTTGGGGCTTCGGGGAATGATCTTTAAATCGTCGTCGTCATCGCTTACATCCACAGGAGCTTTTTTGCTATGTATCAGTTTTTGCTTCATGTCTTGCAGTTCCTTGCGCCTAGATTTTTCCATGACATCCTCCAGCAATTCAGAAACTGGTGGAGGTTCAAAATCATCGGAGTCGGAGTCTTCAGGCAGCTCTGGGATATAAGAAGGTGGTTGGGTTGTCGCTGAGCGACTGTTGTGTAGTGGAGACGAAAATGGTTCAATCGGGTCCGATGTTGGCGGTATGTTCAGAACTGATTCTAGCTGTTTCGCGTTCCCTCCGTGGCTACAGGTCGTCTAAGATTATGAACCGAAACACGATACGTCAGAACTACTCACATTTTCGCAAAAAAACTTTCGACTGTATATTTCGATGACATCTCATTTCTGGGAATGGATGCGTTCGTTTGAGCAGCTAAGCGCACGCGTTCCTTAGTTATCTCTGTAATATCTTTCTTCGTTGGGGCCTGGGGAAGATTTCAGCGAGCGTCGCATGACGAATACTTCCGGCGTACCTTGGGTTTTCTGGACTTTTGCTTCGTGCCACTGGGTCGTCTCACTTCGCGTGATGGGCCTTCACTAAATTCCAGTGGTGGAACGCTGCCACGCGAAGTTGCAAGGGGCTTCCCCCTGCCTGTTGAACGCGGCTTGGTGAGGATGTTAGCCTGCATGTCATCTTCAGACGTCGGCGGCGTGGATAAAGAGCGTAATTTTGGTGAAATGAGATGCTGAAGTTGACTCGAGGATGACGGAGTAGTAGATGATGAATCCTTTAACGCCTCCGGTTCGGAATCTGAGTCTTGGATCATTCTGCTGTTTCGTGTAGGACCAATCGCAGGAGGTGAAAGGACAAAGGATGGCTTGGCAGAAAAGATCTGAGGAGGCGAGGCATTTTTGTCAAGGTCAAGGCCAGAGAATACGTCATCGGAGATTGATGGTGGAGGTTTCAATATACATGGTTCCGTTCTTGAATTTAAGTCCGTGGATTTGCCCGCAGGGACATGAAGTAAGTTGGCTTGTCCAAAGAGTGAGGTAGTGGATGAGTCGTTCTCTTCGGGAAGATCGTCCTCTTCTTCATCGAGACGCTTTAACTTGGTACGCCATGCATAATCGAATTTAGTAAATTGAGGAGCCTCATCATCATTGGTATCGCCCCGTCCAGCATGATTCGTTCGAGGTGAGCTAGGTGGAACCTCCTCTGATAAACCTGGAGGTGCGGTGCAGTGCACACTATCTGCACTCCCGTGAATAGATCCTAAAAACGTAGCAGAATTGCCAGCATCTTCTGCTGGAGGTTCCTCTCGACGTCTCCCATATGTTCTCAGATGGCGCTTTACCAGGGCCGACGCGTCAGGAATGAGCTGAGGCGACGAAGAAATGGTGGAATCTGCAATAATTGAATATTCCTTTCCGAGTGACATGTTTGGGAAGCAAGACGAGGAAACGAGCTGTCCGGTGTGGGGAACCAAAGCTTTATGGGACCCCCGTGACATCATCCCTTGTTACGGCTGTTACTGTTCGCGTTCATGGTAACAAACATGAATCCAGAATCAAACAAATCAACGCG
>Ga0307509_10004531_pt1 | contig 19962 bp, 29 predicted proteins | sample 10_EM_MG_FD_202245 | JGI IMG/M metagenome (GOLD analysis project Ga0307509, IMG submission 202245) | Populus trichocarpa ectomycorrhiza microbial communities from riparian zone in the Pacific Northwest, United States - 10_EM | ecosystem: Host-associated > Plants > Roots > Unclassified | place...
CAACTATTCCCTAGGCCTTATCCTAGGATTACCAGCCATGTGTATAATATATACGAGACCATACCACCTCTGGATACCACTTGGTATACCATTTGGGCTAAGGTGATAGTGATTGTAGCTACCTATCATAGGGTCGTTACAGGAAGACCCAGATGCATGGTTGCGGAGTTTCTGTTGGCGTGGCCCCGAGCTTTTCCTATCCTTTCGCTGTCATTTAGCGGATGATTGCCCATCATCGCTCTTTTCTGGCCTGGAATGATGTTTTTCCCTTGTAACCGTATGGTTCAAGGAAGCAACGTCTTCCAACTGATAGCCGGTTTGACGGAGGAGATTGATACATTCGACGTATTCGTGGGGGAGCTGAGTTTTCAAAGCCCATGCATTGCGAAGGTCTGTTGTTATACCTAGGTGGGCTATGTCCTTGACAAAATTGCCGCTATATACCAACTCTAAAGCCAGTCTCATTAGCTCGTCACAAAAGCGATTGATCTTACCGGACTTCATAGTCAAATCATTCCACTCCCTAAGAGCACGATCCCGATCGGAGTGTCCACCAAAACTTGACACGAGCCGTTGCCGAAAACCTTCCCAAGTGCGAAGGACATTTGTTGGATTGAAGGGAATACCTTCCTGACCGGCACCCTCTTCACTAACATAAGGGTGTATACTGTGGTACCATTTTTTGGCAGGACCTTGGAGAAGGGGGATTACCAACCTGACTTTATCCCAGTCCTTGCAGAGAAATTCCCTAAAGTAGTCCACTTTGATTTCGCAATCCTGTATGAAGTGTTGAGTATCGGTGGAGTCACCTTTGAACGGATTGACACCTAATTTCTCAGGTTTCTTGGGCTGATGCGCTGACTTCTTACCCTTGCGTTGTTTCTGAAGATACTCAGCAAGCTCATGACACCGCCTATCATACTTTTCCTTCCTCGCATTATTCCAGTGGGACTTGTGTCTTCCTAGGAATTTCTGCGGATCGGGAAGGGAGGAGTCAGAATCACCCGGGTCTCCACCGCCTCCAGCGTTTCCACCACAGGAGGAATATTTCCTCCACTGGCACCAGCGTTGCCGCAGGGGCCTCCCCTCGGGGAATCATACCCACTAAAACCATCTTCGCCTGGCACGTGTTCGTCCATTCTCTCAGGTAATGGGTTAGACGGTGGGGGAGGAGGTTGTTGGCTAGCGGCATGACTGTTAACAACATAGTCACTTAAAAAATCAGGGCAGTCAGTATGCCTAGTGTGCCTCACACTCTCACAGTACCCGCATCGGTTCTGTTTTGACTTTGGCAGAGGAGCGCCTTTCAAAGGTCTCGACCAAATCTTGATCGGCTCAAAGTCACTCTTGAGACATGGAAACCTATGTGCATAGCGAATATTGCTTCCTTCGGCCACAACCCTACTGTCAGGGGAACAAACACCTGTAGGCACTGGTGCCTCTGACCTTCTGGCAAAACTAAGAGGTCCAACATTACCTGAGGGTTTGGCTGGTGCGGGGGGTGCTATTGCCGAAACAAAGGCACCTGGGACTTCTGGAGTAGTGGGTAGAGGGGTTTGCCCAGCTACCGCACAGGGTCGTTCTCATTCGATAAGAATCGCCGGCGAATTTTGTTCCACTGGCTGAGGGGCAGGTACAGTCGACGATCGTGGTAACAGGGAGGGTGTTGCGGGGACTGCCTCCAGAGGTGGTGGCCAAGGAGAATTCTGCCTCGATGATCTTCCTGACGAAATGGAGCTAGATTTGGTTACCCCGAGAGGACGTGACGATGGCCGGAGGTTTTTGACCGAAGGAGTTGTTCCCTGTAATCGGAAAACATCACTGAAGGCCACTTCGAGAGGGGTTCGACTTTCATGTGCTTCGCCCACCTGCCTTTGGAATTCCGCAAGCTCCTCTTGCTGTGCGATGAATTGTCAACCCACTTCGTTCAACCAAGGTTGATATTTCTCATTAATCATGCAGGCTGCAACTTCAGCAGCATAGTAAGGAGGGGGTTCTATAGCCTAAGGAAGGGCATGGGCGGCGTTCATAACCATGTCATTCTCAGGGTCAATAGAGTACCCCTGGGCAGCGGCCTGCTCAGAGGCTTCTACCTGTTTCTGAATCATCTGATCGGACATAGCTAACTGGCGGAAGTTCTTTTGCTGGTATTCCATCCAACGATTAGCGTTTTCCATGATCTCAGTTTCAAATGCATGCTGATGCTCTTCAGCAAGATTGAGGAGGTGGCTTTGTGCATCTTGCATGTGCCGTGTGATTTCCTCAAGTATGTATGGTTCAATGAGATCTTTTGTGAAATCAGCGAAAGTCATCTTCCATCGTCTATTCTGGGGTATTCTCCGTCTTACTGATGGGTCATGAGTGAAACTTTGGAGGAAGGCGCAAGGGTCTTCAATCTCCATCCCTCTGACCAAACGAGGTATTTCAATCTCAAAGGTAGGAACATTCTCAATGTCATATGTCAGGAGCTGCTGGATTGGCCGCCAACTTAATCTCTTTAGGTCTGCTCTTGCAGCGGTTCAAGATATTTCTCGCTTAATACTAGTAATATGCTCAGGACGAGAATGAATCCGGGACACAGCCATAGTTGAAGATATTGTTCTTTCCACCCGATGCTTGTTGTACCAGACAAGCGACTCGTAATCAAACAATGTCCAAACTGTAGGCAAAAAGCAATAATTCCAAGAAGAGAGTTAGGCGAGTGCGCATTACTATATACTGTAATGGGGGCACCCTGTAGAGTGGTGAACTCTAAGGTTGCGACCGCACCAAACACTCAAAGTAGAAGATAAAGATGAGGTAAAATAATTCAGAAGAATCAACGGTAAAAATTAATATAGTTAAGCTCGAAGCTTCACTCAATTTAGTTCTCTCAAGGGAAGGTTGGCTGTCGAAGTAGAATGCCAAACGCATAAACTTAAGTAGATATCAGATTTAAGCCTTTGACATTCACCACTACTTTCGACCTTGTGCGAGCACCCTGTCCTGCTCAGGGTTTGTCCGAGGTCTACCCTCCATCAGGATTTATCCTGCCGGAAGTGTCGGACCAACTTGGGTACACTTAACTCCGTCAATAGGATATGAGTTTCTGCAGTGCATCTCCAATACAACCGCAGGTGGAAAAACTCTTCCTATCGAAGTCATACCAGTGGCTAACTGTTATGACAACAACCAGAGTCAATACCTAGGTGGTGGACTCACTGGCCCAGTGGTAGTTTCGTCTATACAAGCTATGCAGTGCATTATTTAATCTACGCGACTATTCAATATGATAAAGTGACATGCAAGCTCCCCCTGTGAGATGTAGCCGATGGTTGGCTAAGTGGGCGCTACTCATAGCCAGCCTCGCGGGACATACTCTACCGTGATAAGACTCATACCTCTAGAGTCCAATAACAACCCATAGTAATGCTACAATTCAAGAGGAGAAGGTCACTGCTGGTTACTGAGGTATTTGTCCCGAAAGCTCTCAGGCCTCCTTGGACTATCTAATTAGAACTAGGAAGACAACCCTACTACCCGTAGGCTAAGATAGACTCCTAGGTGCCGGAGAGACCATTTATGGATGACCCCCATTTTGGCGGTTACCCATACTCCCCTTTTATATCCTGCGAACGACATTCCGTTGGACGGATGGCAACGACGGATACGGTGTTACGGCAGCCGCTCCAATGACCTCTTTTTACTAGCAAATGAGCAACTATGCAGCCGTCTGCCTATGACGCGCCGTCCCCACACCGGGGCCAGAGGGGGGTGTTAGCAAATCCCGCCCAATTTCAATAGTATGTTCGGACTACCCTTACACAGGTGTGGGGCCTCCCCGCGCAGATGCGTGTGCGCCCAAGAACATCTAAGAGCCCAAAGAATGTGAGGCAATCGACCTCTAAGTTCTAGGATGACTTTGCCACTGAAGGTAGGGTAACTTGGACACCTCAGTAGGGTAACTGGGGTCCATGGGCATAATGACCAAATTCCCAAGGTAGGGTAACTTTGTCCTCCTATGCCATTAACCGCTCTTGAAGTCCTCCTGTCAACCATAAAAGTCGTCTTGGAGGTCTGTGTAATATTCCCATAATTCTCTTGACCTTATGCAAATGTTCTCCCGAAAGGTTACCCTGCCTAATTGAGTGCTCAAGGCTACTCAACTATTCCCTAGGCTTTGCCCTAGGTTAACCAGGCATTTGTATACGAGACCATACCACCTCTGGTTACCACTTGGTATACCATTTGGGCTAAGGTGGTAGTTATTGTAGCTACCTATCGTAGGGTCGTTACACAGGTAGTCCACCCGGCGTGCAATTGCCGTTGGGTCTTCCAGGAGATTTAACAATTTTACGATCTCCTGCTTTACGTGGTAGACAAACTGGGATCTTACTCGTGAGTGTTTTTGGTATATCTGGAAACGTTAATACTAGTTCTGACGTCTAAAAGATTCTTCTTAAATTGGTTGGTGTCTACTTACCAATTTTATGCTTTCCTCACATGCTTATATATTCCCTGCATCGGATATCTGATTGAGCACCTGAAGCCAAACATGGTGCACCTGTGGGGTCAATGCAACTGGGCCCGGGAGTGGTTCATCATAAAGGGTGTGTAGGAGAATAAGTCCCTTTGCCGGCGCTACGATGGCTCCCTCTGCTCCCATAGCTGTATTGCGCCGTCAGTTAGTCTCAGGCCATATGTACTCATGGCCCGGTGTGCCCTGTTCGCCCTGAGGACTTGAGTGTCAGACTGCTGACATTGTGGCTCTGTGTGTACCCATTGATGAATAACGTGATACACCCGATCTCCAGATCGTCGGTGGAGTGTATGCACTATTTCGTATTATACGTGCTCATGCAGCAGAGAAACACCTGACAACTGCGGCTTCCTGCAATCCGGAGGTGGTTGAAATTCGGACAGTTGATACCCTGTTGTTGGTTCGTTTCTCCCTGGCTTGTGATTGATGATGTGTTATTGATCTAGTCCCTTCCGCATTATTATTCTCATCTGTGTCTGGCTCTGTTTCCAATTTGGTTTGATCAGATATGTGGAAGTTTTGGTACTCATCACTGCTATCATTGCTAAGATAAAAGATTTCTGTTATTTATTGTCCATCCTCATCCTGATCGGCCTCGTGCTCATTATACGCCACTGTGTGTAAAGTGTCCCTTTGGGGGCGTTTGGCTAGTCGAGCCAGAAGACATCTTAGGATCTGTGGTGGGGAAGATTTCCGAGCCCCCGAATGTGCACTGTGAGTGCTGCCTGATTCGGTGGGCTGCGTTCCTGATCTGGGTGCTTTATAGACTGGTACGACGTCGTGCCTACGTCGGTTCTGTTTGGCTACCCATGAAGTGGGTTGGCTTCGTAAATTGGCTTTTAGTTGTTTATGCATCTTTGAATGCCGGGCATTTAATCAAGGTATAGGATAGGAATTAGGAATTAGGACATATGAAAAAGCGATATATTGTTAGGTAAAGATGAAGAGTTTGTTGTTTTGTTGTGTAGGACATGTCTGGTCTTATATGCTATGACTTAGGGCGCAGGTGGGGGGGGTTGAGGATCACATCCGATCACGTGTTAATGAAAAAGACAATTGGGCTGCAAAAAGGGGTTTTTCTGCTTGTTCATCTTTAAGTTAATACTCTGGACAACCTCATCTATGATATTCATCTAGACTCGGTATGAACCAGTTCGACGGAATGTGGGCGTCGCTAATGTATGATGTGTCCTCGATGTCCGAGCCTAAGCAAAAACTAGCCTTAGCAGTATCGCTTAGCGACACCAATTCTGGCAAGACACATGCCATGCTGAAAGCAGTTTAGATTTATCGATCTTAATCTCCGGATGTTGATTCAACACCATTGAACTTTGAGATATCAGTTTTCATCTGATGCATCCACGCTAATTGTCTAGTTTTATTGGCCATTGCCTACCGGGTTATGGACAGACTATGCGAGGCATGCCGAATCGGGAAAAACATATTAGACGTTAGCTCAAGGGGAAGTAAGGTCAAGAAGCTGATGCATTGGTGCGCACAGGTATTATTAATTGTGTTCTATCTGATACTAGCTACGAACAAGAAGCTGAAAAGAAATTCAATGACACTAAATGGAAAACAACATCTAGTAAACGGTAAGGTTGTTTGGGTAAAAATGAAAAAAATAAATTTACTCAAAAAAATAGTGAATCTCGTTTTATTTGCTGCCCGTGCTGTGTCTTGCTGCCCGTGCTGTATCTTGCTGAATGGCGCACCTGAGAAGTAGATAGTGTGTTGTTTGGGGCTAGCGGAGAACTACTGTTTTGAGATCTGGGTGCCGGGTGTATCACTGGAGCTGATGGCTGGGTTGGGGACTAATTGATTGTGGCTGGCAGGTGTTCAGGTGGGGGAGAGGGATGTTCTATTGGTCTCTCCGGAGTCATGAGATCGAGCCCAGCGTGTGGAGCTGCGGGAGGCCAGAGTGAAAGTTTGTTGCAAATCACAGATAGACTGGCAGGAGGTGTGTCCTCGGCGCCATCGTGTCCTTCATACCTAACAGATATAGCTCCTGGGTTTGCCAGCCAATCAAGCATCCACGGGTGCTCCTTCGGCATTTCGTGAAGCGCTCAAAGTTTCTCCAACTCAGAAGGCCCAGAAGGGCCTGAAGGGTGCAATCACCACGCCGTCGCAATTGGATTAGAGCTTGCCGTTACCCTGATTTGCGATGGAATATTCCGCTGGTGTGTTGAGGGGCCTGGATCTCCCTGTGCCTGGAGATTCTTCTGTAATTAGCTACTCCATTTTAAATTGAAGGATAAAGATAGATGAATGATGCTGCGGATTAGATACTTACATCGCTGTTATCCATATAGATAACCCCAGTGCCATGATGTTCTGAGTTTTCCCCTCTGGCTCGGCCTCTAGCCATTCATCATCGTCAACAGACTCTTCATCTTCATCCCGCATTTCCCTCACAGAGTCTTCTCCTCCAGCTGACTCATCCCAGATATCGCGGTCAAAAAATGGATACCTCCCATTGGGAGGCTTGGGGGTTTCGTCCAGGTTCTCTCTATCTTCGCGAGGTGACTCGAAAACCATTAGGTCCAGGGGATCGTGGCCTTTGTTTGTGAGGAACCATGCACAAATGTCGTCCTTGCTGAGGAGAAATATGAGCTGGCATAGAGGGAGTGGATCATCCGGCTTCTGACGTAGCATGGCGGCACCTTCTCCTGTCGCACCACATGAGCAAAAGAAATTCCACCTCATGTATTATATACATATCTCCCTGTACCTTCTGGTAATACCCTTTCTCCCTATTCCTCCCATCCCGCATACATTCACGCCATTTTCTCAAACCCCCTATGGCCGTCAAGAGGCTCAATTGGTACCTCTCCTGTCCCCAATCCTTTGCTTTTTTCTGTTGCCTTATGTTTCCTTGGCTAGGGATTGCTTCTCGCATAACCAATGCCTTTTGTTTTTGGTTTTCCCACTTGGACCCATTTTGCCATTGTACATCTCCTTTGCCCTTGTCTAAGTCCGGAATAACTCTGCCCAGTCTCGGGTTTATATCACCCAGGCCAAATTCTCTCGCCTATAATTTCTCCGTTATGGACTGCGTCCCCCTGAAGCCTCCTGGAGCTCTTCCTTAAGCTCAGAACCTGACCTGTAGTGTTACCACTCACTTTTCAAGTTTCTATATATGTGTACAAAATTCTTTTTCACCTCGCTTATTGCACTCCCATGTATATATTTTAGACTTTCTATTGTCCAATTTTAACCTCTCAAAATTCGCTTAACCATTTCTTATTTCTCCGTATTATCTTGACATATTTACTCTTTGTACTTTTGGTGTCTCTTTTGCACCTCTCTTTGTTTCCGCGATCACAGAAAGAATTTACTTTTGTATTGTAATCTGTTCAATATATTCTATTAAAGGTTTCTAAATCAATCCTATTATTTACATACCAGCGTTTGTTATTTACTTCTGCTGTCTCTGGTACCAAATGCGCCATTCTCATAATCAATTTGATACCAACTACTATCTTTGTTGTTCCGGTTGGGCCCTTAGCCGTCCCCAAAGTAACGGTAACAACCTCTGTAATGTCGTTGAGCTTCCCTGAATTCTTAACATAGAGTCTATATAGCAATACAAGTCTGTCTACGAAACCTCATGCTTCTGATCCCCTCTTTCCCTCGCCCTACATTTCGCAACACGACGTCGTTCTGCACACGATCCCTTCTCCCACACTTTTCGTCCTCATTGTTGGGCCTCGCGTCCACAGCCTCACCTCCAAACATGGCCTCCCACCAGGGTAGCCCCTGGAGAAACACCACCCCAGCTCCTCTCTCCCTCCTCCCCACTACTGGAAATCTCGACCACCTGGTCTCAATTTTCCACCAGAATACCGCTGACCTTGGGCTCCCTGCCGCGGGTTTCCCCCCCATTACTCCTGCAAATATTTCGACCCTTTCGATCGGGGAACAAATGCTCCTCCCTCTACCCTGTTCCTCCCTTCAATCGAGGGTCCACATCGCAACTACCCTCGAGAACCTCTTGACCGAAATCTATGACCTGTCTTCTCAGGTTGCGAACATGGACCTCTCCCCGCAGCCCCCAAACCACGCCCCGCTCCAGGCATCCCTCCGCGACATTGCCTCCCATCTCCCGTCAGCCGCTCAGGCCTCTTTCCCCCCCCAGCGCCCTGGCGTAGCGCAACAGGCCACACAGACCCCTAGTGGGACTTGTTCCGCCCCCACCAGCAACACCAACCCCACTCACCAAGAGAAAGGGAACGAAAGAGCTCCTCCGGCTCCACCCCCACCACCGCCGAACACAGTCTGGCCCTCCACCGCAGCTGACCCAGATCTCCTGAGATATAACATGTTAACTTCCCCTCCCCCAGGGTATGGCAACCCTGAGGCGTTCGTCAAGAAATACCCCTACACATGGGAAGAGGAGGAATTCCCCAAAGGGAAGTACCCCCCTGGTCCCGCTTGAACCCCCGGCCATCTGGACCCCGGATGGCGACCCCCCACCACTATGACCCCCACGGCCACCCCCACCGATGCTCAAGCTGTCGGACGCCCTGTTAAAGGAAAGAAGGGTCGCCAGGCGAATGGCCCTGCCTTGGCTTCCTCTATTGCGGTTGCGTCGGGTGAGGTTTTTACGAAACCTCACCCCCCTCTCCCCCAAGCCCTCCGCAGATTCTTCGCCTCCAGAACCACCATCGAACCCCACCCAGAGGCGCTCAAAATAGCAGCCCATTGCCCTGACATCGCTGCCTCTGTTCTCAAAGAAGCCAACTACTCCCTTCCCCTCTCCTTCACCTGCATGGTCAACGACAAAGGCTCAGTGTCACTACACGGCACCGACCCTCACACTCCCGCCTCCGCTTACACCCCCTACTTTGCTCCCCTTACTACAAGACTGAACAAAGCTTTCCCGGTGGGCAACTCCCCTTGGGATCTCTTTAAGCCCGCTCCGAACGAAACACAACTACTGATTCACTGCATCCCTCTCGCCTTCCTCCCCTCAGATGATGATCAACTCTTCCGCTCTCTTCATTAGTCCATCCGCAATGCCAGGGGAGTTTCCGTTCTCTCAGCATGTTACCTTAACCCGGACCCGGAATCTCGCGGTCAAAAGATTCAACCTCCGTGGTTGTTTCTGTGGCCTCGCCTGACGCTTTCGCCCTCCTCCCCTCGTTCAACCTCTTCTCCCGGAACCGAAGGGTTGAGCAAATGTTCTCCTCCTCCAGGAATTCCCAGTGCAAGAAATGCTGGAAATTCGGCCACATCTCTAACCGCTCTCCCAGCCCACTGCCCGTCTGTCCCTTCTGCTCACTTGCCCATACAAAAGCAGAGCATCGCTGCCCTAACCCATCCTGCCCTAAGGGTGGTCACCTCTAACCAATCCTCGCCTGCTGCCCGTCCTCGGTGGCGTGCTGTCCTAACTGCCAAGAAGAGCACTCTGCACACAGCAGGGATTGCCCCTCCTGCCCAAAGACCACCCCAGATACACCACAGGTGCGAGCTTGACAGACGCAGGATAGAATGGAGCTCGCTAGAGACGAGGCTGGCCCTTCAACAGTCGTTCGTTCAGCACCATGTGCCTCTCCCCAGACTCCGAGTGCCCCTGTACTCCCCCGTGATGCTCCGCCACATAGACAAAGAGCCCACCGCACTATCACCATCACGGATCTCGCCTCAAGAGAGAGCGGTGATGAATTCCTAGACTCCGACTCCTCTGAGGGCTCTGCTCAATAATGGAGAACTTTTTCACTTGCTACACTGACAGCAGTGCTGTCTTCCCATCCTTTCCAATCGTTCAACATAACTGCCTTGGGAGCTGGGATGTTTTTCTCTCCCTCTTTCACAGCTTAACCTTGCTGCCCCACCCTCCCTTACTTGTCGCTATTCAAGACCCCCCTTCTAGGCAATCAGTTCTCCCGACATTTCCAGGTTTTCTGGCCTTCGCCCCCCCCCTCCCGGCCGCCCCCGAGTGGCCATTTATGTTTCTCGAGTTTTGAACCAACACTTGTCTTGCTCTACCGTTTTTCACGACTACTCAGATATGCTTTCTGTGGATGTCTTTTCTCAGAAAGGTCTTTTCGGATCCCCCCATCGCTCCCTCAGAATCACCTCGGTGTACCTTCTCCATACAAACCGTCCTCCTTACCGCTCTATACCACCTGAGTGGCTTGTTTTTGTTCCTCCCTACCCTCATCTTGTTTTAGGTGACTTTAACCTTCACCACCCGCTAGCTGATCCCTGCCGCTCCCTCTCCGAGACGGAATTTATTATCTCTGCGTGCTACCTGAAGGCCGCTTTCGACATCCCGTACCACCTCCTCAACACCCCTGGTGGTTTTACGCGTTTCCCGTTGAATACCATATCGAGACATTCCGTTTTGGACCTGGCCTTAGCGAATAGCGCTCTTTCCCCCCTCGTCTCCTCCTGGGACACACCCCTCCCCTCCACCGGCCCAGACAATGTCCCATGTGTAGTAACACTGAAACCACCCGCGATCATGCTTCCCCCACCCACTCCGCATTGGGCCCTCCTCGACCTGCACGCAGTAGAGAAAGCACGGGATGTCTTCACCCCGCTACCTTGCCCAGCATGCCCCACGCCCAGCTCGCTGAGTAGAATGTTCGACATCTCCTCTACCCAACTTACCTACCTCCTGACCTCCCACGTCCCGAGCAGGCGCCCATGCCCCCGCTCGAAGCCATGGTGGTCCCCCCGCCTATCGTCCCTGAGAAAGGAATATCACAAGTTTGCAAGAACGTCCCGCCTCGACCCATGACCCCTCAACTTGAGCAATGTAAAAAGCTCGAGGAGAACGTACTTCAAAGCCATCGCCTCGGCCAAGAGAACACACTGGTCAGACTTTCTGTCTTCGGCCACTCCACACTCCCTCTGGATAGCCAAAAGGTTCGCGTTTGGCCACCCGCCTCAGAGATTCGCGGACTTACCAGGGGCCTCTAACCCAGCCGAGGGAGCCGAGAGGCTCCTTCACCACTTTTCCCCCCTGAGCCTCCACCCCCCCCACTCCTCCGCCTCGATCGCCACAAGGACTATACCTCCCTTACCTCGGAGGAAATATCCAGAGCCCTCTCCAAATCCTCGAATACCTCCGCCCTGGGCGCCAACCACATCCCATACTCTGTCTGGAAGTCTGTGCACCCCCTCAAACCCTCCCTTCTCCCCTCCCTCCTGGACCCCCTGCTGGCCCATGGCTTTCACCCCCCCTCCCTCAAGAAAGCACTTGGTATCGTCCTTGACAAGCCAGGCAAACCCTTCTACGACTCACCCTCCTCCTTCACAGTCATCTTCCTCCTCCGAACGCTCTCTAAAATCCTTGAGAGAGTGGTGACTTCCCACCTCTCAGCCCAGGCTACAAGCTGCTCCCCCATCCACCCCCTCCAATGTGGGTCCCTTCCTGGGAGATCCACCGCGGATGCCACCCTCGTCCAGCAACCCAATGTTGAATCCTTCCACCGCCTCCGCTACAAAGTCTCCACTCTCTTCCTGGATGTGAAGGGCGGCTTTGACAAAGTGGAATCTCCCTCCCTCCTCTCCCTCCTCGGAAGAAAGGGGGTCAGCCCGTACTTGGTCCAGTGGGTCAGATCTTTTCTCAGAGACGGCACTTGTCACCTGACCTTTGAAGGATCCCCCCGACTATTCGCTCCCGTCTCGGTCGGCGTCCCTCAGGGCTCCCCCATTTCCCCCCTACTTGTCGTCATATTCGTCTCCTCCCTCCACCTGGAAATCCACAGATCACTTATTATCTCCTACATTGACGATTTTGCTATCACCGTAGCCTCGCCTTCCTTCAGAACCAATGTTCGCCTGCTTCAGAAGTCTTTCTCATCACTCAAGAGAAAGGCCTCCACGATTAATATTTCCTTCTCCGTCCCGAAAACCGAACTGATCCACTGGAGGACGGCCAGGAGCAATGGGCCGCCGTGCTCCCTCCCGGTGCAGCTTGAGGATCAGCTCTTCTACTCACAGTCCCGCCTTAGATGGCTGGGCTTCATATTTACCCCCTCCTTTGACCCGAGGTCCCACTTCTCCAGAAGGTACACCCTCGCCAATGCCGTGCTGGCCACTATCCGCCACCTCTCCCCTCCGGGTATGGGCCTTCCTCCACACCTTTGTCTCTCCCTAGCACGCTCGCACCTAGCTCCGATTCTCCTGTACGGATTTGCGGTGTGGAGCCCCCCCCCAGCCATCATAAACCCGATGTCCGTCTTTTGGCGACGGGTCTGTAGATGGATCTCCAATTGCTTCTCTACCACCAACACAATCTGTTTGCACAGAGAAGCCTGTCTCCCCCCTCTACCTACACTTAGACGCCACCAACGCCGCCTTGCTGGCCTAAGGCTTAGCTGCTCCCCCCCGGAGATAAACCCTGCCTCGGCACGCGTCCCTAAGTCCGTCCCAACTTTCTCGCCCCACCATGCTCCCTTATTAGCACGTGGGAAGATTACTCCGCAGCCTTACCTCTTCTTCAACCTCGACAGGCGTTCCGCTCCGGACAAGACCAAAAACCCAAGATACCAACACAACGCCATTACAGCTTTGGGTAATGCAGCTGTCCCCCTCGTACACGACGTGGTCACCCTACCACCCATCTCCCTCCACTTGACGGACTACCTACCCCCGGTTCCTGGGGTTGTTCCGTCATACACGCGCCTCAAGCTGAGGGCTAAGCAACTCCTCCTCTCCGACTGGTCTACCACCCCAGCCCCCCCATACTACCCCTATCCGCCCTTGACGTGCCCCTATCCCTTTATGGGCTTGGGTAAGTTTGTTGCAGGAAGAATTCACCAGATGCGCTCTGGAAAAAGCTACCTCACGGCTCATCCCTCGTGGGACAATCCTGATGCCGACACCACCTGCCTGTTATGCTCCGAAGCCCCACAAACCTTCGAACATGCCTTCCTGTCCTGCCCCTCGTCCGCCCGTCAGAGATCCCGCCTTCTCCAAGGGGTCTCGGACCTGCCCCCTGAGGCTCTGATCTGGTCCCACCAACAGCTGCCCATCGCGCTGGCTGAGTTCATTCGCACCACTGCCACTGGTTTCCCTCCTGGGATGCCCCCACTTGCTCTCTCCCTCCACGCTCCCCCGCCTAACCCCCTCCTCCCCTCTACCACCCTACCCGCCCGTGGCCCTCGAGACTAGTTGGCAGTTTGTAATTTTCCTTTATAGCTACAGCTGCTTTGCAACGCTTATTGGTCGCGTTGGAGGAACTGGTTATGTTTGTTACTTTTGTTGATTGTTGAGTTTGTTGTCGGTTTAGTTTTGGCCATATCGTTAAAGATGCATCTCATTTCTTGTACCGTAGAAACAATGGACATATGATTCAAAAAGAAAAAGAAAAAAAAGCAAAAACTGTCTACCAAACCTGTTTTTATATCCCGAACTTTCATTATCGATACCAAGCGAGCGGGATAGCCTTTTAATGCCCCATAAATATTCCTATTTCCTGAGTTCACCTATATCCAATCATTCCTACTGCCCCCTGGTGACCTCCAAAGCTCAGTTCCTGTACACCGAAGAAGGTGCTAAGTGACCTCCCGAGTGTCCTGAAAATTCTCTATTGAAACATGTACAAGGTAACAAATCTCGACCGGGAATTCTTTAAGTGAGTCCATATCATCATCGAAGCCTATGGACGATTTCCGTCTATAATAGTAGCGTACATGGTCGGGTAAGTTTCGCAAAGTATTATTCTATTGAGAAATTGTTTCAACGGTGGAAGTGAAACCTATTGGTTGCTTGGTTACTGATCCGACTTGCTGTTTGTATCGTTTGTCATCTAATTTGTCTTGAATGGGACGTCTGATATCTGCTTCCACATCCATTTCATCAATTCTGAAGCCATCAAGTCTGGCATATGTTCTTAATATTTGATGACTCGCATCGTTCCTATTTGAAGGCCGAGAGCCCTCCTTGATCATCGTTTTGTGACTTGTCTCTCCAGACTCAGTAGAATACATTAGGATGTTGCCAAAGCGCCGCACATGGTCTCCAAAGTGACTCAACAAATGTATCTTAACAAAGTTAAAGTCACCATCCTCATAGTATATATCTGGTACAGTTTCATCTAAATCTCAGCGCTGTTCATCTGCAATTTGACGTCTTTTGGCTGCTATCGCTCCGGAAAGGCGGTGTTGATTTAGCACTTTACTATTTTCACTCCAAATCCTGGTACTGACCTCCCTCACTTTCCTCATTGTGGACTTATCTTTTCGGTACTCCTTAAAAACCTCTTTGTAATCATGAAAGGCTTTTAAGTACTGTTCAAGGTATTGAATTGTCTCATAGGTATGACTTTTGTATTGTGACATTAGAGTAAAGTCAACAATCGATCGGACACAAATAAGACCTTGAGCGAATATGGGACGTTCTACGGTACTTGGATGATGTAGGGCAGCTGCAAAACACAGCAGTATCACCTTAACCAGATTTCTCATCTCTTTTCCAGTCCACTGTGAAATCCCGCTATACTCTTTGTTTGGCGCAGAATAGCTGCAATAAACAGCTTAACTCTTCCAGATTGCATCAAATGATTGTAACCTTTTAAACTTCTTGAGAAATCTGATTATCCATTGCATAAGGTGTGTTTCAAATATTCCCAGGGACACGAGGTGGAGAATGTCGGGTTTGGGCAAGTCGGATGGTTGAATGTTCGGAAGGCTACAAAAGACGCATAGAAGCAATTTGAAGCCACAATCGGTCAGTTCTTTTCCTGCTTGCTGATCATTATCAGAGAATTTGTTCAAAGGATGTTTGTATGTTCTATAATCTCGTTTCACCGCCGAACGTCTCAAATAGGATTCAAACTGCTCTGGTCGTACTGTGCAGACAGCGCACTGATTTTGTTGAATGCCGGGTAATGTGACATTTTCCAAGTAATCTGCAATCCAAGCTGAGAGACGTGGAAAACATGATCAGAGCTTTTCATCAGAGCATTCAATCTCAAGTCCGCAGTTCTCTAGTGCAACAATTGGCGCAAAAATCGTTTCTATCAAATCACAAAGGATCTTATTGTTGACCTGCCTTTGCCGTGCATCCCTCGTTGCTACACCAAGCATCTTCGGTGGGATAGGCAAAATGCGCCAAAAGGACTATTGCGTGTTTTGAGGCCTTATTCCTAGTTCTCGATAGGATATTCCCAATTGTCATGTAGATTGGCCAGGCTTTCTTATCTCCGGAGAAATTGGTCAAAAAGGTGACGTTTAAGGCACATATGATTGGTATCAGTGTTGCGCCTTCCGGCAATCTATCCTTTGATGGTTGTCAATTTGCATTCCCATATCTGGTATAGAAGGGCTGTGGAATGTCATATCTGAACCTACCAGCGTTTCCCACCACGAATCTGCTGTATGCATCTCAGAATAAACTCGCTGAGGTGGTTCTTCGCTATTCTATTCCTTTACTGGAGTGTAAACCATATCTTGAGCAAAAGGTTTTTGACCAAGTAGATATTTTGCACAATCAAGAGGATTGTGGAAAAAGAATCTTTGTGGCAAGGCAGTTTCGTCTGGCTCTTCTCCATCCCCAGTTTCCTATTATTGGTTAGAAATTGACGTTCTGGGGATACATTTACTTAGAGCTTCGCTAAACGATACAACCCCTTGTTTCAGCCTTTTATTCCCTGTAACGACCCTATGATCGGTAGCTACAATCCTTATCACCTTAGCCCAAATGGTATACCAAGTGGTAACCAGAGGTGGTATGGTCTTGTATACTTAGTATACAAATAGCTGGTTAGCCTTGGGCCTATTGGTAAGGGTCACATGCCTTGGTAGAAGGTCACGTGTTCAACTCTCCAAGACCGCAGAGTTATTTTATGCATAACGCGAATGTTAATTACGTGAAAGATTCAAGAGGAATCCAGTAGGCGCAAAACAACATTACACGGCATAAGGATTCCTTAGTAGGAAAAGTCCAAGTTACCCTACCTTCACCAGCAAAGTCATCCTAGAACTTAGAGGTCGATTGCCTCACATTTTATAGGTTCTTAGATATTCTTGGGCGCACACGCATCTGCGCGGGGAGGCCCCATACCTGTATAAGGGTAGCCTAAACATACCATTGAACTTGGACGGGTTTAGCTAACACCCCCCTCTGGCCCCAGCGTTGGGACGGCGTGTCATAGGCAGACGGCTGTGTAGTTCTTCATTTGCTAGTTAAAAGCGGTCATTGGAGCAGCTGCTGTAACAACGTATAAGTCGTCGTCGTCCGTCCAACTAAATGTCGTTCGCAGGATATATAAGGGAAGTATGGGTAACCGCCAAAATGGGGGTTGCTCATAAATGGTCTCTCCAGCACCTAGGAGTCTATCGTAGCTTACGGGTGGTAGGGTAGTCTTGCTAGTGGTACTTAGGTGGTCCAAGGAGGCCAGAGCACTTTAGGGACAAATGCCTCAGTAACCAGCCGGGACCTTCTCCCCTTGATTTGTAGTATTACTACGGGTTGTTATTGGACTCTAGATGGATGAGTCCTATCACGGTAGAGCATGTCCCGAGAGGCTGGCTATGGGTAGCGCCCACTTAGCCAACCATTGGCTACATCTCAATGGGGGAGCTTGCATGTCAATTTATCATATTGAATAGTCGCGTAGATTAAATGATAGACTGCATAGCTTGTATAGACGAAACTACCACTGGGCCAGTGAGTCCACCACCTAGGTATTGATTCCGGTTGTTGTCATAATAGTTAGCCACTGGTATGACTTCGATAGGCAGAGTTTTTCCATCTGCTGTTGTATTGGAGATGCATTGCAGAAACTCATATCCTATTAACGGAGTTAAGTGTACCTGAGGTGGTCTCACACTTCTGGCAGGATAAATCCTGATTGAGGGTAGACCTCGGACAAACCCTAGGCAGGACAGGGTGCTCGCACAAGGTCGGAGTAGTGGTGAATGTCAAAGGCTTAAATCTGATATCTACTTAAGTTTAAGCTGTTGGCATTCTACTTCGATAACTAACTTTTCTTCAAGAGAACTAATTGAGTAAAGCTTCGAACTTAACGATATTAAGTTTAACCACTTGATTCTTCGTGAATTATATACTCTATCTTTATCTGGTGCTTTGAGTTTTGGTGCAGTTGCAACCTTAGAGTTCCCCTCACTATAGGGTGCCCCCATTACATTCCCATACCTCATTCCAACTGATTCACAGCTTCCAGAAGACAATAAGTAGACTGAATATTACAGTTTCCCGGTCCTAAGTCCTTCTTACAATATCTATCAATGTAATCTTTTGGTACCTTCCCTTTGATAAACCACCAAGCCAGCTCAAAGTCTGTCTTGTTTCTCAATGGTAACCACATCTCATCTTCAGATCTTTCATTCTGTACAACGTCCTGTAGAGGTCGTCCAGCAGTGGAATGTTTCATCGGTAGAGGCAGTCCAGCCCACGGTATACTCTCATCAGTATCAGAAAAATTCAGACTTTCCACCTCGGAATTGGCAACGTCTCCATCACTATCAACCTCATTTTCGCCGGTATCTGATTCAATTGTACTGAATTCTTCACATAGTACATTGGAGGCGAGGTCAATAGCTTGTTGCGGGATTTGGGCAAGAGGTTTTTCGTCGCAAATAGGCCGTTTTAGTGTACCCCAGCTTTGTACAAAGTCAGATTGTGCTGTTTCCATATGGTTCTTGTACAATGTACTTGACTTCTATTTTTTTCTACCCTATGGGGATTGAGATCCTTGTACCATTCTGTAATGAACAAAATGAGATTGAAAACAGTACAAACAAGATGTGAAAAAATCAAACTTACTCTGCACAACCAATTCACTTTGTACCTGAACGTGACTAGTAATTGAATAAATCTGACTTGAAAAGGGGCAAATAAGACGAAATTTGTGAGATTATATTCGGAGTAAATTGTCAGATAGACCTAGGAAGGGATAGAAAAAAGTGAAAAACTTGAAAAACTTGAAAACTTTCAAGGTGTGTGTCATAGAGCCTGTCAGCCATCCCCTTCAAATTCTTCAAAGGCCTACAGTATGGCTGTGATTTGTCTCACATACCCCTGACCGGATTGTATGAAGGCTATGGTTGTGTCCGTTCTGCGGCGCAAAACACCCTTTTCACATTAGCTCTTACACTAAGTCAAGTGCATTTTATCAACAAAAGCTCTACGGTTGATTTTTATCGTGGAACAAGCAATCAGAATTCTCCTGTACCCTTAACCTCATGTACTTTGTTCGTCCTATGGGCATTTTGAAAGGGCCAAACATAATGTCAAATGCTTATATACCATACCCTAATATTGCTTGTCCGCACTCACACCAAACAGCAAGAGTAGCTCCCAGCTGACATATCCCGTCAGTGTGCCTTAACGCACCCCCGGGAAGCTTGTTCATATTTGTTTGACTTACCTTTTCAGCTATACAAACTTACCTTGTTACATGTTTGTCTCACAGTAACAGTACACCTGTACTATTTTGTACAGGCCCAGATGAACAGTCAGTGGTCAAGATGTGATGTTTAACAGTCTCTTTCAAACTGTTCAGAATTATTAGAACTCGTGAAACTACGACGAATAGCTTGAATAGTATGTTCTTCTTCCATATATAGACCACTGCCTACTCCTGCTATTTCCTTTCCTTCCTCTTCTTCATTCAGCTTCTAATCATCCTACAGCGTTTGATTGTCCTCATTTTACCTCACAAAGCAATTTTCCTCTTGACAACAATACTTTTATATCTAGCGTTAACTCTCGCAAGCAATCATAGAGTCTCACTCACATTTAAAACCAACCATATCGGTAAGTCTCATCCAAGGCTTTTTTGATGTCCAAAATGAGCCATCCGGCGGCCCTTTGGAAGCTATACTGACTAATTGAAGTGTATAGAATAACTTACTATCAGACCGACCACTTTGATTGCTTCCTGCCTCTCAAAGGTAACTGTGTCACTCAGGGCATCTTTTTCCAACGCTCATTCGTCCCCACTGAAAGATCAGTCAGGGTAGAAAAGACAGTTTGCTTCCCCACAAAGGTAATTTTTTGACACAATTCGTCTCTTTACTTTCCTTTCTCGTCCTCCTCGAAAAAACAAACCTTTGAAGAGTGGGCTTCTAGGCTTCCTACTTGGGCACTGTGAAGCACTGCATAAGTTCTTTAATGAACTTGCGCACGGCTCGTATGAGTTCTTCTAAGCTTTTCTCACTGTAAATGATAACGTATTGTACCTAGTTATGGGTCAACCCCTAGTAATGGGTCAGTATTTTAACTTTCAGAAAAGTATGAAAATTTACGACCACCAACACACCATTGCCTTGTAGAATCTGATAGTTAGAGGTTTAAATGTCTTGCCTTTGGTGATTATCTATAAGAAAAAAAATTGGGAAAATAAAATATACTACACTGTTGAAACACAAAAGTGATAATCCATGATTCAATTACTAATTGTCTGATAAATAGAACTTACCATGGCTTTCTGATTAATCTTTCTATACAGCAAGTATTAG
>Ga0307509_10004533_pt1 | contig 19962 bp, 17 predicted proteins | sample 10_EM_MG_FD_202245 | JGI IMG/M metagenome (GOLD analysis project Ga0307509, IMG submission 202245) | Populus trichocarpa ectomycorrhiza microbial communities from riparian zone in the Pacific Northwest, United States - 10_EM | ecosystem: Host-associated > Plants > Roots > Unclassified | place...
CGGTGCACCGTCAGGCCGAGTGGACCGTGAAGCCCTGGGTCTTGGCGTACGTGGTGAGCCGCGACTGCCAACTGCCCAGCGCGCGCACGGTGTTCGTCTTGTCGGCGAGGGACTTGCCGACGGTCTCGGTCCAGTCGGTGGCCGCCTGGTCGAGGAACGGGGGCCACTGGAAAGAGGAGTTGACCGTGGAGCTGATGTCGGCGAAGACCTGGTTGACCTTCTGGCCGCCGTAGAAGGTCGGGGCGTCCGACACGAAGTCGGCCTCCGTGAGCAGGGCCTTGGTCGCCGGGAAGAAGAACTGCTCGGTGGCGAACATCTTCGCGCTGGCCGGGTCGGTGTTGAGGAACTGGGCGAACATCGCCGCCTGGATGGGGTTCTTGGTGGAGCGGATGACCGCGGTGGTGGAGCCGCCCCAGTTGCCCGAGCTGGGCTTGGCCGCGTCCCACTGCGGAAGCGGGGCCGCACGCCACTTGCCGGCGGTGGCCTTGGCGGAGCCGGACAGGAAGACCGGGCCCCAGGCGGCGGTCAGCCAGGTCGCGTACTTGCCCTTGTTGAGGGCCGCGTACCAGGAGTCGGTGAAGTCCGGCTCCACGCCGATGACTCCCTCCTTGGCGAGTCCGCCCCAGTACGCGCCGAGCTTCTGGGAGACGGCGTCGTCCACGCCGATGGTGATGTCGCTCTTGCCGGACATCGCGTAGGGCTTGGCGCCCGCCTGCCACAACAGGCCGTGCCAGGCGGCGACCTGGTTGGCGGCGAGGTTGGTGAGATAGACGTCCGGGTCGGCCTTGTGCAGCTTGCGGGCCGCAGCGGCGAACTCGTCCCAGGTGGTGGGGACTTCGATGCCGTGCTTGTCGAAGATGTCCTTGCGGTACAGCATGCCCATCGGGCCGGTGTCCTGCGGGATCGCCCAGATCTGGCCGCCGCTGCCGGTGACCTGACCCCAAGTCCATTCCACGAACGTCGACTTGAGGGCCGAAGCGCCGTAGGGACGCAGGTCCAGAAGGCTGTCGGTGATGGTGAAGGTCGGGATGGCCTGGTACTCGATCTGCACCATGTCCGGGGCGCCGCTGTTCGCCTTGAGCGCGGTGCGCAGCTTGGTGTACTGCGGGGTGCCCTGACCGGCGTTGACGACCTTGACCTTGACCGCCGGGTACTTCTTCTCGAAGAGTGCGACCTCCTTGTCGATGTTCGGGACCCAGGTCCAGAACGTCAGCTCGGTCGGCGTCTTCATGGCCTTGTCGATGTCGGCCTGGCTGACCGGCTTGCTGGACGCGGTCGAGCCGCCGGAGCCGTTGCCGCCGCAGGCGGTGAGGGTGACGCCGAGCGACAGGGCCCCGGTCGTGGCGAGGAAGCCGCGACGGCTCATCGAGAAGGGGCCGGGCGTGGACGAAGAGGTGTTTCTGGGCATGGTGAACTCCCGCCGGTGGCGAAGTTGACGGCACGCCTGGCAAGGGCGTGCGGATGCGTGATGGAGGAGGGCGCGGACGCGCCGGCCGAGGAGCGGACGCCGACGGGGTCGGGCACACGTCCTCGTGGACCGGGCCGACGACTTCTCCGGATGCGGAGAGGGCGGTCGTGGCCGAGGAAGAAGGTGGTGAGCCGGCGACGGAGACGGTGGGGGCGAGGCGGCTCGCCGTCTGTCGGCTTCAGGAACGGCCTTGCCTGGCAAGGACGTTCGGAGGGACGGGGCGTGACCGGGACCTGCGGCTCGTCCTCTGGTCGCGCACCGGCCGTGCGCTTGTGCTGTCCGGGCTGACCGGCGTCGTCACTGGTGGGTGGCCGGGCCTCCGTTCGACAGCGGAGCGTGGCGCGCGCCCCCGTGGGAACGGACGGCGGTACGTCTGCCGCGGGCCGGGGTCGTCCGGCCGGGCGGCGGCGCGGTCGAGGTACGGATGACGAGGTCGACCGGCGGGGGGCTGGACGGTAAGGGAGCCGCGTTCGGGTTCTCGATGGCGTGCACCAGACGCTTGAGCCCTTCCTGGGCCACGGCGTCGAACGGCTGGCGCACCGTGGTCAGCGGCGGAGTCACATAGGCGGCGACCGGGATGTCGTCGAAGCCGACCACACTGACGTCCTCGGGCACGCGCAGCCCGGCCTCCGTCAGCGCGCGGATCAGGCCGATCGCCATGTCGTCGTTGGCGGCGAACACCGCGGTGACCCCACCGTCCTCGGCCAGTCGGCGTCCCGCCCGGTACCCGGACGCGGCCGACCAGTCGCCCTCGACGACCGGCGGTACGGCCCTGCCGTGTGCGGTGAGAGTGGCCCGCCAGCCGTCGAGACGGTCCCGCGCGGCGTACCACCGCTGCGGACCCGCGAGGTGATGGACCGTCATATGGCCGAGTTCCAGGAGGTGTTCGGTGGCGGTGTGGGCCATCAGGTCGGCGCCGTCGCCCGCGGTCAGTACGAGCGGCGCGGAGACCGGGGAGGGTGCGCCGAGGACGAGGATCGGAACGTTCAGGCGGGGAGCGGCACTTCCGTCGTCCCCGGGGATGCCCTCCTCGTCGATCGGTTCGGAGATGACGATGCCGTCCACGCCCTGATCGAGGAGCGTGTCCACGGCGCCGGCCATGCCCGCCGGGTCGCCTTCCATCGTGTTGACCACGCGCAGCGCGTAGCCGGTGTCCCGGACGACCCGCTCGACCCCCATGAGCAGCGAGGCCGGACCGTACAGCGCCGTCCCCAGCGTCACGACGCCGATCGAACGGGTGCGTCCGGAGGCCAGTGCCCGGGCGGCGTTGTTGCGCCGGTAGCCGAGCTCCTCGGCGGCTTCGAGGACGCGCCGGCGGACATCGGCGGAGACGTACTGCTCGTCGTTGAAGACCCGCGAGACCGTCTTCTGCGAGACCCCGGCCAGGCGCGCGACGTCCACGCTGCGTGGAATCGCGGTGTTCCCGCTCCGCCCTGTCCCGCGCGTCATGGTGTCTCCCGTTAGCCGGTCGCCCGCGTCTGTCTACGCAGTCATGTCTGCGCTGTCATGTCTACGCAGTCATACGGCTGTCGTCAAGAGTCCGGAACGTATCCGTAACCTCGCGCCCGGCGTTCGCAAGGCGTGGGTCGGCCGGGTAAGGGGCTCGGTAAGGGAACATCATCCAACCCTCACCTCCCTTCCTGAGTTCGCCAACTGCCGCCCCCGTACTACCGGTTGCCAACTCCGAGAAAGGGGAACGACGTGTCCTTCGCGAAGATCACCCTGGCCAAGAAGGCCAAGAAGAAGGAGTGCGCCAAGGAGGCGCATCACAAGCACCACGAGAAGAAGCACCACCGCAAGCACAAGAAGCACGGCAAGTGACGGCTGTGCCGGGGTCCGCCCGTCCGCCTGACATGGACCCCGGCACGCCTTGGGACTGGACGGCGGCCGAGGAACACCGCCCCTCGCCCGGGGTGCGGCACGCCCGCGTCTCCCCGCTCGCCGCCTTCCGCGCCTTCTGGCCCCTGGTTCGCGGCAACCGCCTCGCCGTCCTCTTCTCCGCCCTGCTCCTCATCGCCTCGTCCGCCGCCGACGCCGTCGCGATCGCCATCGCGGGCCGCCTCACCGACGACGTCCTCGCCCCCGGCGACCTCGACGCCTTCTGGAGCCCGGCCGCACTCTGGCTCGGCCTCGCCGTGGCCGGCGCGGCAGCCTCGGCCGCCGGCAGCTACCTCTCCGGCTGGACCAGTGAACACTTCCTCCTGGGCCTGCGCGACCACGTCTTCGAACACCTCCAGCGCACCCCGCCGGACACCCTCGACCGCTACGGCACCGGCGACCTGGTCGCCCGCCTCACCGGCGACATCGAGGTCGTGGAGACCCTGGTCGCCTCCGCCCCCGTAGACCTGATCACCTCAGCAGCGGGCGCCCTCGTCTTCGCCGCCGCCGCGTTCCGCACCAGCTGGCAACTGGCGCTCATCACCCTCGGCGCCGCCCCGCTGATCTGGCTCGGCGCCCGCGTCTTCGGCACCCTGATGCGCACCGCCACCCGCGCGGAACGCGACAGCAACGGACGCCTCGCCTCCCTCCTGGAGGAGAGCCTCGCCAACATGCCCCTGGTGCAGGCCTACGGCCGTCAGCGCGCGGAGAGCAGCAAGGTGCACCGCGAGGGACGCACCTGGATGCGGGCCGGACTCCGCCAGATCCGGCTGTCCTCCGTGTACGGCCCGCTCGGCGAACTCCTCGAAACGCTCAGCGTGTTGGCCGTGATCGGCGCCGGGGCGTGGCAGATCTCCGAACACCACCTCACCGTCGGCGGCCTGCTCTCCTTCGCCGCCTTCCTCAGCTACCTCCACCCACGCCTGCAGGAACTCGGCGAACTCCTCGTCGGCGCCTCGACGGCCACCGCCGCCTGTGAACGCCTGATCGAGGTTCTGCGCACCACCCCCGAACCCACCTCCCGCCCCGACGCGCGGCCGCTCCCCGAACCCGTACACGGTGCCGTCACCTTCCAGGACGTCGGCTTCTCCTACCCCGGCGCGCCGGGCCCCGTACTCCACCACGTCCAACTCGACATCCCCCCGGGCCTGTTGGTCGCCGTCACCGGCCCCAGCGGCGCCGGCAAGTCCACCCTCGGCAAACTCCTGCTCCGCTTCCACGAACCCACCCGGGGCCGCATCCTCCTCGACGGCCGGGACATCGCCGAACTCCCGGTGGACGAAGTGCGCCGCCACATCACCCTGCTCCCGCAGGACAGCATGCTGTTCGACGACACGGTCCGCGCGAACATCGTCTACGGCCGCCCGGACGCCGCCGACAGCGAGGTGCTCGCCGCCGCCGTCGCGGCCGACGCGCACGGATTCGTCAGCGCGCTGCCCGAGGGCTACGACACCCCGGTCGGCAAGCACGGCAACAACCTCTCCGGCGGCCAGCGCCGCAGGATCGCCCTGGCCCGCGCCATGCTGCGCACCGCACCCGTGCTGGTCCTCGACGAGCCCACGACCGGCCTCGACGACGCGGCGACCGCCCGCATCATGGCGCCCCTCCGCCAGCTCTCCGCCGGCCGTACGACATTCCTCATCACCCACGACCGACGACTGGCTGCCCTGGCCGATCTCGTCCTCCACCTGACCGACGCCACAGCCGTACTGACGGCACCCGAACCGATCGCGACCGAGGCGGCCTGACCGTACGGGGTCCCTCGGGCCGTACGCCCTACGGGTTCGCCGGCGCGGGCAGGTCCAGCGCGCGGCCGAGGGCCTGGACGACGGGGGCGGCGTAGTCCGCCAGGTGCAACGAGGCCCAGGCGGCGGCCAGTTGGAGGAAGTCGGTCAGGTCGCGCTCCGCGCCGGCGAGCAAGAGGCGCAGGTCGGTGACGGGTAGTTCGATCACGGGGCTGCCTTCGTCGTAGGCGTCGACGGTCAGCCGGACGACTTCGCCGTCGCGTTCGGCGAACGGAGAGGGATCGTGACCGAACGAGGCCCAGCCGTCGCCGTCGACGACCTCCCACCAGTCGCGGCGCTCGTCCAGCCCGTTGCAGCAGCCGGGCAGCAGCGTCGTGCCGGTCGCCGTGTCCGTGACCCGCAGGCCGCCGGACGCGAAGAGTCCGTCCAAGGTGAGCAGTCCGTATAGGAAGGCGCCGAGCGGGTCCGTGGGCCTGGGCGGGTGATCGTCGCTCTCGGGCCCGACGGTGTTGCAGTCGGCGATGTGCATCACCGTCGCGCCGACCTCGGCGGGACCGAGCCCGCCGTGCAGCGGCAGGAAGCCGTACGGCGCGGACTCGGCGACGGGCCAGAGAGTGAAGCCGTCACGGGCGCGCGTTTCCAGGACCGGCTGCAGAACGATCACCCAAGTAGTCTGCGGCACGCTGCTCGTGCCCGCCCCTCGTCGATCTCGATCTCGTTTCGGATCACGGTCCATGACGGCAACTCCCTTGTGTCCAGGGCAAGATCCGGATCACCCCGGTCGACGACCGTGTCGCTGCCCGCCGCACTCCAGGAGAGGTCCATGCCGAAACTCGAAGTCGACGGCGCGGTACTCGTGTACGACGACGAAGGCCCCCGCGACGGAGCCGACGTGCCGCTGGTGTTCATTCACGGCTGGACGGCCAACCGGCACCGCTGGGACGACCAGTTCGCGCACTTCTCCGCCGAACGGCGGGTCGTACGGCTCGACTTGAGGGGGCACGGCGAGAGCACGGGGGCGGGGTCGCGGACCGTCGACGCGTTGGCCGCGGACGTCGTCGCGCTGCTCGACCACCTGGAGGTCGAGCGGTTCGTGCCGGTCGGGCACTCCATGGGCGGGATGATCGCGCAGACCCTGGCCCTCGCCCATCCCGAGCGCGTCGAACGGATGGTGCTGGTCGACTCGATCAGCCGCATGACGTACAGCCGGGCGCGCGGTGTGCTGCTGGCGGTGTCCACGCTGCTGCCGTTCAAGCTGTTCGTCGCCGCCAACATCCAGCGCGCCTTCGCGCCCGGCTACCCCAAAGACAGGATCCGCCAGTACATCGAGGACTCCGCCGCCACGCCCCGCGAGGTCGTCATGACCTGCTACGGCGCGATGCGCGCCTTCGACGTCCTGGACCGGGTCCACGAGATCACCGCGCCCACGCTCATCGCGCACGGCTACCACGACATCCAGTTGCCGCTCTCCCAGATGCTGCGGATGGCGAACGCCTACCCCGACGCGATCGTCCGGATCGTCGACGCCGGTCATGAACTGCCCGTGGAGAAACCGGCCGAACTCACCGCGCTCCTCGGCAAGTTCGTGACCGCGCCGACGGGCTGAGGAACCAGAACTCAGGCCGGCCGTACCAGTCCCGCGTCGTACGCGAAGATCACCGCCTGGACCCGGTCCCGCGCGCCGATCTTGGCGAGGATGCGGCTGACGTGGGACTTGACGGTGGACTCGGCGAGGCAGAGGCGCTCGGCGATCTCGGTGTTGCTCCAGCCCGAGGCCATGACGGTGAGGACCTCGCGCTCGCGGTCGGTGAGGGTGTCGAGGCGGCGGTCCTGCTCGGGGGTGCGGCCGGGCATCCGGTCGCCGAAGGCGTCGATGAGTTTGCGGGTCAGGCCCGGGGAGATGACCGCGTCCCCGGCGGCCACCGCGCGGATGCCCGCGACCAGTTCCTCGGGCAGCGCGTCCTTGAGGAGGAAACCGCTGGCCCCGGCGCGCAGCGCGGCGTACGCGTACTCGTCGAGGTCGAAGGTGGTCAGGACGAGGACACGGGAACGGCCCCCGGACTGCACGATGCGGCGGGTGGCCTCGATGCCGTCCATGCCGGGCATCCGCACGTCCATCAGGACCACGTCGGGACGGAGTTCGGCCGTCAGCCGGACCGCCTCGACGCCGTGCGTGGCCTCGCCGACGGTGCTCAGATCGGGGTACTGCTCGATCAGCATGCTGAAGCCGAGGCGCTGCAATGCCTGGTCGTCGACGATGAGGACGGTGGTCATGCGGGGTGCTTCTCCATGAGGTCGGGGGCGGTCGAGGTGGGCAGGAGGAGGGCGTGGACGGTCCAGCCGCCCCGGGAGTTGGGGCCCGCGGCGACCTGGCCGCCGTAGAGCGAGGCCCGTTCGCGCATGCCGACCAGGCCTTTGCCCTGTTCGTCGGTGCCGGGGGTCAGGTGCGGGCCGGTGTCCTCGACGGTGACGTGCACGGCCTCCGGGTCGGCCGCGACCGTGACCTCGACGGTCGTGTCCGGTGCCGCGTGCTTGAGCGTGTTGGTGAGGGCTTCCTGCACGATGCGGTAGACGGCGAGCTGAAGTCCCTGGGGGAGACCGGTGAGTTCGCCCTTGAGGCGCAGGGCGGCGGCGGGGCCCGCAGCCCGGACCCGTTCCATCAGGGCGCCCAGGTCGGACAGTCCGGGCTGGGGCGCGAACGGGGTGTCGTCGGGCTCGTCCTCGTGGATGACGGCGAGCAGCCTGCGCAGTTCCGCCAGGGCGCCGCGCCCGCTCTCCGCGATGATCCGCAAAGTGTCCGCGCCCCGCTTGGGTTTGGTCTCGGCGAGCCCGGCCGCGCCGCCCGCCAGACCGACGATCACGGCGAGCGTGTGGCCGAGGATGTCGTGCATCTCCCTTGCCACCCGGGCGCGTTCACCGGCCGCGGCCAGCCGGGCCCGCTGGTCGCGCTCCACCTCAAGGCGTACGGCGTGGTCCTTGAGGGCCTCGATGTAGGCGTTCACGAGTTTCCCGGCCAGTCCCAGCGCGGCCATCGACAGGACGGCGACCACGGCCAGGAACGCCAGCACCGGGGTACTGGCCTGTTGGTTCGACTCCTTGAGGCCGTTGAAGAAGACGATCGACACGAACGTCTGCAGGAGGTTGTACACGACGCCGACGGCCAGCTGGCTCGGAGCCCCGTAGCGCCCCAGGTTGAGCAGCGCCACCAGCTGGGTGGCGCTCGAACCCGAGTCCACGCGCAGGGCGAGACACACCTCGGAGAGGACGACCAGAACGGCGAAGACCAGCACGGGCCGCTGCCTGCGCCACAGCAACGGCACGGAGAACCCCGCGGTCACCGCCAGCATCAGCACGAAGGCGCCGGCGGAGTCGTGGGCCGCGCGTACCAGGGCCGGAATTCCGGCCAGCGCGTAGCAGGCGGGCACTCCCCACAGCCTGACCCGCGGATGGGCCGTGTCGGCCTGCCGCACCCGCCCCAGCCAGGTGAGCAGCCCGACGACCGCACGGTACTCGGAGTCGCCCAGCCGGGCCCCTCCCATCAGGCTCTCCGGCATGAGGGACCGGGCCGTCATCGGTGGTGAGGTCACGGGATACACCCTCCATGGTGCAGGCGGGCCGCCCGCCGGTCCCGGGGGGAGGGGACCGGCGGGCGGGGACGGTGCGGCCGGGGCGGGCCCCGGACCGGAGTCCTGGTGTGGATCGTACGGCCGCTGCCTCAGCGCTTCCCGGTGGTGACGGGCGACACGGATGCCCGCTCCGGGCTGCCGGAGGCGTCGTCCGGGGTCTCGGCCAGCAGGTGCCGCAGCCGTTCGCCCTCGACGTCCACGTTGGGCAGGATCCGGTCGAGCTGGCTGGGCAGCGCCCAGGCGCGGCGGCCGAGCAGGGTCATGACCGCCGGTACGAGCGTCATGCGGACGACGAACGCGTCGAAGAGGACGGCGGAGGCGAGGCCCAGGCCGATCGACTTGATCAGCGCCACGTCGTCCAGCAGGAACCCGGCGAACACGGAGATCATGATGACCGCGGCGGCCGTGACCACCCGGGCGCTGTGCCGGAAGCCCGCGATCACGGCCTCGGTGGGCTCGGCCCCGTGGACGTACGCCTCACGCATCCGGGTCACCAGGAACACCTCGTAGTCCATGGCGAGTCCGAAGACCACACCGATCATGAAGATCGGCAGCACGCTCACGATCGGCGAGGTCCCGTCGACGCCGAACAGGTCGGCCAGCCAGCCCCACTGGAACACCGCGACCACCACACCGAGCGTGGCGACCACGCTGAGCAGGAAGCCCAGGGCGGCCTTGAGCGGGACCAGGATCGAGCGGAACACCAGGAGCAGCAGGACCAGGGCCAGGCCGACGACCACACCGAGGTAGGGGATCAGGGCGCTGCTGAGCTTGCTGGACACGTCGATGTTCAGCGCGGTCGTGCCGGTCACCATCAGCTCGGAACCGGTGTCGGACTTCAGCGCCGGGCCCCGGTCGCGGATCCGGGAGACCAGGTCGACGGTGTCCTGGCTGCTGGGGGAGCTCTTCGGGACGACGGAGATCAGGGCCACGTCGCCGTTCTGGTTGAACACCGCGGGGCGTACGGCGGCGACGTCCGACAGCTTGCCCAGTTCGGTGACCGTGTCCTGCGCGGCCGTCTTGGCGTCGCTGCTGCCGCGACCGTCGACGACCACCGTGAGCGGGCCGTTGTAGCCGTCGCCGAAGCCCTTGGTGATGGTGTCGTAGGCGATGCGCTCGCTGGTGCCGGGCGCGGACATGCTGTCGTCGGGCAGGGACAGCCGCATCGACAGGGCGGGAATGGCCAGGACACCCAGCCCGACGACCGAGACGAGCAGCATCTTCACCGGGTTGCGGGTCACGAACCGCGCCCAGCGCACGCCCGTCGTCTCGCCCTCGCCGCGCTCCTGGAGGGCGCGCATCCGGCGGCTGGTGTACCGGCCGCCCATGATCCGCATCCCGGCGAAGCCCAGCATCGCGGGCAGCAGGGTCAGCGCGATCACTACGGCGACGACGACCGAGAAGGCGGCGCCCAGACCCATCGTGGTCAGCATGCTGATGCCGATGATGCTCAGACCGACCAGGGCGATGACGACGGTGAGCCCGGCAAACACCACCGCGGAACCGGCGGTGCCCAGCGCGCGGCCCGCCGCCTCCTCCGGCTCATGGCCGTCCCGGATCTCGCTGCGGTAGCGGGAGACGATGAACAGGGCGTAGTCGATGGCCACCGCAAGACCCAGCATCAGCGCCAGTGTGGTGGCGGCCGAGCTGAGGTCGAAGAACGCGCTCGCGACCGTGATGGCGGCCACCGCGGCCCCGACCCCGAAGATCGCCGTCAGCAGCGGCAGCCCGGCCGCGAGCATCGACCCGAACGTGATGACCAGCGCCACGGCCGCGATCAGCAGACCGATCAGCTCGGCCGCGCCACCGCCCGCCTTCTCCTGTACGGCGTTGCCGCCCAGGCTGACCGCGAGGCCGGCCTTCTCGCCCCGGTCGGCCACGGAGTGCAGGGCGTCGCGGGCCGCGTCGGTGACGTCGGGCTGGGCGACCTTGTAGGTGACCTGGGCGTAGGTGATGGTGCCGGACTTGCTGATCAGACCGCTCTGGTACGGGTCGCTGACGTTCGCGACCTGAGGTGCCTTCTTGAGGTCGGCGATCAGTGACTCGACCTCGGTCTTGTTCGCGCCGGACTTCAGCTGCTGTCCGTCGGGCGCCTCGAACACCACGCGGGCGGTGGCGCCGGCGGCCGACGCCTGCGGGAACTCCTTGCCCAGCAGGTCGATCGCCTTCTGCGACTGCGTGCCGGGCAGGGTGAAGCTGTCGGACGAGTTCGACGACACGCTCGCCGCACCGATACCGACGGCCGCCAGGACGGCGATCCACAGCATCAGGACGAGCCGTCGGCGCCGGAACGAGAACCGGCCCAGTCGGTAGAGGAAGGTGGCCACGGAGTACTCCCACCAGGTTCGAGAGAAAGAGGTTCGAAAGCTGTTCGCGAGAAAAGGAGGGCCTTCGCGACCCACGACTTCACGCTAGGAGCGCCTTTCCTCCCCTCCGCAGCACCGGGGAAGTGAAAACGGCCGGGGCGACTAGTACCGGGGTACTAGGCCCTCTCCACCCTCCAGTCGAGGTGAGCGGCCCTCCGGCCCGGGCGGGCGCCGTGATCCGCCCCACACGATCCGGGACAAGAGCCGGTTATGGTGACCAGGCGAATCGAACATGGACAGAACCGGCGGAGGACACCGTGTCGGACGAAGGGCGTCGCATCGCCGGGCGCTACCGGCTGGCCGAGCAGATCGGCCGCGGCGGCATGGGCACCGTCTGGCGCGCCGACGACGAGGTCCTCGGCCGTCAGGTCGCGATCAAGCGCCTCCACGCACGGCCCGAACTCTCCGCCGACGAACTCGCCACCCTCTACGAGCGCGCCCGGCGCGAGGCCCGCAGCGCCGCCCGGATCCAGCACCCGAACGTGATCGTCGTCCATGACGTCGTCGACGACGACGGCCGCCCGTGCATCGTCATGGAGTACGTCCCCGGCCCCACACTTGCCGACCTCCTCAAGGACGGCCGGACCCTCCCGCACGAGGAGGCTGCCCGGATCGGCCTGGACACGGTCGCCGCCCTGCGCGCGGCCCACGCCGCCGGCGTACTGCACCGTGACGTCAAACCCGGCAACGTCCTTCTCGGCACCGGCGACCGCACCGTCCTCACCGACTTCGGCATCGCCATGACCGACGGGGCCTCGACCCTGACGAAGACCGGCGAGATGGTCGGCTCCATCCACTACATGGCCCCGGAGCGGATCCGCGGCCTCACCCCCGGCACCGCCTCCGACCTGTGGGCCCTGGGCGCCACGCTCTACCAGGCCGTCGAGGGCCGCCCGCCGTTCCGCCGGGCCACCGCGATGGAGACGGCGTACGCCATCGCCGTGGACCCCCTCGAACCCATGAAGCAGGCCGGACCCCTGGAGCCGCTGATCGAGGCACTCCTGATCAAGGAGCCCGACGAGCGGCCGACGGCACAACAGACCGAGCGCGCCCTGCAGACCGCGTGGTGGGGAGAGGCGACGGCCGAACTGCCGCCGCCCGCACCCGAGTTGACGACCGCGGAGGCTACGGGAGACACAGGTCGCGGGCGCCGCCGGGGTCGTAGAGGGATTGTCGCCGGAGTGCTCACCCTCGGCGCGGCGGCCACGGCGTTCGTGCTGCACGGGACCTCGACCTCGACCCCCGGGCACGCCACGAGCAGCCCCACGACCACGACCTCCGCGTCCCCGGTCCCGGACGGCTACCACCTCGTCCGGGACCGGCAACTCGGTGTCTCCTTCCCGGTGCCGGACGACTGGAAGGCCGGCAAGCGGTCGGCGGAGAGCGTCACCTACACCGACGGGACGGGCCTGGCCGGGCTCACCATCGGTGTCGTGGACCCGGCGGGACCCGACCCGAGCTCACACTTCGCGGACATCGAGGCCAACACCAAGGTCAATTACCCGACCTATCGCAGGCTCCGCATGCAGCAGACCACCTTCCGCCAACAGCCCGCCGCGATCTGGGAGTTCACCTTCCAGGGCCGGGTCCGGGTGTTCCGCGCCATCGACCTCGGCTTCGGCAAGGAGGGCGATCGCGAGTACGACATCTACCTCTCGGCGCCGGACGCGAAGTGGGACACCTACCGGCCCGTCTTCGACAAGGTCAGGGACGGCTTCGTGACGAGCGCGTCCTAGCCCCGACGTACCCAGCGGCCCCGAGAGTGCTCCTTCCCGCGCGGCCGACGGGACTTTGGAGAAGTCCCGTCGGCGCGGGCCGGAAGCCTGATCAGCCCTTGGGTGCGTGAGCCAGCGCGATCGTCTTCGTCTTCAGGGTGCGTATCGCCGCGGGATCCGTCACCGGCCGGGAAACCCGCTCCTTGGCCGTGGCGGCGGTCTTCGCCTTCAGGGCCTTCTCGGCTTCGGGGCTCGGCGCGGAGTGGGAAGACTTCTCCTCGGCTGCGGCGGCGACCGCTTCGGCCTTCTGCTTCTGGGCGCGCGCGGAGTCGTTGTCCGTCGCGGAGTGCGAGGTGGCCGTGGCCGCGTGGACCTGTGACCCCGCCGCCACCGTCAGACTGCCGAGCGCGAGAGCGCTGACCGCGGCGGTCCTGAACGACGTACTCATCCTGTTCGGCTTGCGGGGGGCGGCGTGGCGCATGGGAGTTCCTCTGCTGTCGGTGCGACGTGGACAGCCGGACTACGCAGCGCGGGGGCCCGGACGCGACACCCGGACACGGTGATCCAGGTCACAGGGAATCGCTGTAGCGGAGGGCCGGCGCCCGTGCGTACTCGCCGTAGCAGAGGACCCCTGGCCGTTCAGCGGACGGATATGAATACCCCTCGTCGGCCCCAGGCCCTGATGAACGCCTCCTGCACGACGTCCTGGGCCTCCGGCAGGTTTCCGGTCATCGCGTAGAGCTGCCGGACGAGCCTGGGATAGGCCAGTGCGTAAAACTCGTCGAACTCCTCATCCGCCGTGCCTCTCGCCACTCTTCCGCGGCGGCTGCGGCGCGGTGCGCAGCTCATGCAGCGTCATCACGAACAGCGCCACGCAGAGGGCCCGTCCCCCGAGCGCGTCGCCCTCGTCGAGGCACTCCGCACCCTGCCGAAGAAGCACAGAAGTGTCGTCGTCCTCCACCACCTGTGCGACCTCAGCGTCGAGCAGATAAGCGCCGAGACGGGCTGGCCGGCCGGCAGCATCAGGGTGTGGCTGGTCCGTGGGCGGCTGTCGCTCGCCCGCCACTTCTCCGCCCTGCCGGACCAGGAGGTGGACCGTGTCGGATGAGTACGAGCGTCCTGGCTGGCTCACCGAGAGCATCGCCGAGTTGGCGAGTGTCCGCGTGGAACGGCCGGTGTCCGCACAGGAGTTGCGCCGCCGAAGCATCCGACGCCGTCGACGGCGTACCCGTTCCGCGGTCGTCGCCACCTTCACCGTGTCGGTGCTCGGCGCGGGTGCCTACTGGAATTCCATGCGTGCGGACCTGTCGGCGGAAAATCCCTCCCGCCACGGAGAGGCTTCCCAGATGTCGGCGGCCCAGGAAGAACTGCGGGCCTACTACTCGGTTCTGCCGGACGCCTTCGCCACGCGGGATTCGACATCGGAGCTGTGGAAGCTGATGACCGCGCACTTCACGGAGAGGGCACAGAAGCGAGAAGCCGTTCTCGAAAGCGGCGGAGCCGACGACTTGGCGGCCACATGCGGACAGGTGGAACCCACCACCACCTTCACCGTCGGCGACCCCCGCAGCGTCGGACCCGACACCGTCCGCGCCCGCGTGACGAGCGACAGCGCTCCGGAATCGATCGAGGTCGAGCTCGATCTCCGCACCATGAGAATCTCCGGGTGGTCCTGCCCCGACGGTTCCTGACCGCGCGCGACATTGGCTCCGCGCGGGGCCAATTCCCTTTCTCACGCCGGGTGTTCGGCGCACAGGCAGCCGACCCCCTTGCCGATCCAGTCCCGCTCGGTCCACTCCGGGTGCCGCTGGATCATGAGCGCCCTGACCTCCTCGACGATCGTTTCCTCGCTCATCGCGGAGTCGCGGCGGACCCAGGTCTCGTCCCGCAGCAGCCGGAGATAGTCGCGGACGTCCGCGAGCAACTCCGTTCCACCGACGGCCCCATGACCGGGCACCACGACCCGTGCCCCCTCGCCCGCGAGCCGCTCCATGACCGCCAGCCAACGAGTGCCGGAGACATCGGTGTCGTACGGCGGGAACCACGGGAAGATGGCGAACTGTCCCGCCTCCACCAAATCCCCCGTGAACAGCACACCCGCGTCCGGCACCCGGATCACCTGGTCGCCCCTGGTGTGCGCCCGGCCCGTGGCCCTCAACTGCACGACCCGGCCGCCCAGTTCGAGGTCGTACGCCTCGTCGTAGACCAGGTCGGGCTCCGGCAGCACGACACCTTCCAACTGCCGGGCGACCGGCTCACCCAGCCCCCGGAACATGTCGAGATATCCCGCGCCCTTCACCTTCAGATCCTCGGCCTGCGCGCGGTTCACCAGGAACGTCGCCTCGCCCGCGAACGCCTGCGCCCCGAAGGCGTGTTCAGGGTGGAAGTGGGTCGTCGTCAGATACAGCCTGCGTCCCCCGGCGTACTCGGACGCGAACTCCAGCACCTTCTCGGCGTTGCGCGGCCCCAGACCCGTCTCCACGACGAGCACGGCGTCCCGGCCGCCGATGACACCGATGTTGGGCACCAACTGCACCCGCCCGTCGGGCACGATCACCAGGTCGCGGCCCAGTTCCCGCACTTCGGCGAGGCGGACGACGGGGTCGTGCGACACACGGTCGGGCATGGTGACTCCTCAGCGGTACGGCGATCTCGTTCGCCCTCCACTCCACCGCCGGTCCCGGACCGGTGTCCAAGACCGATCCTGTGCGGCTCATACCGCGTCGGTATCATCGCCGGTCATGGAGCTACGCACGCTGCGCTACTTCGTGGCGGTCGCCGAGGAACTCCACTTCGGCCGGGCTGCCGCGCGTCTGCGGATGACCCAGCCACCGCTGAGCCGCGCGATCAAACAGCTGGAGACCGAACTCGGCTGCATCCTGCTGCTCCGCTCGCCCACGGGGGTGGCGCTCACCCCGGCCGGCGTCCTCCTCCACGAGGAGGCGTGCGCCCTGCTGGCTCAGGCGGACCGGGTGCGGACCCGGGTGAGTGCCATGGCCGGACCGGTCACCCTGACTGTGGGCACCCTCGCCGACAGCGCGGAGCAGTTCGGCACCCGGCTCGCCGCCGCCTACCGGGACCACCATCCCGCCGCCCGCATCCTCATCCGCGAGTCGGACCTGACCGATCCCACCGCAGGACTACGGGCCGGACTCGTCGACGTGGCGCTGACCAGGGAACCCTTCGACGACACCGGCATCACCACCCGCACCCTGCGCTCGGAACAGGTCGGCGTGGTCCTCCGTACGGACGACCCGCTCGCCCACCGCGAGAGCCTGCGCCTGGCCGACCTCGCCGAGCGCCGCTGGTTCCGCTTCCCGGACGGCACGGACCCGGTGTGGCAGGCCTACTGGACAGGGTCGGCGGAGGACGGCCGACGCCGGGACGGGCCCGTCGTACGGACGGCTCGGGAGTGCCTGCAATCCGTCCTGTGGAACGGCACCGTGGGGCTGATACCGCTCGGGCACGCCCTGCCGGAGGGGCTGACGGCGGTGCCGTTGACCGACATGCCGCCGAGCAGGTTCGTCATCGCCTGGCGGGCCGGCGACACCACTCCACTGATCCGGTCCTTCGTGCGCATCGCCGAGACCGTGCACGGCACCGCTGATCCGACTCGCGTGGGATGAAGGCCGCGCGTTCCCCGCAGGTCGAACCGTATGAGAGGGCGTGCACCGGTCTTGCCTCCGCGCCCCGCGCCCCGTTACCTTGCGGCAAAGTTACAGGCCAGCTACGCGATGCGGTCCGGCGCATCGGTGTTCGGCGAGCGGAACGGGCATCGGGTGACAGGTCGCGGCAAGGGACAACTGGAGGCGCAGTACGGCCTCCTCACGAGCATCGCCACCGAGGCGGGCGTCTCGCTCAGCACGGTGTCCAAGGTGGTGCACCGGCGCCGGGACGTCGGCGCCCGGACCCGCGAACGGGTCGAGGAACTCCTCGCGCGGCACGGCTTCGTCCGGCCCTGGGAACGGGACCCCGCGACACCCCGGCAGATCATCGCGGTGTTCCGTGACCTGTCCGGGCCGTACACGCTGGAGGTGGTCCGCGGCATCGTGGACGCGGCCGGAGAACTCGGCATCGACGTGGTGACCGGCACCACGAGCCGACGCTCGATCTCCGGGTGGCTGGAGCAGTGCGTCGCCCTCGGCGCGGCCGGGATCGTCATCGTGATCTCGATGCTCTCCGAGGAGGACCAGCGCCGCATCGTCGAACAACGCCTCCCGGTGGTCCTGATCGACCCGCTCAGCGCGCCCTCCGAGGACATCCCCAGCATCGGCGTGACGAACTGGAGCGGCGCCCGCGACGCCGTGCAGCATCTGCTGGACCTCGGCCACACCCGCATCGGCATGGTCGCGGGCCGCTCCCACTCGCTGGCCGGGGCCGCCCGCGTGCACGGCTACCGGGCCGCGCTGGAGGAGGCCGGGATCGCATACGACCCGACGATCGTCCGCTCGACCGACTTCGACTACGCCGAGGCGCTCGCCACCGGCTCCCAGATCCTGCGCGCCGACGACCCGCCCACCGCCGTCTTCGCGGCCAGCGACGCACAAGCGCTCGGCGTGCTGGAGGCGGCCCGGCAGCACGGCCTGGCCGTACCGGACGACCTGGCGGTGATGTCCTTCGACGACACACTCGTCGCGGCCATGGCCTGCCCGCCCCTGAGCGCCGTACGCCAGCCCTTCGAGGAGTTGGGCCGCGAGGCCACCCGGGTGCTCCTCGAACTCGCCCAGGGACGGCCGCCCGTGTCCCCGCGCATAGAGCTGGCGACGGAACTCGTACTGCGGACTTCCACGTCCGTGCGGAGACGCGTCAATACCGCGTAATTCCTTATTTCGCGAAACACTTTCGAAACGCGGCGGTGACATTGCCATGTCCGCTGCGAATACTGGCCTCCTGCCCGGACCCCCTCCCGGTGAAAGGAAAGCCGTTGACAAGATCCTGGGTGCGAAAGGCTTTCGCGTGGGCGACAGCCTTCGGCACAGGCGTGGCATTCGCCATCGCCTCCGCGACAAGCGCGTCGGCCTATCAGCCGAGTCCCGCCAATCTGTATACGGCGACCAACACGGCCGCGTGCAACAAGAGCCCGTGTGTGCTCTACCCGAAGTCGGCCCAGTTGCCGGACGGCCGGATCGTGGCCACCTTCGAGAACGACCAGACCGCTCCGGTGGGCCAGACGCTGCCCATCTACAAGAGCGACGACAGCGGCACGACGTGGGCGAAACTGGCCGACGTCAAAGCCCCCGCCTATCTCTCCAGCGACTCCAAATACGCTAAATACACGAGCAATTGGACCAACCCGTATCTCTACGTTCTCCCGCAGAACGTCGGCAGCCTGAGCGCGGGCACCCTGCTGCTCGCGAGCATCGTCTCCGGCGACGACTACTACTACCAGGAGCAGAAGGCCGCCAACTCCAGCTGGACGCCCACCAGTGACGGCGACCGCAAGGACGTGGCGCTCGCCCTGTACTCCAGCACGGACGACGGCGCGACCTGGACCATCCAGAACATCATCGCCGCCGGCGGCTGGCAGGGCGGCAGCGCGGGCAGCATCGGCCGGGTCTCCACGGCCAACACCTCCGCCCAGGTCGACCCCGTCTGGGAACCTCATCTCCTCGCCCACAACGGCCAGCTCATCGCCTACTACTCCGACGAGGACGACTACACCGGCTACAACACCACCACCGGTGCGCCGACCCTCGACCCGGCCAACGACACGGCGACGGACTCCGGCGGCCAGGTCCTCGTCCACCGCACCTGGGACGGCTCCAGCTCGACCGCCTGGAGTTCCCCGGTAGTTGACGTCCCCGGGTCCACGGTGACCATGACCGGCGGCAAGACGGAGATCGGCGGCGGCCGGCCCGGCATGACGACCATCGCCCCGACGACCGACGGCAAGTGGCTTCTGACGTACGAATATTGGGGCGGCGGTACGAACGTCCGCTACCGGATATCCGACGACCCGACGAAGTTCTTCTCCGCCACGGACAATGCGATCACCTCACTGCCCGTGCCCTCGGGCGGGGCCACCCTCGCCACCGGCGGCAGCCCGGTACTCCTCCCCATGCCGGACGGCCGGATCGTCTACAACGCGGCGGGCAGCGGCGACGTCTGGGTCAACGAGTCCGGGCTCTCCACCGGCACCTGGAAGGAGTACAAGACGTCGATCGCGGCCGGCTACAGCCGCACGCTCCAGTACGTCGACGGCACCGGACGCGTGCTCGTACTCCAGGCGTCCTGGAGCGGCAGCAGCGTCGGCCCCGTCAAGTACGCCGAGGTCGACCTCGGCCGCTCCGACGGCGCCTACTACAGCCTCGTCAACCGGCTCACCGGGCAGGTGCTCAGCCCCGCGTCCGGCAAGACCCAGGACGCCAACCTCACCGGGAACACCCCGGACCTGGTCCTGAGCGCCGCCAACTCCACAGATGCCACGCAGCGTTGGCACCTCACAGCCAAGGGCAGCAACATCACGCTGCTCAACAAGGCCGGGGGCCGCTCGGTCGCCATCTGGACCGGCACCGCGACGGCGGGGCAGAAGCTGGCCCAGTGGGTCGACGACGGCGCCACCGACAAACAGTGGACCCAGGTCGCGTCCTCGACCAGCGGCTACTACAAACTCCGCTCGGTCCTCAACACCAGCCTCTACATGACCGGTTCAACAGCGGGCGGCTCCGTCACCGTCGCGGCGGCGACCACCGACGGCTCCCAGGACTGGCAACTGGTCCAGGACCCACTGCCCACGGCCTCCACCTTCACCCTGAAGGGCACGAACTCCGGCCGCTGCCTCGACGTCCCGAACGGCGCGACGGGCGTCCAGGTCCAGATCTACGACTGCTCGGGCAACGCCAACCAGGCCATCACGCAGACCACGGCCGGTGAACTCCGCGTCAACGGCAACTGCCTTGCCGCGAACGGCGACGGCACCACCGCGGGCACCACGCTCATCCTCTGGGCCTGCAACGGGAAGTCCAGCCAGAAGTGGGCGTTCCGGATGGACGGCACCGTCGTCAACCGCTCCAACGGCCTGGTCATCGACGTGACCAACTGGGGGACGGCCAACGGCTCTAAGGTCGAACTGTGGACCGGGCTGGGCACCGCCACCCAGCAGTGGACCCGCAGCTAGGGCCGGTCCGGAGAACGGAAGCGGCGCCACCGTCGGACACGGTGGCG
>Ga0307509_10004534_pt1 | contig 19954 bp, 7 predicted proteins | sample 10_EM_MG_FD_202245 | JGI IMG/M metagenome (GOLD analysis project Ga0307509, IMG submission 202245) | Populus trichocarpa ectomycorrhiza microbial communities from riparian zone in the Pacific Northwest, United States - 10_EM | ecosystem: Host-associated > Plants > Roots > Unclassified | place...
AAATCAAATAATCATTGAATTGCATTGTATCGTAACTTTTATGGACTGCTGACTTTATTTGGTCTTATGCTCAGTTTTTAGAGAGACATGAAATAATACACAACTGTGTTCAGAATGACATGTTAGTATGTAATTTGTATGCTTGACTGATCAATAAACCATTTTTACCATTTGATTTATGAATTAAGATGTTATATCAACCTTTATGATCAACAAGTGGATAACAACAACTTACAGTTGAATCTCTTTTTAGCTATCTTGCCATCATTGAGAGCATACAGATAGTTTTTAACAGTTTCAGCATTGAATCGAGCAGTGTACTGCAGTAAAAGAGGTGTTGTCTTGTAAGATAGTTCGTGAATCATATGAAATGGTAAGCTGTAATGTGGATTATGGGAAAGCAAGATACCTGAACAACAACTATGTAATACTTCGAATTATTGCAGTCACTGCAGTCAGTGATATTGGATGGGGCCTGGGTATTAACCTGAGAAAATAATGAACTTCAGTCCAACATTCAGAAAATGTAAGGAGAATTTACATGAACTAATGCTAATACTGCAAGAAAAGAAGAAAGTTCAATATTAAGTTTTAATAGTATCTTGTCAGTTATCATTCAAAGTGATACAGGAGGAGGCGAGTGATGAATAATGCCCTTATAAGACGAGGTTGACAGAAAAGAATTTGATAGTACAAATGGCCAAGACAAAGCAATAAAAATAAATGAATATTGATTGCCATGAAATCCTGTTGTATCCAAATCATATCACAAGGAATCAGATTACTGCTGTGATGGTTAAAACATGCTTTCAAACAGAGCACCTATTTTACAACATATTCCAACCTGTCTCAAGCAAAAAATAGTACAAAAATTTATCACGAAAGACTATGCAATGTGTGGTCTTATCAAACTAAAACTCTACTGATAATTCAAAAAAAAAAAAAATAGTGTGGAATAAAAAACCAACGGTTAGGCAATTTGAGTCAACATAAGAAAAGGTCTAATTTCATTTATCATTTTATATTAGAAATTTATGTCCTAAATTAAAAATTAGAATGAAAAAAAAAATCTGCTTTCTTTGAGTTCTCAAACTAATCAAATATTAAATTGAACTCTTTTCACTTTAGAATAAGAATTCTCTTGTTTACTGAATTTGAAAAGGAGTGTTTTTTAAAATAATAATAATAATAATAATAATAAGGAGAAGACACGAAGGTACATTTTTCTAGGGTATTTTATCATTTCTAGGATGGGGATTCGTATTTCCCCCCATCGACCTGCTGTTGCTTGGTTTTCAAATCCAAAAATAAATTTAATTATACTCTGTAGAAATGGGTATAGGAGGACAAACTTTAATTACCAATGAGTATTGTATGTCAAACAAAATGTTAATTTTCATGCCAAAAACTCAAATTTGGGCCCTTAACCGCTGCCCTCTTGGAACCTAATATACCATATAGCCACACATACAACCATATCTAATAAAAATATCCCCATTGAATCTTCTGCGAAAATCTCAACACACATTCTCTCCTTTGGCAAGGCTTGTTTTTCTTGTGTCCAGGCCACAAGAACAATCCTTGAGAATGCAAAATAGGTGCTCACTCATTCAGTTCCTTGTCTGTAATGATTAAAGAATATAGAACAACTAATAAATGTTATCATTTCTAACGCCAAGATCCATACATTCACTTAACACGATAATTATGCAATCTGTAGATTACAGCCAACAAATGTGACAAAGTTAATCAAGCAATATACGCTGTGTGATTATAAATGCATTTAGGCAAGGTCTTCTTCATTCTATCCTTCATCAATAATCATAACCAAGCAAATGAACAAAATGCTTTCTTTTTTGTCGACTCTCCGTCCTCATAAATTCCATTAATGTAGCGATACTTTTACCCCTTTTATTCAGCCTACCTTTAATTAGCACATATATATCCAATTTAATTCAAAGCCTCAAAAACCTAACTACAGCTCAATAAATGAATAATAATAATGTACCAAGACGATGCTTTTACAGAGGTGATCGATAGAGGCGGCACCGAGGACGTCGCGCCGGGACTCAAGAGGCCAATCGTAATAATCGGAGGAGACTTTTTTGAAGGCGAAGTCATTCACGCCGTTTGATCGGAGAATGGTGGAGAGGCGAGCTTCGGTGGTATCGCCGCCGTCGCAGGCGGAGAGGTTATTGTTGTTGTTGTTGTTTTGGGTAGAAAGAGAGAGCTCGAGTTTGGATATTCGATTAAGGATTCGGGTTTGAAGTCGCTCCAGCTCTGCTAGCTGTGGTTCCATTAGCGGCGCCTCCTGTATTTTCAGTTGGAAGTTGGAGGAGTTTATCATCTTGTGTGTGCTTGCTTCACAAGATTAATGAAAAAAAAAAAACAGGTCCTGGCCGTTCATGTTTCACAAAACCAACGATAAATGACTCATTAATGCATTTGAATCGGGACTAATTCGATGAATATTTATTATTCGTCAATTGGTGGATTTCATTTGAATAGTTAGGGGTGTTCATAAAGATACAAAATAATACTTTAATTTTAAAAAAAAACTAGAATAAAAAAAATCAAACTGTAAATTTTTATTCAAATATAATATTAAAACTATTTTTTTATTTTTCAAATTTATACTGATTTTATAAAATATGTATTTGGAAAAACACGTTTGAAAAGTTGTTCACCCTTTTTCAAAATTTTCACTGTTTTTCAAGTGAAGAAAAGGATATATATATATATATTGTAAATTTATACTTTAATTTATTTTTCACTGTAATATTAATATTGTAAACATACACACATATATGATGTTAATAATTTTATCATTTAATACCCACACACACACACATCATTTACATGTATTATATTTTATTTTTATATTGAATAATAAATAATATTTGAATAGTGAATATCCAAAATCTAATAAGTTGGGTATAGATATTTAAAACTCTTATTCCATGTATGATGTATGATGAATAGGGTTTAATTTTTTTTCTGTGATAAATATATGGGTATGGATATATATCTTTTATACATCAAAATTATTATAATATGGTTTTTTTTAATCTAAACTTGCTTTTAGGATAGTGATGAGGTGTTATCTAAAAAATAAATATTCTAGTAGGAAAAAGAGAAACTTGTCAATAAGATAAAATGATTTTAATTAGAGAGAAACTTTTTTTAACCTTATTTGAAATCATCTAATTTTTTTAATAATTTTTCTATTTTTTATTTTTATTAAATAAATGGTATAGAACAAACAATTTAATTTTTTGTGATAAAAAATCTTAATAAGAAAAGGAGGGATTATGCTAGCAAATTATTTTGTTTTAATATAATTAAAATTATTAATTTTCTTGAAAAACTATTGACATATAATTAAATAAAGAAAAAAATGGCTTTTCATAACACGGGATCAAGTCTTTTAGTCTACATTTATCTTTCAACTTTCTAATTTACTCTTTGTTATCATTATCATTTCTTTTTAATATTTATTGTTGCATATAATTATTTACTTATTTTAACAAATATACGCATCATCAAATGTTAAGTTCATAATTAATATTTTTCTTAATGTTAAAAAAATTTAAACAGTGTTTTTATATTCTTTGTTTTGGCATTAAAAATTAATTTTTAATTCGACCTGCTTGAGTGAATTGGTTAGTAAAGTAAACTAATTGATGTAGATCTTTTATTGTAGACCTTACTATCCCTTTATACTCAAAGCTACCATGGAATGCTTGTAAGCGAACAATGCATTTTCTTACCATTCCTGAGGCAAAAAAATAAATAAATAAACAAATAAATTCTGTTTCCTAAAGTTTTTATTTTTCAATCTTCATATTTTATTTTTATCATATTTCAGTCATTAGATTACGAGAAATAAAAAAAAATCATTGTAAAATAATTCATCTTAAAAAAAAGAGTTTAATGAAAGTTGTTTTTCTCTTTAACTATGCCAGGAAAATTAGACCATGGATTGTAAGTTTTTTTTGTTCAATTTGATTTTTGAATTCTAGAGTGATTAAAGGCTTTTAGGGGTTGTAAATGAGATTATTGAGAATTTTTAAGATTTTTAGGTATTTTTAAATTTAAAGATTAGATTTTGAAAGTAAAAAAATTTAGAAACTAGTGTAATCACCTCCTGTTGTTGAAAAATATTAACAATACTCTAAAAGACATGGGGAAAATACTATAGTACTTTCCCCATATCTTTTATGCATTAGTGTTTCACTGTGCACTGCATAATTCATAGCGAAACTCTTAGCTGTTTTTTTGTTTTTATTTTTTATTTTTTTTTGTTTTTTTAATTTCTTTTTTGTTTTTTATGTCTTTATGAGTTTTTTTTCTTTTTTCTTTGTGTTTTTTTTTCTTTTTTCTTTGTGTTTTTTGTTTAATTTAGTTTGTTAATGTGAATTTTTTTTTTTTAGTTATCGGACTTTCATGACACGGATCTCGGGTTTGACGGGTTAACCTAGTTTGGCGAGTTAACCTGGAATTTTTTTTTGCTTTTTTTCTTTTTAATCAATTTTTTTCGTTTAGTTTAGTTTGTTAATGTTAAATTTCTTTCTATTTAATTGTCAGACTTTCATGACACGTATTCCGGGCTTGACGGGTTAACGCGTCAATTTTTTTTTTCTATTTAGTTATCAAACTTTCATGACGTCAATCCCAGATTTGACGGGTTAACTTGGTTTGAAGGGTTAACCCAGTTAATTCAGATATTTTTTCTTTTTCTTCATTTGTGTTTTTTTTCTTCTTGTTGGTTTTTTTTTCTTTTTAATTAATCTATTTAATTATCACACTTTTATGACACGATCTTGTAGCCAGACCCACATCCAAGGCTCTTGGATCCGGTGTTGCAGTCAGACTCACTTAAACTTGAGTCATGTAAATTTAATATTATTATTAATATTATAAATATTACTCTTAGGTCAAACGTTGTAGTTAGACCCAAGGCTCTTAAGTATATATTTGCAGAAAAACCTAACACTCTTAAATCTTAACCTTTTTTGATATTTTTTATGCAAGAAAAAAAAATTAACCCATGGCGTATGCCTTTATATTTTTTTCCTTTTCTTTTTAAGCCTTTTATTGTGGACTGCACCGTGCAGTTCACAATGAAAAAGTTGATGCCTTTAGTGTTTTTTTTGTTTATAGTTTCTTAATATTAATTTTTTTTGTTTAATTATCAGATTTTCATGACACGGATCCCGGGTTTGACGGGTTAACCTGGTTTGACGAGTTAACTCTGTTGATTCAATTTTTTTTTCTTTTTCTTCATTTGTTTTTTTCTTCTTGTAGATTTTTTTCTCTTTGTTTTTTCCTTTTTAAATAATTTTTTTTTTTTAATTTAGTTCATTAATATTAATTTTTTTTCTATTTAGTTATCACACTTCCATGACACGAATCTCAGATTTGACGGGTTAATATGATTTGATTCAGATTTTTTTTCTTTTTCCTCATTGGTAAAAAACTGATGCCTTTTGTTTGTTTTTTTTCTTTTTAATTAATTTTTTTGTTTAATTTAGTTTGTTAATGTTCAATTTTTTTTTATTTAGTTATCAAACTTTCATGACACGGATCCCGGGTTTGACCGGTAACCTGGTTTGACGGGTTAGCCTAGTTAATTCTGGGTAACCCAACAATTTTTTTTTTCTATTTAGTTATCAAACTTTCACGACACGAATCCAAGGTTTGACAAGTTAATTTGGTTTAAAGGGTAACCCAATTAATTCAGATTTTTTTTCTTTTTATTCATTAGTTTTTTTTTTTGTATTGGTTTTTTTTATTTTAAATTAATCTATTTAATTATCACACTTTTATGACACGACCTAGCAGCCAAACCCGCATTTAAGGCTATTGGGTCTGGTATTGCAGCCAGACCCACTTAAACTTGAGTCATGCAAGTTTAAAGTTATTATTAATATTATAAATATTACTCTTGGGTCAAGCATTGCAGCCAAACCCAAGACTCCTAGATATAGCTTTGCAGAAAAACCTAACACTTTTAAATCTTAATTTTTTTTAATATTTTTTATGGAAAAAAAGTAACCCGCAGTATAACGCGGGTCATGTAACTACTATCAATGGATAACAGGCACGTGCCCAGTTGAATGACATGCCTTTCTGGTCGATTTCAATAAAATGGATGGTCATTTTGTTGATTTTCAACTTTTATTTTAAATATCTTAAAGTAACAATTTTTTCTTCTTATGTATTTAATTTTTAACTATATCGTGAGAGATCGTCAATAAAGGTAAAGTACATTTCTCCACTCATGCAAGGAGCGGTCAATGTTCCACAAATACGTGTATATTACTTCTAGCAATTCTTGACTTAAGTTTGCTTTTCTTTGATGAAGTATACACGTGTGTCAAAATCTGTGAAGTCAAGATCTAATAACACACCCCCTAGCCTAGCCTTTTTAGCCTTTCTTTGGAAATAATGAGCCTACCATTTATGCCACAACATAAAAGAGGTTTTTAGGGTCTGAGAAGGAGGTTGTAATTATTTTTTAAAAGGGTTTTTATTTAGAAATATATTTAAATAATATTTATTTTATTTTTTAACAATTATTTTTGATACTAGAATATTAAAATTATTTAAAAATATAAAAAAATATCAATTTAAAAAAATCAATTTTTTTAAAAATACTTTTAAAATACACAAATATTGTTGCGAACATTATTAGCAGTGGAAGCAAGGATATGGAGAAAAGAAAACGTCAAGGTCTAACCTGTACAACCCATCTCATAAAATCAACGGAAATATCATTTTTGTATAGCTCAATAATTTGTCTAGAATGGGAAGCAATTTCAACAAACTGGTAAGATTTGTTGCTTCTCTAGAACAAACGAGCTCCTGACTTTCTTGTTTCCTTTTCGCGAATTATTATAGGATGATGCAGCAAGTTCGCACCAGCCCATGAATGTGGCGTTGGGAGAAGAATTGAAGCTAGACGTGTAATTTGACTCTTTCCAAACTCGAGGTTTCCATCATGGTTAATGGGAAATCCGAGAGAAGTTTCTTGTCAAAAGGGGAAAAAGTGAGAGTTTCCACCTAGAATTTTGTAGGCAGTAATCGGCGTTACTGCTGCTGCACACAGACTTGGCTTGTTCTTCCATCATAATTCTAGAAACTATAGCCATGAAAGCACGCAATGGATCCATAAGAAACCGCCTGCCCATTGATTTGGCTCTGTTACTTTTACTATCCTTCCATTCCAATGTACTAAAGTAGGGATACTGTTTAGTTAATTAATAAATAATGAAAAGGTAATTTATATATATTCATGTTAACCAATTGTTTTTATTTTATAAACTATCAACATAAAATTCTCCCAATAATGGCATTTCACAGAGATTGCTTTATAACCTCATCGCCCTTTAATTGTTTTTTTTTAAAAAAAAAACATGACAAATTCTTAAACATATGATATGATTCAAATATACAAGAAATGTACTAAGCATTTGCTTCAATTTTAATAAATTGGTGTTTATTTAATTCTTCTTAAATACATACAACTTTATTTGTTTTCCTACAATCAGAGCTTGATCTTTTCGGACATCATTTGTAGACGAGATATTTACTCCCTTCGTATAAGAGTTCTGTGTTTTAAAAATTTGAAAGATTATGTCCGAATAAAGTTTTAGAAATTATATATTGAATTTAAAAAGGACCGATAATTATTGACAGTGTGGGATGGTTAAGATCTTTCATTGATAAGATCTGGTGGTGCGGCTGTGCTCCATTGATCTATGATAACAAGAGACTCATCTGTGTGCATGATTTAGAAAAAAGATATGTTTTATGAAAAGTTGGTCAAGAAAGTTCTATTTTTCGTCCAAAAATTATGTTTTACCAATGCTCTGAAGGGTATTTTCAGTTCTATTTTCTTGTAACAAGTTTCAATTTTTATATTTAATTAAGTTAAAGATAGTAATTTGTTTAGCCGAGGTGGCTAAAAAAATAAATAAATATTTTTTTGACCCAAAACATTTAGAAAAGAGTCTAAACATGTTGAAAACCTATAAATTACCTTAAAAAAAAACAACAACACAGAAACCTGAAATCAAACCAAAATAAAAAACTCTCTTCCCGAGCTTCAAAATGGTTTTAAGGCAATTTCAAGGAGAAAAACAACTAAGTTGAACTTTCTTCGCCAAATAAAATATTTTGACACTAATATCAATTATTTTGATGGTTGAAATCGGTGTTAATACTGATTTTCTCTTTATATCGCTAAAATTTAGCACTCTCTCTCTCCTCTCAAACCAAAAACTAAAGAAATAAGAAAAATAAATTTTTATACCAAAATTGAATTGAAAAACTATTGAGGGATCGAATAGGTATAATTTATAAAGTCTGATGACTAAAGTAAACTTTTTTATGATAACTTTGAAAGCATCATCATTTATGGTTTTTTTTCACTTTGATCTTTTATCTTTTAATTTTGTTTTTAATCAACAAATTTGATTTAATTATTCTTTAATTGTGCAAAAAAAGATGCAAATATATATGTAAAATAAAAGTTTGAGGATAAAAATAAAAAAATAAAAATTTTACATAATAAGTTCACAATAAAATATGAGAAGATGAATAATGCACTTACTCACAGTGTTTATTAGAGTCTTTGTAATAATAAAAAATAATAATTCTTAATATCATTTTAGTATTAATAAAATTACTATCTTTCTTTAAAAAAAACCTCTCCTTGAATATGAATAATACAATGCATTATGTTTGTGAAATTTAAATAATTTTAAAAATAAAAAATATTATTTTAATATATTTTTAAATAAAAAATATTTTAAAAATAACTAATAATTTCAAACCAGTAACAATATTTAAATGTTGAAATCCAAATCAACCAATTTTATACATGAAGCCTGATACAATATTTGACCGTTGAAAGTTCAAAGGAAACACCCGTCCTTTTCCTTCACCCCACTTCCCCTTCAAATACCACAAAAACTTGGGAAACCCTGTCCCCGCGAACAAAACATCAAACAACACAAAACAGCTCTGCTCATCTCTCACTTTTCACCATGCAAAAGAGTGCTTCAGCTTCTTCTTTAGGCCCAGGGGGTCTGGACCTATCTGATATGTTCTTCAAACCAATCCAAAACACATCCCCACCATCACCCACCAAACGCCAGACTAAAATTTCTGTTATTGGTGCTGGCAATGTAGGCATGGCAATAGCCCAAACAATCTTAACCCAAGACTTAGCTGACGAGATTGCCCTTGTTGATGCCCAACCTGAAAAGCTCCGTGGAGAAATGCTTGATCTCCAACACGCTGCAGCTTTTTTACCCCGCACCAAAATTATTGCGTCCACTGATTACCTCGTCACTGTTGGATCTGATCTTTGTATTGTTACTGCTGGGGCTCGACAGATTGCGGGGGAGTCTAGGTTGAATTTGTTGCAGAGGAATGTTGCTTTGTTTCGGGGAATTATACCTCCGCTTGCTAAGTATTCTCCCGGCACGATCTTGATGATTGTGTCGAATCCTGTTGATGTGTTGACTTATGTGGCGTGGAAGTTGTCGGGGTTTCCTTCGAATCGAGTTGTTGGATCTGGTACGAATCTGGATAGTTCCAGGTTTCGGTTCTTGATTGCTGATCACCTTGATGTCAATGCCCAGGATGTGCAGGTGAGTTCACTGATCTTGCTTATAATTTTTTTTTCCATGCAAGATTATAATGCAGGTAGAAGCTGAAGACAATAAAAAAAATATATGAGAATTTTAATGAGAAAAGTATTGTTAATATGAACTGCATGAAAGCTCGTAGATTTTATTTTCTTTTAGAATAATAATAATAAAATTTATTTTTTAAAAGGTTTACATAGCCTTAAATAGGCTAGAAATCATATCTCAACTAGGAAATAAAAATAAAAATCCAAGATTACAAAGAAAGCAAGCATAAAATCTGAAAATATCGATCATGAAATAAAAAAATAACAAGAAAATTCATAAAAAATATAAAAATCAGGGTTTGAAATGAGATTTTAAAAATCTAAAAATCTGATGGTCGAAGTAATGATTTCATAGCTATTTTTAAAAAAATAATTTCTGAAAACTCTTATAAAAATTTAAGAGTGATTTTAATTTTTTGAACTTTTATAAAAATTTAATTTATTTAAAATAAATTTTTATTTAGCTATATATAGCAAACTTAGAATCACTTATTATTATTACAAGCCCAATTACGTTACATACTTTACCCCACTGCAGTTTCTTTTAGCATGTTAAAATTTGTTTTGTGCGACTTTCATATTTAGGATTAAAGCTTTGGTGCGCGAAAGTTGGCAGATAATTCATTGAATTCTGCAAAAAAATAAAAAAATATATAGAATTTTAGTTATGATTTTGCATTTTGATTAAAAAATAATTCTCATGAGCGATCATGTGGTCAATATTGAGAAGTGAAATCTTCTGCAATTTTTGTGGGAAAAATTGTTTCTGAATCTTTTACCTTTTCTTTGGTAGGCCTCCATTATTGGCGAGCACGGGGATAGTTCTGTGGCATTATGGTCCAGCATAAGTGTTGGGGGAGTGCCCGTATTGAGCTTCTTAGAGAAGCAGCAAATTCCATATGAGAAGGAGACACTAGAGGGGATTCACAAAGCAGTTGTAGACAGTGCGTATGAAGTGATTAGTCTCAAGGGTTACACATCTTGGGCGATCGGGTACTCAGCTGCTAACTTGGCTCGGTCCATACTCAGAGACCAGAGGAAAATCCACCCCGTTTCAGTTCTTGCAAAGGGGTTTTATGGCATTGATGATGGCGATGTGTTCTTGAGCTTACCTGCACAGTTAGGTAGGGGAGGGGTTTTAGGGGTGACCAATGTGCATTTGACGGATGAGGAGGCACAAAGGCTTAGGAAGTCTGCTCAGACCATCTTGAAGGTGCAAAGCCAGTTGGGACTTTGAGGATCAGTGAACATTTGTTTCCATGGTTGCTCTTTGCCGGGAGTTTCTTGGATTAATCTTGTTATCATTATATAAATCTTAACTTCTATATCACCAGTTTCCGCCTAATGGTTAGCTTTATAGAAGATCAGGCTGTGAGGACAATAATTATATCTACCCAGTTTAATGTATCTTTCAGGAAAAGCCATACCTGAAATCGTCTAGAATAACAAAACGGGTACTCCGTGAACGATAAAATAGTAATTTTATCTTTTCCGACCATTAAGGTTTATTGAATCAAGTTATGATCATCAAGTCAAAGATTACGCAGCTACTGGAAGTGAACCTAAAATTTTCGTTTCTGTTATACATATAGTAGCATGATTTTGAATTTTATATAGCATTTTTAGAGTCTAAAAATACGGTTCAAATCATGTTCTTCTAAAATTTGAATTTTTTTATTTAAAATTAATTTTTTTATGTTTTCAAAACATTTTAATATGTTAATATAAAAAATAATTTTTAAATAATTAAAAAAATGATTTTTATATATTTCTAAGTAAAAACATTCAGAAAACCAAGATCTTTCTATTGCTTGAAAAACTACACAATCTATAATAGACTATTTCATGCATGTGAAGAAGCTTTATGCTGACCTCGCTATGGCAGGTCAAGCCCTAAAGCATGACGAGATTATCACATATCTTCTTGCATATCTAGAACCCGAGTATGATTCTTTTGTTACCATGATTTATGTTAAAGAAAATATATCTTAGAAGAGGTGTAACATCATCAACAAGCTCTCTTATTTGCTATTCTTTTGGCTCATGCTACTACGTACCAAACAACAACCTTCTTCTGGATACCGTGGCCGCGACAACAACTCCAACTTTCAAGGCAGGGTCCTGGCCAATTTTAATCTCGTGGTAGAGGTAATTTTCAAAATAATTTATGTTTAAATAACAACTACAATAATCTTTGATGTTACGTTATGTGATAAACCTGATCACACTACACACTGGTGCTTTAAAAGATTTGATAGTCAATTTCTTCCACAACCTCCTTGACCTAATCATCAAGCTAACATTGTCTTTAAATATGTTTGGCAGTGTGGTTGTGGTTGTTTTTCAAATAATTTTTCGTATTGAAATACATGCCAATGATGTTTTTTCATTTTTTAAAAATTATTTTTGACATCATCACATCAAAACGATCCAAAACATACAAAATATATTAAATTTTAATAAAAAATAATTTAAACTTTTTTAAAATTACAGTTTGCATAACGTTTCTAAACGATTTCGAGCAAGAACAACATGTCAACACTGCTGCCCACCGTTTGGTAAACAACTTTAATACTCGTGCTGAAAAGTATGTTGAAAACCAAGTAGGAAATGACATAGGTTTGCACATAACTCACCTGGGCAAAACATCTTTATCCGGACATCAATCTTTTATCATCGATCAAATATCAGGACAAACTCGTACGTTTGCATTTCTCTATTGGCAAACAGGGGCGGAGCGAGGAATTATTTTTAAAGGGGCCAAACTAGGAAAATCTTTATAAGGAGCAATAAAATTTCATTAGTATTTAGCTCTAAAATTTAAATTTTGATGGATTTATGAGGGGAATATTATTTACTTTTTTTTTTTTTTGCAGGGGCCAAGGCCAGAGACCCCACTAGCCCTGCCTCCACCACTATTTTTGGAGTTCCTGCAGCACAGTAAGAAAGGGCAAAAAAAAGGAGACAATGAGGACAGTGAAGGACATCTCGCTCATGAGTTTTTCAAAGCCTACCTTGTAATATTGGGCTTCCTCTGTGACTGTTTCTTTACAGATAGTACGGCACTGTTTTTTTTGAAAAGTTACTTCCTATTAATTACTTTTTTAATTTTAATTTATTTATTTACTATTAAAAAAATTATTTTATAAAAATACTTTCTAATTAAAAAAATTTAATTTGATTTTGAAGAACCTTATATTTTGAGCAAAAAACAATTTATAAAGAGTTGTGGAAAAAATAAAAAATAACTTATTATTTATTAAATATATTAAATTTAATTCTTGATATTTAATTTATATATATTTTGTTTTGAATGTTTTTTTTTAATTTTATCTTTTAGAATTTAATTTAATTTGATTTTATATCAACTTTGATCTTCATTCTTTTCATTGTTATTTATTTATTTATTTTTTTAATTAATTTTTTTATTTATCAGATTTGGTCCTTATTTTTTTATTGATATTTATTTTATTTTAAATAATTTATAAAATTGAATTTTGTTTTTCAATTTCATCATCTTTCAATTTTTTTATTTGTTAGACTTGATCTCTATTATTTTGAATACTATTTTTTTCATTTAAAATAATTTATGAAATTAAATTGTTTTAATCTCATCATTCTTCAACCTTTTTATTTTTCAGATCTAGTCTTTATTCTTTCAATAAACTTAAAAAACATCAAGATATTAATAAGTTATTTTCTAACTTATTTTTTATAATATAATCAAACATTAAAAATTATTTTTCAAATTATATTTCACGAGACTATAAAACATTAAAAAAAAAAATTCATGAAAATAACTTTTAAAAAAATTACTTCTTCGTAAACAAAAAAGGATTAAAGACTATCACAGCGAAGGAAGTTGCTCCAGGTGATCAAAGCACGTGTTTCCTGTCAATTGGTTCACATTTACTCAACCTTATTCTGCAATTAAAGGATATATTCCAAGTTCCAACAATCATCCCATTCTCAATTGTGTATTCCAACAAAAATAATTTCTTATTGTGCTCACCATCTATCAAACATTAATTACACATTAACCTCCACTATTAAAATTTATGCCAAAAAGTGTAATTTTTATATGATTTTCAAGAAAATGTTTTTGAATAGATGATTAATTGGGTAACGTATAACATATGATTAAGCCTCTAATAAACTACAAAGTCTTCCAAAAACCAAATTTGGATTATACACAGTAACTGTACAGTGTATAACAGCCCACCCATGATATATAGGGGTGGGTGTAGGAGCCGGAGGCCCGGAGGGGATGTATTTTTCGAAACAGTGCAATGACATTGAGATCCGTTCCTCTCAAACGTCAACTTGCTCGTGAAACGTCTTCTTGCTCATGAAACGTCTTCTTCAGAGAAGATATGCAGACAATGTAAGTGGAGAAACACAAGTAACATCAAGATTCACAAGTGATAAGTGAACCGCGTTTATATAAATCTTATTCAGGAAAAAAGCATGCCCATCAGAGAGAGAGAATGAAATTATAACTTGAAAATCTTTCCATTTATGATTTTAAAGTTCAACTTGCATTGATTTGGACATCATTCTTTTTTGCCCAAATAAGCATGCAAGGCAATGATTTCGTCAATGATCCTCTTCTAACTGATGCGATATATGTGTATGTATTCGGTATGCATGGAGGTGGGTTTTTTGTGTGTGTGAAAATATACATGGAGATGTTAAGAGACAGAGTTTTGCAAGTGCAAATCTTTTCTAGAAATAGTTGAGTGGGATAAAAGATGCTAACTTTATCTAATTATCTTGATATGCAAAATTTAGACATGACTGGATATATAAGAATTATTTTATGCCTAATTAAGATTCATACTTTATATTAACAAAAAAAAAACCTAAATTTAATAGCAATTTCTTAAGTTTCCTACAACTAATTTGTTTTTAAAGGTTTAACTTGGTTACTAATTTGTTTTTTCTCATGTTGTTAATCACAGTTCAAGTCTTAAAAGAAGTTGGAAGAAAAATTAATTATTTATTTTTATTTGTTTTTTTTGGAAGAGATCAATGCATTGAAGGGATTAACTAGAAGGTAGTCAAAAGTAAAACATAAAAATAAAAATAAAAATAAAAAACAGAATAATACAAGAACAGAAAGCAAACAATAAAAAATAAAAAACTAACAAATACAAATTAAAAAAAATATATTAGGATTGAACAAGCTGATACGCCACATTTAAAATCTTGATCTAGTATTTGATTTAGTGTTGTTGTACCAATATATGATACCTTCATATTTTTTAAGATCCAACTGGAAAAAATCTTAATCATAATATGAGAATGCCCTTCTAGCTAAGAACCCCTCCTCTCCATGGGAGTGGGGGCAGTGGTATTCTCTCTGTAGGTTTGAACTTGGTTCTTTCATCTTCCAAATTAAATTATGCTCTTTATCAATTTTTTTACCGTTTTTAGTTTTATTCCTTGAGTTAATTTTTGGATTCAGAGTCTAAGTTCATATCATAATCCAATAAAAGTTTTAATTAACTAGCTTAATAAAGTTTTTAAATATAAATCAATTTTTATCAAAGATTTTTGGGATTTCAACTAATATCTAACAACTTCAACTTACCTCAACTCAATTATGGAGGTAAAAAGTAAAAACAAAATCAACATTTCTGTTCTTTATCTCGAGAAAGATTGATAATGCATAGAGATTAAATGATAGGATGTAATCTTGAAATGCAAAGAAGATGGCTAATATTCCTGTGATATATATCAGGCTTCATTACAAAATAATTTACAATAAAAAAAAGGATCAAGGGCACCGAATAATCTTAACAATGCGCAAACTTGCAAATTTGAAGGGATTTCACTCTCTTTTACCGCTTCAATAGTTTCTTAATCAGTACCACTTCAATCTAGATAGTTTTAAAACTTGACATTAGAGCCTTTGTTATTAATATTGTTAGTTTGATCATAAATATATTCTCTTTTAATGGAAAAAAACAAAAATATACAGGGAATAGTTCACATGTTTACATCGTGAAATGAACTGCAAAATAATGTACGACCAGCGCAGCTAACCCAAAGCTCTACCCAGCAAGCTTTCAGACTATACCGTCACGTAATGACAGAAATAATAGATGATCGATGGACCAAAAGCAAGATCCTAGCTATGCCTGGCTGTGAACCCAATATAATTCATCCCTATATTTCCCTTCAAATATCAAATGACAGAATATAATAAAAGAAAGAGATGATAACCCATAAGAGCAAGAGATATACACTGCGACGTGCGAAGAAGAAAAGCAAGTGGCTAAAAAAACAGGGGAAAATGGACAGAAAATATGAAATTGAAGGAAACGAACAAAGGAAGAGCCATATGGAAATCTGTCAGACCACTGACTAGGGCTCTGAAATTAACTAAACAAGTTCACGGATTGAACTGAACCACAGTCACGGATGGGGCATTGAAGTTTGCAAAGGACCAACAACGTTCCAAATTCTCCTATTTCGTTTCACAAAACAAAGTCTCTTGGATTTCTCGCTGTTAGATTTTTTTTAAAATAAATTAGCACAACCCAAAAAACATTTTAAAAAATAGCATAAGTTTATTGATTGCGCTGCTGTTAGAAACAACACAGTTTAAATAAGTTGAGTTGTTACCGGCAATTTAATGGATTGTGTTATTCTCATTATCATAACTATGAAGTTCTATTTTTTCAAATATTTTTTTTATGTTAGTCTGTGAAAACTCTTTTTTTTTTGGACATTGATATTTTCAAAAAACAAATCTCCATAATATTATATATTTTTGTACACAAATTGATGTTATATGCCTAGTTTTCGCTTTCATATCATAAATGACCAGTCACGGGTTGGTCATAGATTCATCTATATAAACTTGGGATCACACCCCTTCACAAAAAACCCAAGTGCAATTAGCAGTGTAACCTTCCAAGGAACCCTAAGTCATGGGTTCTAAATTTGCAGCCATGCTTTTCATCTTCATGATCTTCATGGCAATATCCTTGCCACCCATTTATGCTTGCACTCCTTGCACTCAACCACATCCACCATCATACCCTCACCCTCCAACCCGCCCTATAGTTCCTCACCCAAAACCACCAACCACGAAGCATCCACCGCATCATGGAGGCCACTCACCTTCCAAGAAACCACCATTGCCACCAGTAGTACTACCACCAATTATAATAAATCCCCCGCCAGTTATAACACCTCCAGTAATAGCACCACCTATAACAAACCCTCCTGTGATAACACCACCACCTTCTTCAAGCTACCCTCCATATCCACCTGGTTCTGGTGGTCCTCCATTTGGCGGAGGTGGTGGTGGAGGAGGAGGAGGAGGAGGTGGTGGTGGAGGTGGAGGTGGCGGGGGTGGCAGCATTCCAGGGGTTAATCCTCCTCCAACAACCCAACCAACTTGTCCAATCAATGCATTAAAACTAGGGGCTTGCGTTGATGTGCTAGGAGGCTTGGTGCATGTTGGATTAGGGAACCCAGTTGAGAATGTTTGCTGTCCTGTGCTTAAAGGATTGCTAGAGCTTGAAGCAGCTATTTGTCTTTGCACTAGTATAAGACTTAAGCTCCTTAACCTCACCATTTTCATTCCTCTAGCTCTTCAAGTGCTGATAACTTGCGGACAGACCCCCCCTCCTGGTTTTGTATGCCCACCTCTGTGAAATTATTGTAGTTGGTCATTATAAAATAAGGTCATTTCAGGATTGTGCGGTAAAATGGTCCTGAATTGTTCTGTGTTTAGGTTTCTGCATGTTAGTCTTGTGAACTAGATCTAGGGTTTGGTTCTTCTCCGTGTTTGAATATTTTTAATTACGTGTAATTTATTGACCATGGAAGCTCTCTCTACCAAACATAAACATGCAGTCTATGTTTATGCATGCACGTATATGCATGGGTAGAACAAAAAAATTGGTCATCTCGTAAATGTAGACTTCGTTTTCCCAGCATAATTCAATGACTTCTTTTATTAGCTATTGAAAAAATTGTAGCAGTATATGGAATTATTGCAGCTTTTGCAAAAGACTACACATATGGGCCCCAAGCTATTCTTTTTCAGCCATGCTCCCTGTGAATAATAGTGTAAACTAATCGGATCATTCTACCACCATTTTTTTTTTATGTGTATTAAGTTTACGCAAGAGTTCTGAGAATGTATTCTCGCGCCTTTAGTTTCAGTTGACAACATGAGCGCTGCTCCTTCAAGTAGGGCCTCGTGTATGGTGTCTAGTCTGAAATTTCATCATGATATTTTGTGACCAGTGAGAGTAAAATTAGGGTAATATTTGGAACGAATACTTTTATGTAGGTTTGAGTTAATCATCCGGATTAATCACTCCAAAAATCAACTATATATGCTTTGCAAGCAGAATTGGCTTCTTTAATTTACTCTTAGGTCAATGAATTCCATTCATTTATTAAGAAAATGCATACATATAAAATGCCCATATTATTAATATTAATCATCGGTCAAAGTTTTTACACAACGGCCAGATTAACATTATGGTTTTTGTATATAGAAAAATACCATAATTATTGGTCAATTAGATATATGTAACATTTTGACTAAGTTTCAAAACTTTGAGGCATAATTCCTATCTAAAGCTGGCCACACAAATGTTTACCATTATAAAAAAAAAGTAAGAAAGGAGTTTATAGAAGTATTTTATGATGAAAATTTGAAATAAAATTAGTATATAACAACGAGAAAAGATAAGTTTATATAATTGGATTCATCTTCCCTGTGGGAAGAGAAGCATAATATATAGTGCTAGAAGATTTCTTTGAATTCGTGAATCTCTAACGTATTTAAATATATGTTGAAAAATCATTTGAATTTAAAAGTTTAAATTGTTGGATTAAGATTGTTATTCAGTACAATATTAGAATTTTGATGATTAAATACTGTTTGAATTTTATTATTAAAATCTTATTTAATAACTGAAATTTTTAGTTAATATGTTTATTTTACATTGTATATATGTAAGACGACCTTATATCAAAATTAATCCGTGCATCTTGTATTTATTCTTGATTAAGTTCCATCATTTTCATGCTAATCTATGAAAAAGAAAAGGGAAATCACATTTCTTTCTTGGAATCTTATCAATGGTGGCTCATTACTGCAAGCTATGTAAGTAGAGACGTGGCATTACATGCGTACTTCATAGCAATATACTCTTTTTTTTTTTTTAGTTTAACATGGATGTCCGGATCAGTTTGCGCGCACCTCGACTAATCCTACGAGCCCTGAAGTTAATGACCATGTAAGCCTCCAGTGACCATAATATGAGCAACCACAGGGTTCGAACCTGAGACCATAGAAGGAGCAAACCTCTTGGTCCTAAACTTTTATTACTGGACCACCACCTAGATCGTTTTCATAGCAATATACTTAACCGCATAAGTAACTGCTCAAAATTTTTTATTCACCGACTGAAAAGCTGGAAAGCACTGAGGATTAATTCTTCACGGGAATGAAATTTGTGGACTTAATATTCATCGAGGACAAGTGTATTATTGATTTCTTAAATGGGTTGATGTTATAACAAACAGATATATTAGATATATAGCAGTTCAAATGACATGTCGCTTTCGCATCATCATGTCTCAAGAACATATAGAAACAAGTATTCAACAAGTTTAGGATGACCATCATCATTAATTCTTGAACAATAAGCATGTAATTGGAGAGTTTCAATCAAGAAATAAAATATGGAATCTTTGCCTTTTCGTGTAGCTGAGAAGTCGAATATGATGAAATGAAATATTGACAGTTTTTCTTTTTGGCATGTGATCGAGGTACGCGTTTCCCTTGATATATGGGCATCGATGTTCAACTTGTTTTTTTTTTATTATAATTTTAAATTAATTATTTTAAATATTTTTAAATTATTTTAATTTACAGATATTAAAAATAATATATTTTTAATATATTTTAAAATAAAAAATAATTTAAAAAACAGTACAATTTTCGATTCACGAGCTGGAGTTGCGGTTGACATATGTCTTGGTGCTGTTGATGAAAGAGGATACTGTCTTTAGCAGTTACTTTGACAAGTAGCAGCACTCCAAGGAATAGACACCACTTTTGGAAGATAAAGACATGCATGTTGTAGCCATCTCACCATCCACATGGTGGATTCATGTTCAATTATTGTCGACGATTTAAATTAATTCTGATTTTGCTCTATTAACGTACCACATTAATCTTTAGACTTCTTAATCATGTTCTTTTTTTTT